>Ga0315903_10009824_pt1 | contig 11512 bp, 21 predicted proteins | sample LakEriMetagenome_7_FD_203524 | JGI IMG/M metagenome (GOLD analysis project Ga0315903, IMG submission 203524) | Freshwater fungal communities from buoy surface, Lake Erie, Ohio, United States - Buoy 2 MA119 | ecosystem: Environmental > Aquatic > Freshwater > Lake | place: USA: Lake Erie, Ohio... | reverse complement strand
GGGAGTCCTTGTTTATCAAGCACTCTTTTTACTACTTTACCATTAGAGTACTTAACATACTGTACAAGGTGTAAGTTACCTTGAAACACTTGAATCATAGTTTTAAAAATCATAAGATAAGATTTAAGGGTTAATAAATAAATATATGATGAGTTGTTATTTTAAAATAAGAGTAGTTTAATATCATACTCAGGATATGTAGATTACGGTGCAAGAGAGTAATCCTTTCGCATAACTACCACTAATCCAACTGCTGGATGCTGGTATTCATGTAGTACTGTATAACCTTCTTTACATGCCATGTGTATAAGGTATTTAAGCTCTATGCCCATAGACATAGCCTGATCTTCTGTAATGGTAAATTGTTCCATTGTATATTGTTTTAAGTGGTTACTAAGTAAGATAGTTAGCTATATAAATATTATTATAGATATAATAATATAATAATAGAATATATAGTATTAAGTATGCTAAGTATAGTGATTGGGTTAATAATCAGTTACTTACAATAACATACACTTATTTACAATATGTATACACATAAATAATAATTATCACATATCATTTAAGTATTATACTGTATCTCCTAAGTAATACTAGCTTATTGGTGTGTTTTAGTAGATATCTTGTAGTATCTAAAATATATAATATAAATATATAAGATAAGAAACTAAAACATATTTTTGCCAAGTGGCGGGTTGTACAAAATAAAGGTAAAACAAAAGGAACTATACAGTAGCACTATTTCTAGTACCACTGTATGTTCCATTAGGGTATGCCTAGACCTATTCTTGGTCTAAACTAGCGTCGCTTCCATCAGATGCTGTTACAGTATGTCTGCTTACACTTGCTTTATTCAAGCCTAATCCTAGTCTACTACCTAGGACTTGTTCAGCATATACTCTTGCCGCAGTACTTAGACCACGGTTTTCTAATGCTTCCAAAGTATCTTCTATATCATAGGACTCTTCCTTGTCTAATACATAAGTCCCATATATAGACACGTTTACTTTGTATCTAGTACCTATTGTTCCAAAAGCATCTTTCCAGTTGCACCAATACTGTGGCTTGTTATCTCTGTTATATTTCACGCCATACTCTACATTAGATGGATGTTCTAGAAATTCTTTTATATCAGAGGCCGGTCCCTCAAGGTCATATTTAAAGAATTTCTTCCCAAAGTTTTTATGCCCTTGTTGATTATTGGTACCACGTCCTGCATACACAGCAACAATTTTAGTACTCTTTGCCAAATTTGTTTGTTCAGTTGTCTCTGTTTTCTTTGCATTGCTCATAAGTCAATTTTTAAAGGATTAATAAATATATTTTTGTCAAGTTAAGGGTTGTAAAAAAAAAGGTCTGTATTAAAATAAAAGGAACTCATATAGAGTCCCTTTCAATGGTGTTTTTATAGATTTTGTTTTAGTTTATTCATCATTGCATTATCTTCTTTGATCTCTTTCTTAAGTTCTTTTATTTGCTTTTTATAGTTTTCTATTCTTGCATTATTAAGTTGAACTCTTCCATTGTAGATTTCAGTGTAATACTCTTTAAGTCTTGTGCTATTAAAGTACTCTTTTATTAGTTCAAATTTATCTTGATCTATAAGGAACTTTATACACTTGAACTTATCTTTTTTATCATATAGATTGTATCTATTGTTCATAGTCCATCTAATGTCGTTATCAGTTATCTTTTTCATATTAATCAATTTTTTGTTGAGTCAAGGGTTGTAAAAAAAAGGTGTGTGAAGGAAAAAAGAGATAATGGGAAGGGCCCCATTATCTCTTAAGCTGTTAGCGTAACCAACTAGGCTTAGTCTTAGAAGGTGCTTTGGCTTGTGCTGTTGGCTTCTGAGGCTGAGATTGGTTGGTTTGAGTGGGTACATAGGAGTAGATTCTCATAAAATCTGCTTCTCTGTATCCTCTTTCATTGGTATAGAATGCAACATTAACCATATAAGGTGTGTTGAATTCTAGGCCAATTTTCTTGATATAATTAATGTGCTTACTGCATACTATATGCTCATTAATTATATCTTTTACAAGAATGTTATTCTCATTCTTGGGGCTTGGAAACATTTCAATAGTAATGTTTGCATAGTGTGTGTATGTTTTCATAGTATAAATTTATACTATGTCAAGGGTTGTATCTAGAAAAAATAGAAGATTTTCCCCCAAGGAAAATGTTTTATTTTTTTGTGTGTGATGGTAGTGTGCTGGCTTTGTGGGGGGGTACCAGGGCTGGCCAGTGGGGCGGGGGGGTTGCTATAGGGGGGTCCACACTATCTCTACTATAAAATATTTTGCCTACCGGTTTGGAATTTTAAAATTTAGTTTTATATTTGTCATGTTATTTTTAAGGGTTAATAAATAGCACAAAGGTCTGGAGTTGAAAGCCCGGGCCTTTGTTATTTTATTATATTTGTTACATGGAAAAGTATAAACTATTTTGCCTATATATATTTGCTTTATGTATAGGAGTTGCTATAGGGTATCTTATGACTGGGTGCAAGTCCTCCCAAAAGTGTGATGCTTATAGTAATACAGAGTTTAAGAAATAATTTGTATATTAGTATATGAAGAAGTTTGACATGGGTAAGTATATCCTACTCATTGGTAATGATGCTACTGAGATCTTTGACTATTACAAGGTCCCGGAGATGCATGGCTTAAACAGAGCAGATGCTCAGGCTGAAGAAGTAGATAAGACCAAAGGCAATGGAGTTTACATGTATGGTCTTACTAACTATGATCCTGCTGATACAAAACTTACAGCAAAAGCTCCCAACAAACCTTTCTTGTTTTTGAACTTAGGAACTTTCAAGAAATATTCTACTACAGAGAAAGCCACAGCTGTTATGCATGAAACTATGCACATGAGTATTCTACTAAACAACTGGAATATCAAGGATAAAGAAGAAGAGGTTATTCAGTTTGCTGAAGATGAAGCAAACAAGATCATTGAGAAACTTAAAACTACCAAGGTAGAGACACCTAAGAAAAACTTCTTCTCTAGAAAGTGAAAGTCTACTTTGATCACATTAATGGGTTTGGCAAAGTAAGTGATCTAGAAGTTATAGTCAATTGTGCTTATGGTATACTAGATCCTAATGAATCTTCTACAGATGCACTTAAACAAGGATGGATTCCCTGGGAGGGTAAGTGGTACAATGAAAGAAGTACCCGGATTAATTTATCTGAGTACTCCCCATCAAAGACAACTAAGAAATTATCAAAGAGAGTTATAGTTCAAGCAGGCAATGTAGCTGCTGAAAGAGAAAAGTATTCTGAGCTCTATGAAAAGTATTGTGACTATCATGGGTTTAAACGGGATATTAGTTTATCATCATTTGAAGATTGCTCTGTTATAGAATACTGGGATGGAGATTTGGTAGGGATTAGTTTGTACAAAACATTCAATGATCAATTTGTGGCATACCAGTTTATATGGGATTATGCTAATCCTAAATTATCACTAGGTACTGTAGCTCAAATGTATGAATGTGAAACAGCTAGAATATTAGGATGTGAATATGTATATTTGTTGGGTGGGTATGAGCAGTGTTGTTTGTATAAATCTAACTATTCTGGGTTTGAGTTTTGGACAGGTGCAGAATGGTCAACAGATATAGAGTTATATAAGACACTTGTAGAGCGGGATGAAAAAATTAAAATGGAACTACCATGATCTATGAACCTACAAACAGAGTAGAAGTTATTACACCAAAAGGCCCGGGGGTTATTTGGTTAGTTACTGACTATGGGCATGAAACAGATACTATATACACTGTGATAATAAATGAAACAGGTGAGTTCTGGCAGTATACCCATAAGGACATACGCGCAAAAAGTAATATAACTTTTCACAGAGTAATTAAATAATTTAGTATATTGTATAGTATTAAATAATATATCATGGCAAAAATAAAAGAACTAACAACAAAACTAGTTACAACTAAAGTATCCCGTCCAGGCATACATGCTAAAACTAAAACTAGTCAACTTAAGTCAAGCAAAAAATATAAAAAGTTATATAGAGGACAAGGTAAATAAATTTTGTTTATATTTGCTTGTAATTAAAAACCAATAAAATGCAACTAAAAGGAAAACGGGTTTTATTAAATAAACCAGAAGTAAAAGAATCTCCATTTGAATTAAGTGAAGCTGATAAACTTGCTATTGAGATGGACATGAGAAAGACATGGACTAGATTAGAAGTTTATGCTGTAGGAGATGAAGTAGAAAATATACATGTAGGAAGTAAAGTCTATATTGGTATTATTGGACTACAAGCATCTGAAGCAGTAGAGCTAGAAGATGGAATGAAGTTAATGGTTGCTGAAAGAGACATTGCAATAGTATGGTAAATCTTACAGAAGAATCAGAAAACTTGTACAATACTCAAATGTACAGAAAGTATAATACAATAAATGCTATGGAAAAACCATATGCAGATAGACTATTGGATTATAATAGACCTAAGTATTATGGTGGAGCAGGAAATACTTATGAGGTATTTAATGTACTAGAAGCCTGGGGTTTAGATGAAGACTTTTATTTGGGGAATGTTATAAAGTATTTAGCACGAGCTGGTAAAAAAACTTCTAACAAAAAAGAAGACTTACAAAAAGCTTTAGTATATTTACAAAGAAGAATTGATAGATTATGAGTGAGCAAGTAGCTTTTAAAGAAACTAAGATCTATTCCTTTGGGGATATCTTAGTTGGTTTAGACTCAGAAGAGATTAATGAGTCTGAAGAAATTATTGAGCTTAGAAAAGTATTTTCTAAATTAGCTGAAGATCTTAAAGAGAACTATAATCTTAATAGATCTCCAGTAAAGAGTTTATTATTTGATCAGACTATAGGTGACTTGACAAGAGCTTTACTTATGTCTGAGAAACTATTAAAAATGGAATAATGAGAATAGCTGCAGTTATAATCATGTTTGCTGTTATTGCCATGTTATGGGCAATAGCACATATACTATACAAACCTGTGTATGATAAGATCTCACAGCAGTATGTAATTAATGAAGATGATTTTAAACTTGCAAATATTTGTATTCTATTGATGTTAAGCCTTTCTCTAGCAATCGGCCTACTACTATAGCCTGTATCTCTCTGTTTCCAAGGTTAATACAAACAGGCTCGTCCCCAGTTGCAAAGCTGGGGATTTTTTTGTATATTAGTGTATGGCAGAAATTGTTAAGCAAGGAGAAGTTAATGTAGCAGGCACTATACTCTATATAGGTAGTAATGGTGTTATATTAACTAAAATTACAAACTTAAGATTTTATAATCCTCTACCATATGTGCTTACACTAGAAAGATATGATGCAATATCTGCTACTAGTGAAACATTGTATGAATTAACACTAGGAGCTGGTGATACAGTAACTGATGATTTAATATATGCTCTAAAAGAAGGGGATGAATTAGTTGTATACTCTAATATCCCAGGAACAACTTATTATGTATATGGTATAGATTATGCAAGTAGTTGATAATAATGGAAATATATTTGGTGGTGGATTACAAGTAAATGGTCCAGATGGTAAGCCAAAGACTATTGGTGGTGGTCCTCCAACAGGAGCTGCTGGTGGAGATCTTTCTGGATTTTATCCTAACCCAGGAGTAGTATGGAGTAATGGTTTACCTACTTATGACTTACAGTATTATCCACTAAGTTTAAATCCAGCAGGGTATATTACAACTGCAGCTCTGTCAGGTTATTTAACTGTAGCAGCAGCAGCAAGTACGTATTATCCACTTACAAATCCTAATGGATATATCTCAGGTATAACAGGATCTATGGTTACTAGTGCTTTGGGTTTTACTCCTTATGATGCAACAAATCCAGCAGGATATATTAATTCTTCTGCATTAACACCTTACCTTACTTCTGCTACAGCAGCTAGTACCTATCAACCAATATTAAGTTTAACTACAACAGGAACAAGTGGAGCAGCAACATTAGTAGGATCTACATTAAATATTCCTAATTATGCAAGTAGTGGTGGAACACCAGTCAATATACAAACATTTACATCAAGTGGAGTATGGACTAAACCTGCAAATGCAAAACTAGTAGAGGTATTTTTATTTGGTGCAGGCGGTGGAGGAGGTGCTGGTAGAAGAGGTGCACCAACAACAGGAAGATATGGAGGTGGTGGCGCAGCTACTGGTTCTGTTGTAATTAATAAAATGGATGCTTCAGTATTATCAGCTACAGAAAATATTTGGATTGGTATTGGAGGCAATGGTGCCAGTGTTGTTACTGTAGATAATACAAATGGTTTAGCAGGTAGTGTTGGTGGAACTTCATACATAGGTGGAACTGGAAATGCAGCAACTGCTAAAATAATAGCTCCAGGTGGGGGAAGTGGTTTTGGTGGAACTAACGTTGCAAATAGTAGTGGTCAATCAGCAGCACAGCTTATCTATGGAGTATATGGTGTTAATGCATATGGTACAGGATCATTCAGTGCAAGTAGTTTTACTACTAATAACGTGTTCAATGTTAGACCAATTACATGTGGTGTATATGGTGGTGGAATAGATACAGCAAATAATAGATACTCAGGTTCTTCTATTCAAAATAGAAAAATGGATTTAGCTACATTGTTTTATACCACATCTGGTGGAGTAGCAGCAGGTGCTGTTGGTGCAAATGGTACATTTTCATTAACAGATGCAAACTTTGCTGTATTATCATCTGGGGGAGCAGGTGGAGCATCAGGAGATGCAGCAGGAACAATAGCTGGGGGAAGAGGTGGTAATGGTGGTATATGTGCTGGAGGTGGGGGTGGTGGAGCATCTACAAATAGTGCAGCATCTGGAGCTGGTGGTACAGGTGGTAATGGATACTGTATAATTATAACATATTTCTAATGATACGCGTAGCAATAATAGTAGATAATATTGTAGAGAATATAATTGCAATTGAGCAGGATAATATGCACATGTTATCTGAAACAACCTACATCATTTCTGACACATTAGAAATTGGAGATATAATATCTTAATTAGTTTGTTATCTAAATAATTTTCATTATATTATAGATATAGTATGTAATTATTTAGAAATGGATATCTTAAATTTTATTAGTTGGATTAAGGGTAGTAGACTTGTCTCTACTGTAGATCCACAAAAAACACTTATTCCTCTTGGTGTAAAAACTAATAGAAGAGATGATGATTATGTACCAGTTACTATGACTGTTCAAGATTTTATCTCACAAATTCCTACACCTCCAGGTCCAGCTGTTACCTCATCTATTTGGGCAAATGGTTTTACAGTAGTAGGTTGTATTAATGAAAATATTACATTACCAAATAATGCTAATTTAACTTATAAAACACCCCTAGCAATGTGCGTAGGGAAAACTTTAACCATTCCAGTAGGAACAACTTTAACAATAATACCATGAGTCAAATAAATGTAGATGATATAATTCCGCAGTCAGGAAGTGATGTAAATGTCAATGGAGTAGTAATAAAAGAAATAAATGCTAATAATAGATTCATTCTTTATGGAGGAACCGCATTTACACCAAATACATCAACTGGTAATAATGTTACCATTGTTGGTAGTAGAGCAATGCCAGTAAATACTGGAAATTCAAATACAGCAATAGGTTCAAATGCATTAAGAAATAACTCAACTGGGAGTAATAATACTAGTTTAGGCAAGGATGCTTTATTTAATAATACAACTGGTTCTTCAAATAGCGCACTTGGAGAAGCTGCATTATATACTATTACTACAGGAAGTAACAATGTTGCAATAGGACAACAAGCATTATATCAAAACAATGGAACAGAAAATGTTTGTATTGGGAATTCAGCTGGTTTTATAACTACAGGTAGTTACAATGTTATTGTTGGAACTTCTTCTGGAGCGACTTTAACTACAGGAAGTAACAATGTTTTATTAGGTGATGATACACAAACTGCTACAGCAACAACAAACAATTCTATTACTTTAGGTAATGCCTCTCATAATGTTTTACGTTGTGCTGTTACTACAATTACATCTCTTTCAGATGCAAGAGACAAAAAAGAAATAGAAGAACTACCAGTAGGATTAGAGTTTGTAGAAAAACTAAAACCAGTTAAGTTTACATGGGATGATAGAAATGAGGAAGGTAAGCATGATATAGAAGATTTTGGGTTTATTGCTCAGGATTTAAAAGCATCACAAGAAGAAGCAAATGCAAATTACCTTGGTTTAGTTTATGAAGAAAACCCTGAAAAACTAGAAGCATCTTACGGTAAATTATTACCTGTATTAGTTAAAGCTATTCAAGATTTAAGTTCAGAAGTTAAATCTTTGAAAGAAGAACTAGAAACATTAAAAAATAAATAATAAATAATAATGGATATTTTAAATTTTATTTCTTGGATTAGAGGTCGTAGAATTGTAAATTCTGTTGACCCTAATAAAACATTACTACCTGTGGCTCTTCAAGATGATAGAAGAGATGATGAATATTTAACAGGTGCTATTACAGTACAAAATTTTACAACACAAGTTGCAGCAAACATACCTGCTGGCGCACAAGGCCCAATAGGCCCACAAGGTGTACCAGGACCAGTAGGACCAGCAGGTCTTAATTGGCAAGGTGCATGGTCAGCAGCAGGTACTTATGTAGCTAATGATGCAGTAGGTTTTGGTGGGGCATCCTATTTTTGTATTAATCCAGTAGGGCCTTCTCCTACAGATCCTGCTACAGATACAGTTAACTGGGCATTGTTAGCTTCTCAAGGTGCAACTGGTCCTCAAGGTCCTCAAGGTATTCAAGGTCCAGTAGGTCCATCTGGAACTGCTACACCAAGTTTTAGTATTGTACCTTCAGGATTAGTTTCTGTAGCACCAGGATCTGATATAGTAGTTACATTTAGTACAATACCTGGTAACACGTATAATAATAGTTCTTGGCCTATTTTTTGCATAAAAACTGCATTACAAAAAGTAGCAGCAGCAACAACTTTAAACACAAAAGTTTATATAACTAATACAGCCCCTTTTCAAGGAACTGTTTTTAATGCTACTGGCGCAACTCTTATTGCAAATACAAGTACTGCAACATCAGGTGTAAATCAAAGAGTTGTAAAAATTGAAAGAGATATTTGGTTTACTAATAATCTTTGCCAGTTTTTAAATAATGGTACAGATCCAAATGAAGCATTCTCTGATTCAGGTATTGGAAGTAATGCTGGAGCAACATACAATTCTGGAATTTTTGAAAATGCTTTGTCATTTGGAACTATAAACTGGTCACTTAACACATACATTGTAGTTACTGTAGAATCCGTTGGAGGAACATCTTCTATTGGAGCTAGATTTCTTTCAGTAGCAAGAATTTAAATTAATAATTATATATAAAACAAAGTAAAATGGATATTTTAAATTTTATATCATGGATTAAAGCGGGTAATTATAGAACCACTTTACCAACAGATGTACCTAATCTTTTAGCAATTGGATCTAGAGATGTAACTAGAGATGATGCTTGGTTACCATTAGCAGTAAATGCAGCACCGTTACAATCTTTGTATAATACAGGTACTGTAACTCAGTTAACTTCTATTACAACAGCTGTTACTTTGAATACACATGCCGGAGTTATTAATACAGTAAATGCAGGTACTGCACCAGGTACACCGGATGTATTTATATTAAATAATACAAATATACAAGCAAATTCAATTTTGCTTTTAAGTGTTAATTATCCAGCTGTTGGGTCAGGTACTCCAGTAGTATCTTCAGAAATTAATGCACTGGGTAATTCTGCAAGGATTATTATTAGAAATCCAGATACTTCTGGCCCATTGGATCAACCATTAAACATTCATTTCTTAATCATTAATCCTCAATAACATATAAAATACTAATTATGTCAATAGGAAATTTAAAAGACTACGGAAACAAGGGAAATAATTTTCCTTGGCAATTGAAAGTACTTGAAGGTCTACAAAAAATTTATGATTTTTTAGTAGGAAGTAGTGTAGTAGCAACAAGAACACCTGTAATTCTTTCTGATATTGGTGCTGGAGCTATATCAGTAACATATGGTTTTTCAATAGCCAATGTTGGAGCTGCTTCTGGAACAGTTAATGGTGTTACATTACCTGCAGGAACAACTGTAAATTTTGCTCCTGATAAGAATAACTCTCTAAGTGGTATTACTTATGATGCAACAGGTACTACATTTTTAATTACTTGGATATCATAAACTATGGGTACTATAGTTTCCATAGCTGGGGGTTCAGGTTCTAATGATATTCTTACCCAATACCCAATGCTCACAGATGCATTTGGTAGAATTAGAACAGCACAACCATTAACATTATTTGATTCATCTCATAGATATAGAGATAATGGTTTATGGAATACTTCTACAACAAGTGGAGGTACTGCAGTATTTAGTCCAAATGAAGGATTAGTAAATCTAAATGTAACTGGCACAGCTGGATCTGAAGTACTAAGAGAAACAGCAAAGGTATTTTCTTATCAACCAGGTAAGTCTTTGTTGGTTATGAATACCTTTGTGATGGCTCCAGCTCAAACTAACCTAAGACAAAGAGTGGGTTATTTTGGAACAGAAAATGGTATATATATTCAATTAAGAGACAACACTTTAAGTTTTGTAGAAAGAAGTTTGGTTACAGGTGTTGTAACTGAAACTGTTGTAGATCAAGCTTCTTGGAATGCTGATACAATGGATGGTAATGGACCATCAGGAATAACTTTAGATATTAGTAAAGCTCAGATTCTATTTATGGATATTGAGTGGTTAGGTGAAGGCACAGTAAGAATAGGGTTTATAATAGATGGAAACTTTATAGTTTGTCATAGATTTAATCATGCTAACTTAATTACTTCTACTTATATTACTACAGCTTCATTACCATTAAGATACGAGATACTTAATGCATCAACTGCAACAGCAACCACATTAAAACAAGTTTGTTCTTCTGTAATATCAGAGGGAGGATATGAGTTAAGAGGGGCACAACAAGCTGTTGGTACGCCAATACTTACTCCAAGAACATTTGCTGCAGCAGGGACATTTTATCCTATTGTAGGATTAAGACTTGTGCCAACTAAACTAGATGGAATTGTAATACTTACTGCTGCGTCTATATTAGGTTTAGGTAATGGTAAAAACTATGCTTGGAGAGTTGTTCAATCTGCAACTATAACTGGTGGTTTATGGACTCCTGTTGGGGTTGATTCTGCTGTTGCATATAACTTAACAGGTACATCTGCTGCTGGAGGTAGGGTGTTAGCACAGGGGTATGTAAACTCTTCTAACCAAGGTTCTCCAAGTATTAACATATTAAAAGAAGCTTTATTTGCAACTCAACTTGAAAGAAATACTTTTACAGGAACTCCTTTTGAATTAGTAGTTGAAATGGCTATTGATACTATAGGAGGAACTTTAGGTGGATATGTTTCTGTAGATTGGGAAGAAATAAGTAGATAAACTATAAATAAAATATA
>Ga0315903_10009821_pt1 | contig 11513 bp, 10 predicted proteins | sample LakEriMetagenome_7_FD_203524 | JGI IMG/M metagenome (GOLD analysis project Ga0315903, IMG submission 203524) | Freshwater fungal communities from buoy surface, Lake Erie, Ohio, United States - Buoy 2 MA119 | ecosystem: Environmental > Aquatic > Freshwater > Lake | place: USA: Lake Erie, Ohio... | reverse complement strand
GTATTTAGAGCTAAAGAAGTGCAACCAGAAGGAATGATATTCTTTCATGATTATGCTATAAAAAGTAATTTTTATGGTTTTATGAATAGCATTACAGATGTGCCAGATTATAAATTAAAATTTAAAAGACCATCTTCAGAAAGACAAACTGAAGTTCTTGAATTTTATGAAGTAAATAGATTTTTTGTTTGGTGGATGAAAACTTCTGGCAATACAATAAAGCATAAAGTGAATTTGTTGAATTCTAGTTCTTATGAAAAAGACATGAAAGAAGTTATAAAAGATTTAGAAGAAACAATATCAGAATTAAAAAGTATTTGTACTGATAAAAATACACCTGATGAAGCTTTAGAAGTATTTAAAAAATATGGAACAACAGCATTGAATACTTATGGTATAACAATGAATTCTTACTATAATTCTTTAAGTGATATACCTACTGCAAAAAATTATATGGAACTTATTGTAAATGAAATGTTGACTTTTGCAGATGGAAATTTTTATGAAACCCCTGAAGAATCAATTGAAAATAGATTGAATTTCAAATTAACAATATTTGAAACATTACAAAAAATCTTATAAAATGAAACCAAAAATTACATCAAAACAATTAGTGGCAATTTATAATCTTTTAAATGGGCTTCAAGAATTTGAAAGAAAAGGTCTCGGAAGAATCAGTAATATAATTACTATGGTTAATTTCGGAGCCCCTGGAGATGTATTTATAAGATATGAAAAGGAATACGGATCTTCTGGAGAAATGTTCTACGAGTTTAGAATTGCTCAAATAGATAAAGAAGGTAATGTTTTATTTATTGATGAGAATTTTAAAAACATGTTTGAAAGATCTGCATTTCTCGGAGAATGCAAAATATTTAATATAGAAGACGAAAGTCAATACGAAAAAATTTGATAAATTAGAATATAATGGCAATAGCAAAAAAACCAACTAGAAGCACGGATCCTAATGTTCGTAAAAGCCCTCCATTTAGTGCTAGTCAATTTCTTGTAGGCCATATATCTGTAGGAAATGATGGTAATAATTGGATTATTGTTGAATCTGCTAATGGAGTAAAGAGATGGGCTCCATATAAAAAATCTACATCTACTGCAAAAGCAACAAGTTCTACTCCCAAATCTGGATCGATTAAACTTAATCCATTAGTAAAAGTTGGTGAAGTTTTCGAAGATCCAAATGGTAAATTATATACCATTACAAATATTGATGAGAAAAATAATTATGTAGAATTTAAAGATGAATTAGTTGGAATTAGAGGTGCATACTTTGATTCAGTTAATGAAACTATTAATGATAGGAATTGGACACTTAAGACTAATGGAATTCAATCACAAAGCTCCACAACTAAATCAAGTTCTACAAAATCTGTAACTACAAAACCAGCAACTAATCCTCTTGAAACTCAGCAAGAAGCACTGGACAGATATAATACTTATATAAGTAATTCATCAAATATTTATTATACTCTTCCAAGAACTAATATTGTTGTTTACATTGAAGATTTCTTGAATATTCCTAGATATCAAGCGTTAATTGGAAATACTGTAGCTATTGATGAAAATGATATAGTTTTTAAAAAAGAATTGCAAGATTATTTAGCTCAAAGTACTGTTATTACAAATGTAAAAATTTTGCCAGGAGGCAGAGCTGATATTACTGATTTTACTTTTGAATTTGATCCGGATGCAGATTCATTCGAGACAAGAGATGCATTAAATGATTTAGATAATTGGTTATATGATAAAATGAATGTAAGAAATGGAATTCAAAAAAATGCTATTATACCTGTAACTCAAGCTCCAGCTACATCTTCAAATGTCAGATTAAAAAGATTAGAAGATTTACTTGCTTCATCTGGAACACTTTATGCAACATTGCCTAAATCTGGGGTGAAGATTTATGAATTTGATGATCTTAATAAAAATTATCAATTTTATATTCAATTAGATGAATATCAAGATAAGTATTTAATTGAAAAATTTTTAAGAGAAAAAATAAAAGATTTCGAAAGTGTTAAAGAAGTAACAATAGCGATACTTAGAACAGGTAATTTATTACATGTAATTATTGAATTTGACGATACAATCAGTCGATCTACAAGATTAATAGAAATATCAATTTTAGATAATTATTTATCCGGTGATCTTGGCATAAAACCTGTTTCTATTTCAACTACATCTTCAAGTGTAAGTAGACAATTACAAGAATTTGTAGATGGACTTTCAAGTAATGGGTCTTTATATTACACTTTGCCAAAAACAGAAATAAACGTATATCAAAATACTAAATTTACAATAGTATATGAATTTGCCATAGAATTACAACAAGGTCAAGATGTAGATAGTGTTAAAAGATCATTGATTGATTATATGACACATCAACAGAGTATTGTAAGTGACGTTGTCATAGTAAATCCAACAGGTAAAATATTGATTGTTACTTTTAGATTTGGTACCGGTTATTCAACTGCTGTTAAAAAAGAAGATTTAGAACGTATAGATAATTATTTATTTACAAATATTGGTATAAAACCTTCAATTACTCCAAGCACAACTGCATCTTCTAATATTCCTAGCAAATTCAAAGTAGAACAATTCTATGTAACCCAAGATGCTGATACATTAGAATGGACACTTAATTATATAAGTGATATAACAAAACTAATTGGTAAAAATGATAATTTAATTCAATTAACTGAATGTAATTCAGGCGTATCTGCAGGTTTGATTGATGAAAAAACATTTGCAGATTCTTTAAACAATAAAACATATCTTCATTATTATATTCCGCAAATGTGGGATATTATTGCGATCAAATATAAAGGTAATCCTGATTTAACAATAGAAATTGTAAATATAGATTTATCAAATGATGAAATAGAAGTAAAATCATCTGATCCTAGATCTACTAACAATTCTTATTATTCACAAGATCAATTTACTGAATTATTAATTAAAAGAGGTATTTCAGTTCTTAATTTTAATCCAAATGCTAGAGAATCTAGAGTTCAAGAATCTACAGTTCAAGAAGCTGAAGCAAAAATAGATGATATTGTTTTTAGTGCTCCAGTAGTACCAGTAGGAACTGAAGATCAAAGAAATGCTACAGATAAATTGGTAGATGAATTCATAGCTAAGAATCAAAATAATCTTAAAAAATTAGCTGTTGAAAATGTTGGTCTGTTATCAACCATTGATAAGACATTAGAATTTATTAAAGCTAAATTTGGAACTCCAGCTCCTGTAACTTCAATTTCAAATGTAGCTAGTGCTCCTTCTCAAACACAGCCTGTTGGTGGTATTGATGATTATAAATTAATTCAATTTATCGGAGAAGACGGAGAAAGAAAAGTTATTGAGTTTAAAAAATTCAAAACAGGTAAAAATGCTAATGTCTTCAAATATCTTATAGGTGATGTATTTTTAGACACAAAATCTGGAAATGGAAATGCTGATTTTGTATATAAACTAATAACAGGAGCTCAAGAAGGTGGTGTACGTTCTGGTAATATTCATTATGTAGATAGTTTTCCAGGAAAAGTAGGTATGGGATTAAATTGGAATAACAATATAAAAAATATTACTGTTGGAGATTTTGAGGGTAAAATAGAAACTGGAGAATGGACAAGTGTACCAGGAGCAAATTCAAATTTAAAACAATTAAATGAATTAGCTTCTCAAACAGCTAAAAGATCTTTGCAAATAGGAGACATAGTAAAAATTAAAAAATCTTCTAAATATTACGGAGTAAGCGGTTCAAACCCTAAAAATACAGAAGGTGAAATTGTAAATATTTCTAGCACTGGTGCAAGTTATCCTATTACAGTAAGATGGGCAAACGCAAAAAGTAATGCATACACAGAAAATGATTTAGAATTAGTAAATCCAGTACAATCTTCTACTCAATCTTCAACTCCTAGTTCTTCTCCTGTTACTAAAATTTCTAAAAGATCATATGAAGTAGGTAATAAAGTAATGATTTCTGCAAATTCTAAATTTTATGGAGCAGGTGATTCAAATCCCGCAAATGTAGAAGGTATAATTATAGATTATGATAAAAGAGCATTTTATCCATATAAAGTACAATTTTCTAATGGAAAAATAAATAATTATAAAGCAAGGGATTTAGTATTAATAACTACAAAATTATCGACATCAACAACAGCAACTCCTGCACCAGCTGTTACTACTACATCATCTGGTTCAACAACAGCAAATGTTGGAGATACAGTAACATTCTATGCTTCAAGAGAAAAAACAAATCTTACTGGTATTGTAAAATCAATAATTACCGGAACTGATGGAAAGCCATATCTAAGAATTAATGTAAATGGCAAATTTTATTTAAAACAACAAGGATCAGTAACAAAAGTATAAAAAATGAAATCTAATAAAGACTTAGTAAGAGGTAAAGATATTATGGATACAGCAAAACCTGTATTCAAAACAATAGCTGATGGAATTTCCAAGCCAATGAAATTTGATCATGGCGGATATCACCCAGCAAATACCTATTATGTATATCTTGAAACCAATAATCCTGAGTATTTACAAGAACATGGTTTCGGTGACAATCCTCCTATTGAAGTAAAAGCTGATACAATCTATGAAGCGATTGATCATGTTAAAAGAAACATGCCAGAAGATGCAGAGATGAGTGTTATTTCTTCATCTAATGTAAATAAAGCAAAAGCTGGCGGTTTATATGCTGTTGGTGGTATGATTGAGCATGGATTAATGATCGGAGACACTATTGTAGATGAATACAAAGACTATGGTATTATCAAAGATAAATCCGGACATTTCTTTGTTTATGATCCTAATCTTGGAGAAAGAAAAATGATTAATGGTTCAGTGTATGAACAAATCATGCTTAACGCAAAGGCTATGATTGATTCTATGAGTAATGCTTATATGACAAGAGCTGGACTTATGGAAGATGGTGGAGATATTGAAAAAGGAAATCTTGAAATGCTTAAAAGCAGTGTAAAGGCAATCAAACATCATGCAGAAGAATTAGAAGAAAAATTAAGCGGAGATCCTGAAATCGAAGCTTGGGTATTAGCAAAAGGAGACAGAGCAGCAACTGCTTTATCTGATATTACACATTACTTAGATGGTAGAACATATGCACTCGGCGGTTTAACTCCAGGAAGATGGTATAGAGACAATGAAAATGTTGAATATAGATTTATAGGAAAAGTAGATAATGGTCCGGATAAAGATAAATTGCTATTTACTGATGGCGACAAAAGAATGTTTAAGTCATTAGATGAATTCGGTGGCAAGCCAAAAGAAAATAAACTATTCGGATTTTTTGCTGATGGTGGAGAAACAATCACTAAAAAATTCGATGGCGAAAAAGTACTCAAAAAAATATTGAGTCTAAGAAAGAAAGGATATATTGTAAAAAAAGAAAGATTAGATCAAGAAGGTTGGTATTATAAAATACAAGAATCAGAAGATAAAGATAATGATAAAGGAATTGGAATAGGCTATAGATATTATAGTACAAGCCCTGATTATAAAAAAATATTACCTGAATCAGATTATTTTTATTACAATTATCACGGAAAAGACGATAAAAAATTAGGCAATGTTTGGAATAACAAAAATCCTAATGGAAGTCCTGGAAAATGGTATTCATTTGATGAAGATTATATTACTGATGTAATAAATAAAATACCTAGCATAATGGCTTCCGGAGGTAAAGTTCCAGATGATGCAATTCAAAGTTATATCAAAAATAACATGTGGAATCTAAAAGATGAAAACTTAATACTTGAAAATAAAGATTATTACGATAAAAAATTCGAAGAGTCTTATAAAAATGCTTCTGATAAAGTAAAAAAAGTCTTAGATGAGCACATTAAAGAAGCTAAAAAAAATAAATTAGTCTTATTTAGAAAAGGAGCAAATATCAATATTGATGAAGATCAAATTTTAGTTTTCTCCGAAACTAGCGATAATGAAGAAGGTGATAATGGTTTAATGACCATATATAAAAATGGTAATATAACTCATAAATTTACTCGTTCTCCGAAAAGAGAAGCTGCAGAACAAGAAGAATATAGATTAGAAGCAATTAAAAATGCTCCAATTTTTAGAAAAGCTAAAAAAGAATTAAAAGCCAAATTTCCGAGTTTACCTTTCTCTTTTTCAATTAGAACTAGTGAAATGAATGTAATAGTAAATGATGTAGAAATTAGTTGGATATTAGGAAAAGAAAACTTTATTTTATTAGCTGTCCGAGATGGTTCTAAAATTAGAATTTCCAAAAAGATTGGATTTACAGAAAATCCGAGTGAATTTGTAAGTATTGTAAGTCCTTATGTTCAAGAATATGCGGTTATGGCAAAAGGCGGTAAAATTAAAAATAAAATATTAAATTTGAAATCTAAGCTCAAAAAATAAAAATATGGAATACGGAAGTTATATGGCTAAAGGTGGTAAAATACAAATGGCATTAGATCATATTGATAAATGGATGCCAGATGATTTTGAATTGCAAAAAGAGTATTATCAATTAATTAATGATAAGGATCAGAAAGGCATGGAAGAATTTTTAGATATGTATGCTGATCAAGATCGTTTAATGAGATATGATATTCAATATGAAGACTTAGGCAAACTTTCTGAAGCTATTATTAGTGGATCTGAATATGCTAAAGGTGGAAAAACATCTGGCATAAAAGATTATTTAGAAACTTTAGAATCAGATCAAATTTTCGATTTATGTAATGATTTTTATTATGATGATGAAGAATGGCACGAAATCAAAAATGATTTAGATAAAGATGACTTAATTCAATGGGCTTATGATTATTGTAAAAAAAATAAAATATCTTTAAAAGATTTAAAAGATGTACTTGGTGATCGAGAAGATGAAATTGCAGATATGAAAAAAATGTTACAATCTAATTTAATTCCATATCTTGATATAGCTGGTAAAAATCCTGGTGTGATAAACTTACGAGTTTACAATAAAGATTCATTTGCCTTTTATAATAAAAATGATAATTGTAAAGTCGCTATAAACTATAACTATGATAGTAAATCTGTTATAATGTATCAAGAATGGGATAATGGTAATATGGACGATGACGAAGTTAGTTTATTGACTTTTGAGAATTATCTTTCTAATACAAAAATGGCTGATGGTGGTGATATAAAAATAAATGATATGAAACACATTGCTTACATAGAAGATTCAAGACGTCCAGGCGGATCTGATAAAAGTATTAAAAAAACTTACAATTTAGATGTAGAAGATAGAAGCTCAGATGGTTTCTATGTTGCAGGTTCAAAAGAAGATATTGAAGATTTCATCAATGATTATAGTATTAATTTTGCAGAAATCAAAGAGTATATGGCTAAAGGTGGTCCAACTAAAAAAGTCATTAAAAAGAAAATGTTTGATATTAATGATGATGAAATTTCAGAAGACATTTTTGAATGGGCAATGGAAAATGTTCCTGAAGAATTTGAATTTGAAGAAGATGAAGAAGAATCATTTAGAAATTCAAACTTTGAAGATGTAATTGAAGAGATTAATTCTAGATTAGAAGATTATGAACTTTTAGTTGATTATGAAGAAGACAGAATTTATGTCAATATATACAAAAAAGACAATATGGCTAAAGGTGGTGCAACATCTAAGTATAATGTAGGTGATACTGTTGTTTATTATAACCGTGAAGGAAAAATCACCAAAATAAGTAAAACTAAAGGAGTTTATGTTGAATATTTAGACGGAGGATTTGATGATGATGATCCAGGTGGAGAATGGTTAGATCAAGATGATGAAGATTTATATACACTTGGTGATGTAGAAGATCTAGATGCTGAAATGGAAAAATTGGTTGATGAGCATACAAAAGAAGCTAAAAAGAATCGAGTAAAAATCACCAATTTAGGTTGGAGTCAAGGAGACGATTTTATTGTATCTAAAACAACTGAAAGAAAAGACGGTAGCGATGTTCTTACAAGTGAAATAAGTAATGGTGTAGTTACACATGATTGGGACTCTTATAAAAGAGGTGGTAAGTTAAAAACTAATCCTGCTAAATTTAGAGACAAGGTAAATGCTATTACAAAAAAATTAGCTGGTACAAAAGTTCCCAAGAAATACAAAAAAGACTACGGAGCTACTTATGATAAAAAAGAAGCAAACACAGCAGCTAAAAGAATTGCTGGAGCTAAACTTGCTGAAGTAAGAGCTAAGCTTGCTAAAAAGAAAAAATAATGGCAAATTACGATCAAATAATATATGACACTGCTATTAAGCAGGGCTTTACTCCTACTGCGGCTAAATTTGTAGTAGGTCAAGCTCGTTTTGAAAGTGCTAATTATACATCACCTGTATTTAAAGCAAATAACAATACGAGTGGAATGAAATTTATTGGTCAACCATTAGCAACTAGAGGTACTCCTGCTCCAGCAAATGAAAGGACTTGTAATCTTAATTGCAATAGTGATTATTATGCAAAGTTTGCATCAGTGCAAGATAGTGCAAATGATAAGATTGTTAGACTTTACAGCAAAACAATGGGTGGTGTTACTCCTGAGCAATTAAAAAATGCTAAAACACCAGAAGAGTTTGCAAGACTTCTCAAAAAAAGAAGATATTACGGTCCTAGTGCTTATGGAACTCCAGGAGCAGAAAAAGAAATTTCTCAATATGCAGGTGGTATTAAATTACTTATGCTACGTGCACAGATAGTAGAATTTGTAGGAAAAAACAAAAATAAAATAGGATTAGGCATTGGTCTTTTATTGGCCGGAGCTTTATTATATTTGTATAAGAAAAATAAATAAATATGTATTCATTAGCGGTAAGAAATAGAACTAGGAAATTTGTAGATCAATATGGTAAAGGTATTGCCCTTGCTATCAAAGGTACAGGTTTGTTTTTTCCAGGAATAGTTGCTATGAAAGCTTTAGAAAGTGGTTATGGTGATAGTAGCTTAACAAAAGAAGCGAATAATTTTGGTGGTATCAAATATGCACCAAATCTTGCTGGAGTTATTGGTTTTGTAGAAAAAGATACCACTGAGTTTGTAAAAGGTAAGAAAGTAATCATGAAGCAAAAGTTTAGCAAGTTTAAAGACGTAGAGTCTGGTATACGTGCTACAATTCAAGTATTGTTACTTGACAGATACAAAGCTGCTAGACTTAATGCAAAAACTCCTGAAGAACAAATTAAAATGATTGTGCGTGCTGGATATTCAACTAATACTCCGGATAAATATTACTCAGGATTAAAAGGCATTGTAGAAGCTACACAAGATTATGTAGGATTTGGTAGAATTGTTTAATAAATAATTATATAAAATGGAATTTAATAGTAAAAATAAAATCGCATTAATAGGTTTAGCGGCAGTTGCAATTTATGCTTTTGTATTTGCTTTTCAAAGAAATGAAAGGAAAAAATCAAATGAAAAAACTGTAAGCTATGATGATGCATTGAAAATCTTAGAAGAAAAAAAATAATTGTATTATGGCTTCAGTAGACGGAATAGATATAAATTCTACAACAATGGCTAATTGCTATAAAATGTTTTATCCTAATACATATAATAGATTAGTGCAAAAAAATAGATTTCATTATCTTGAATTATGGGGTATAAGGATGTCTACTTGTGATACTTCTTTGCCTGATGATTATTTGGGTGGTATAAGGATAAATAACTTTAATTTTTTAGAAATAATTACTGCGGCAGCTTCAACAGATCCTACGCCTAAATATGTTGCAACACCCGTTAATTCCGGCGCAAGGCAAGCGGGTGGTACTGCATACGTTAAAGAGGGTCAACACACATACGCTTACATAGGTAAAAACCATAAGGATTGGAGGCCATATCCTGCATTTTGCCCAACAAGGCCAATGCCTGTATACAGATGGAATCCAACCGCACAAGAAGTTAGTGAGGCAAAGCGTAGAAAATTACCGTTATCATCATTTTTTGATGCTGCATTAAAAGCGGGTAGAGTGAAGGTAAGTACTTCTGCAGATACATGTATACATAGAGCTTGGTCAAAAACTAAATTACATGCAGACAGTGCTGGTTGCCAAGTTTTTGCAGATTTAAATACTTTAGAAACTTTAGGTGGTTGGGCTAATGCACACATTAAAAAAGGTTATGGTAACTTTTTTGTTTATACACTATTTACAAAACAACAATTTTTAGAAGCAAATAGCAGCACTTCTATAAAAAACACAATTAATAAATTATTTTTTACTAAATAAGATGAAATCAAAAAAATTTATAATAGCGGCATTAGCTATCGGCGTAGCGGTTTATGGTGGGTTTTTAATTAAAAAAACATTTTTTGAAAAGGGTTATGCTAACAAAGAAGATGCCAAAGAAACTTTATTATCTTACTATGTAATTTCTTTGGGCTTGCCAGATACAAAAGAAAATAGAGATAAATATAGAAGTATGACTCTAGAGCAATTGAAAAAAGAATTAAATTTACAAGACATTGTAGTTGAATAATTATCTAAAATTGGAAAATAATCTCAATAACATAATAAAATCTGCGGAGAAATTAGGCTATAAAATAGATAAAACACCTAATAAACTAAATATAATTGGTGTAAGGAATTCTAATGCAACAAGCCAAGAAAAATTCGATGATTTAATTGCATATTTCACTTATGACAAGAATGGGAATTTAATAGGTAAGGTGGTTCCTGGAACTACAGATCCATCTACCGTCTTTCTAAAATCTCCTATTAATGTTAAAGGTGCTGCAATTTTAAAAAGTGGTCAATACAAAGATGCTTATCAAATAGGTTTACATAGAGGTAAATATGAAGCACTTGTGCAAACAAAACCTGTTACTGTAATTCGTGATGATGATAGAAATGCTTTGATTAATTATTTTGCTCCTACACAAACTGGATTATATGGTATTAATATCCACAAATCTACTAAAGGGAAAAACAATGAAGATATAATTGGTGTTGATAGTGCAGGTTGCCAAGTATTTAGAAACATACCAGATTTTATGGACATGATGAGAATGGCCCAGACTAGTAGAAAGAATCATGGCAATTCATTTACATATACTCTCATTGATCAAAGAGATGTATTGAAATTTAGAAATACAACAATTAGCTTGATAGTTGGTATAAGCCTATTAGTTTTATCAAGTTATTTATTTATCAAAAAAAGTAAATAATGAAAGACTATAAAATAAAAGACTATTTAATAATTGTTAGTTTAGCTGCAATTATCATTTATGCAATAGAAATATCCAAAGCCAAAGCTAGCTCTCAAAAACCTCCTGTTGTTAGTAAAGATGGTAGAAATATAATTATCGGAGATAGCCATGGAGTTGGTATTAGTTTTATTACAAAAAATGCTAAAGCTGAAAAAGGATTAGCTAAAAGTGGTTGGACATTAGCAAATGTGTTGACTGCATTAAAAAGCAAAGATGTAGATAAAAGTGTTGCAAGAGTGTTTATCTCAATAGGTACAAATGGTCAA
>Ga0315903_10009820_pt1 | contig 11514 bp, 14 predicted proteins | sample LakEriMetagenome_7_FD_203524 | JGI IMG/M metagenome (GOLD analysis project Ga0315903, IMG submission 203524) | Freshwater fungal communities from buoy surface, Lake Erie, Ohio, United States - Buoy 2 MA119 | ecosystem: Environmental > Aquatic > Freshwater > Lake | place: USA: Lake Erie, Ohio... | reverse complement strand
ACTGCATATGAAGGAATTCCACATTTAATTACGCCAATTATTACTAATCCAAAGAAAGCAGCAGATGCTCTCACATGGGTGGTGCGTGAGATGGATCTTCGCTATGAAGACCTTTCCACCTTTGGATTTAGGCATATAGATGACTTCAATAAAGCGGTGCGGGCGGGCAAAGTTGTAGTTCCAGAAGGTAGCGATCGAACAGTTGAGCCTTATCCATATCTACTTGTGATAATTGATGAGCTTGCTGATTTAATGATGGTTGCAGCGAAAGAAGTTGAAGAATCTGTTGTACGTATAACTCAACTTGCGCGTTCTGCTGGTATCCATCTAGTTCTTGCAACTCAACGTCCATCGGTAGACGTTGTGACTGGATTGATTAAAGCTAATGTTCCTTCTCGACTATCCTTTGCAACGAGCTCATTAGCAGATAGCCGAGTTATTCTAGATACACCGGGTGCAGAAAAACTTGTTGGCCAAGGTGATGGTCTGTTTATTCCCATGGGGGCAAGCCGTGCGATTCGAATTCAAGGCGCATACGTCTCTGAACGTGAAATCGAAGCAGTTACAACTCACGTTAAAAAACAATTAAAGCCTCGATATAGAGACGATGTCACTGCACCACAAAATCATCCCAAGTTAGTTGATAAAGAGATAGGTGATGATTTAGATATCTTGTGTCAAGCAGTTGAGTTAGTAGTTGGAACACAGTTTGGTTCAACATCGATGTTACAGCGAAAACTGAGAGTTGGTTTTGCAAAAGCTGGTCGTCTTATGGATTTAATGGAGTCACGTGGAATTGTCGGACCTTCGGAGGGTTCAAAAGCCAGAACGGTTTTGATCAAAGCAGACGAGTTAGATTCGGTCTTAGCGACGTTGCGGGATTACTAGCCCAATAATTTACGCTTGATCTGCATCCGGTAGATCTCTGATAAACCAAATAGGGGACTACTCACCCCAAGTATTCACACCATTTTCATTGTGATCGACAGGTCTTGGCACTTACAATTTGATGTCCGTCAGAATTGTTTTTAGGTTAAAAAGGGTCGCCATGTCGCTAGGTTCAATGATCACTAAGGCACGCAGAGATGCGGGCTTTAGTATTGATGACCTTTCAGACGCAACAAATATTCGTAGTGCTTTATTGCGCGAGATGGAAGCAGATCAATTCACTAATTGTGGTGGCGAAACGTATGCTCGTGGCCATCTTCGAAATATTGCAAAGAAACTCAATATTGATGCACAACCATTTTTAGAAACCTACGAGGCCGAACAGGGTCAATCAGTTAGATCCATTCAAGATCTTTGGGTAGAAAATTCACTCATGGAAGAACCAGGAGAGCCGCGCAAAGTTTCCTGGAAAGTTCTCGCTGGAATTTCGATTGCTTCATTGCTTGTTATTGGATTGGTACAAGTTATTTTCACAAGCAGTTCTGAATCACCTATTCCGACACCGATTACAACTTCGACAACGACAACGCCTGCACCAGATGAGCAAACAGAGATAGTTTCTGATGGAACTAAGGTTGACATAGTCATCACGGCCTCTCGAGGGAGAAGCTATTTATTAGTGAGTGATGAGCAGGGACAAGTTCTCTTTGATGGACAAATTTCACAGGGTGAAGAAAAGATTTATTCATCAACTTCCAAATTGACCCTCAAGGTAGGTAATGCTGGGGCCCTTGATCTGAAAGTTAATGGAAAAGCAGTCCCACCTATTGGTACACCCGGGCAGGTTGTGACCGTAACCTACGGATTAGATTCCTAAAACCTTTAAACACGGTAAGATCGCGCAAATGAAGCGCACCGTTGCAGTTGTAACTTTGGGTTGTGCGCGCAATGAAGTTGATTCCGAAGAGTTAGCAGGACGACTTGAAGCCGACGGGTGGACTCTTGTTGAGGATGTTGAATCGGCGGAAGTTGCACTTGTAAATACATGCGGATTCATTGAGTCTGCAAAGAAAGATTCTGTCGATGCCCTCCTTGAAGCAAATTCTCTCAAGGGCCATGGAGTTACTCGAGCTGTTGTGGCAGTTGGTTGCATGGCTGAGCGCTATGGAAATGAGTTAGCGCAAGCACTTCCTGAAGCTGATGCAATTTTAGGTTTTGATGATTATCAAGATATTTCAGCCCGACTTCAAGCAATAGTTAGTGGCCAATCACACACAGCCCATGTTCCACGAGATCGTAGAGCTTTACTGCCTATCGCTCCATCAGAGCGAGCAACATCAAAAGAAGTGGAAGAGTTTTCAAGAAAACGATTAGGAACTGCGCCATGGGCGCCACTAAAAATCGCGTCAGGGTGTGATCGCAGATGTTCGTTCTGCGCTATTCCATATTTTCGAGGCTCATTTGTTTCCCGTAGGCCAACGGAGATAATCAAAGAAGCGCAATGGTTAGCCGATAATGGAGTCACGGAGCTTTTCTTGGTCAGCGAAAATACCACTTCATACGGTAAAGATTTAAGTGATCTACAACTTATGGAGAAAATTCTCCCAGAAATTGCAGGGTTATCAGGTGTTGAAAGAGTCCGACTTTCTTATCTTCAGCCGGCGGAGATGCGCCCGACTCTGCTTCAAGCCATGATTGCAACAGAGAAAGTTGCACCTTATTTTGACTTGTCTTTTCAACACACTAGTCCATCTGTTCTACGACGGATGCGTCGATTTGGGGATGCAGATAAGTTTTTGCATTTGATCAATCAAATTAGAGCACTCTCACCCGAAGCCGGCATTCGTTCTAACTTTATTGTTGGTTTTCCAGGGGAAAGCCATGAAGATTTTGATGACCTAGCTAAATTTATTACTGATGCAAAACTAGATGCTGTTGGAATCTTTGGTTACTCAGATGAGGACAATACAGAGGCACTTAATCACACAGATAAAATTGATCCAGAAGTGATCGCGCTTCGAGTAGAAATCTTGTCATCTCTTGCCGATGAGATGGTTTCACTACGTGCTCAGGCAAGAATTGGTGAAACTATTCGGGTATTAATTGAAGATCAAGAGCTGCAAGAGGGTAGAGCAGCTCATCAAGGACCCGAAGTTGATGGAACAACTACTTTTATTGGAACAGATTTTCAAGTTGGTCAGTATGTAGATGCGATAGTCATTGATTCAATGGGCGCAGACTTGGTGGCACAGCCGTTATGAACATCCCAAAATTTGTTACGCCAAACCTCATAACGCTCTTAAGAGTGGCATTTGTGCCAGTCGGAGCTTTTACATTATTTAAAAATGGTGGCGAAGATCCGATGTGGCAATACATTTCATGGACAATATTTTTTATTCTAGGACTCTCAGACATTCTAGATGGAAAGCTAGCTCGAAGCCGTGGGGCCGTAACTGAGCTCGGAAAGTTTCTAGACCCTGTTGCAGACAAATTTATGCTTGGAACTGCAATGATCTCGCTGTCTATTTTAGAGCGTATGCCGTGGTGGATTACAGCAGTGATTTTAACTCGAGAGATTGCTATAACTATTTTGCGGTTAGCAGTTCTTAAACGTGGAGTAATTCCTGCAAATAAGGGTGGAAAGATAAAAGCGATGATGCAATCCTTTGGGGTGGGATTCTATGTCTTGCCGCTGAGTCCATCTTTATTCTGGTTTCGAGATGGATTCATGTACATCGCGATCATTCTTACTATCCTTACAGGTCTGTATTATGTAAAATCTGCATTTTCTCCAAAACCACCTCAAACTCCGAACTCGTCTAATTCTTCAGATTCCCACTAAACTTTCTAACTCGCGAGAACAGAAAAGAGCAGACCGTGTTGCGATCCGATGAAAACGATGGATTAGTTAGCCAGATCATCGATGCACTGCGAAAAAGCGGAGAGACATTAAGTACCGCTGAATCAATTACCGGTGGATCCATTAGTTCTACCTTGGTAGGGGTACCTGGTGCATCTGACGTTTTTAAAGGCGGGATTACTGCCTATAGCGACGATGTGAAAGTTGCTCAATTAAATGTTGATCCAAAACTCATAGAGAAATATTCTGCAATCAGTGAACAGGTTGCAGATGCAATGGCACAAGGTGCAGTTGAAACTTTCAGCACAACATGGGCTATTGCAACAACAGGAGTTGCTGGGCCTGGTCCAGTCGGTGTTCATGAAGCCGGAACTGTCTGGCTATCTATTCGGGGGCCAATTAACCAAACAACGGTGTTAGCCCTATCCGGTGAGCGTGAAATGGTGCGAAACGCTGCTACATCAAGCGCGATCGCTGCCTTTGCGCGTATCCTTAACTCTCGAGTTTAGTTTTTGGCCCACGGCCAGAATCTCGGCTTAACGTTTTCGAAGTTGTGTTTGCAAGAAAGGGATGACGATGGTTCTAGTACGCGATGCTGTTGGCCAAATCCTTCGTTCTGCACGCACTGCGCAAGGGCGAACATTAAGAGATGTTGCACGTGATGCACGCGTTTCACTTGGTTACTTGTCTGAAGTAGAACGTGGACAAAAAGAAGCCTCCTCCGAACTTCTCAGTGCAATTTGTTCCGCACTCGGCCTGACATTATCCGGAGTATTTAGCGATGTTTCAGAAGAGCTTAAGAACCGAGAGGGTCTCACTCTCACTGTTGTCGATGCCGCTTAACAAGTACGCGCCTCAAGTAGCAAATCATCGCCGTACGCAGGTTGCTATTCTTGAAGGTACCAAATCTTTAATTGCAACTGTTGGATTGAAAAAAATGTCCATGATCGAAATAGCAGATATGGCTCAGGTTTCTCGAGCAACCTTATATAACCATTACCGTGATAAAGACAGTGTTCTTCGTGCGCTGTGTGAATCAGAGGCTGAAAGATTTGTGAATCTAGCACGAAACTGTACTAGCGCCATTGAAGCTTTAGAAAGACTCTCAATAGAGATTAGCCAAGATAAAGCATTAGAAAACATGCGAAAATCTGATCCAGAAAGTTTGTCATTGTTTCTTTCATCTCAAGAAGATCGGTTGTGGAAAGCTGTATCGTCGGCAATCACTTTAGTAGTCAATAATCCAGTGATGAGCGAATTGACTGTTCGATGGTTAATTGGACAGGCTTTACACCCATTAACACCAACACAATCACGTCAACAGGCAGAGGCGATTATCAAAAGTGCGAATCTCTGATTTGCGTGAGCGCATTACACTCTCTTTTGGCGAATCTTGGGGTCCATCCTTTTCGTCAGATATTGCTATATCTGAACTAGATAGTAAGTCCGTCAATGAAGCCTTAACTGCTGGATTTGAACCAGATGTTATTTGGAAAGCAGTATGCAAGGCTCATCCTATTCAGACAGAAAAATACAGGTATTAGCAGTGCCTATTGAAGCAAAAGTTTTTACAGAAAATGAAGAACTTCCCGCACTTGTTCTCGTACATGGTTTAGGTTCTGCCGGAAGTATTTGGAAATCTCTGCTTCCTCAACTTAAGAAGCACTTCACGGTCTATGCACTTGATCTACCTGGGCATGGGGAAGCTGATTTAGCCTCCGATGAGCAGTTAGATCCAAAGTCATTGGCCCGTTCGATAGTTTCAACGATGCGCACAGAACATAATGTTTCGCAGATGCATGTTGCTGGAAACTCCTTGGGTGGCTGGATTGCTTTAGAGATGGGCGCAGTGGCACCAAAAAACGTTTCAAGTGTGACTGCGTTAGCTCCTGCAGGTCTGTGGCACCAAGTACCTACTTCAAAATTTCCACCAAGTTTATTTGCAAGAATTCTTGCCAAGATTTCTCAATATTTCATGCGAATTGCATACCGAATACCGGTCTTAAAGGCATTGGGCTATAAGAAAATTACGCACCTATGGCGAGAGTTAAGTTTTGAATCCTGCCGTGACTCAGTCATCGCAATGGCTAATTCCAAGGGGTATATGCCAACATGGAGAGGTCTGCTCGGTAAAAAATTCGATTCTCAGATAGATGATTCCGTCGATGTCTCTATCGTCTTTGGTGACTATGACTTAACGTTGCCAGAAAACATTGCACAGAAGCGGGAAGTTGCACCAGAGCATGCAGAGTGGATAGTGGTTGAAAACTGTGCCCACGTAATCATGTGGAACTACCCTGATTTAACTGTTGACCTAATCAAGCGCACCGCACGTATCGCTTAAATCAACTCGAATCAGGTGATTTCTGATTAGATATAGATCTCCAATACCCAAGGCGTAGATTGATTACCTTTAATGAGAGTGCAGGTAAAGCTCTCCTTTACAATTTGGAGCAATTGCGCAGGATCCTCTGGTGCTGTCTTTGATAACAAAATCTCTCGAACAACTTCACCTCGAGTCTTTTTGGACATATGGGTGATTGTTTTTTTGACACCACCAACTTTTGTGTAGACCTTAACTTCAACGGTTTTTTCTACCGGCGAGCGCCACACACTTTGATAGGTCGATGATCGGCAATCAATGATTAACTCTGATTTATTCTTATCAAGCACTGCGCCCACTTTTGGTCGCATTGCGTTGTTATCAATTTTTTCTTTGTAGGCCCTGATAACTGTTGTGGGGGAGATCGCACCATATTTGGCCGAGATAATGGTGATCGCCTTGGCTCCCCGGTTTTGCGCCGCTTTGGGAAGAGTGGACCAACCCAGCCCCTTATAGAGAACTCCCGTGTAGACGGTGATCGCAGGCCCGGCCAGCGTTGTTTTCTTTTCACTAGGCGGCAAAAGGATCAACACAGGGTAAGTATGGTCGTGGATACCCGTGGCGACACGGCAAGAATTGTCAGTGGCTCCTGTTACCTTTCGAACAGATGTTCGGATAGAATTGACTCCGTTGCAAGCAATTGCAGCGTTCAGCCAGAGCGGTTCCAACTTCCGCCCGTTTCTCCACACTCGTTCACGAGTCGAAGCGGTCCGTCGTTGGGTCTCCGTACCTTCTGGGCCGACACCAAACGATCTGCACACTGCAGAGCGTTCTATCGAAAGGAATATAAGTGGCTACTGAAAAAAGCAACAAAGCAAACGAAGGTGCACAAGATAAAGCCAATAATGAACGCCAAAAAGCGTTGGACACAGCCCTAGCCCAGATCGAACGTCAATTTGGTAAAGGCTCAGTTATGAAGATGTCTGATCGGCAGAACGCAGTTATTGAAGTTATTCCAACAGGTTCTATTGCATTAGATATTGCACTTGGTATTGGTGGACTTCCACGCGGTCGAATCGTAGAGATTTATGGACCAGAGTCATCTGGTAAAACAACGTTGACATTACACGCTATTGCAAATGCTCAAAAAGCCGGAGGTATCTGTGCATTCATCGATGCAGAGCATGCATTTGATGCAGAGTATGCCAAGAAGCTTGGTGTAGATATCGATGCGCTTCTAGTCTCACAACCAGATACAGGTGAGCAAGCGCTCGAGATCATGGACATGTTAATTCGTTCAGGTGCGTTAGATCTTGTTGTAGTTGACTCCGTAGCAGCTCTTGTTCCTCGCGCAGAAATTGAAGGTGAAATGGGTGATTCTCATATGGGTCTACAGGCTCGTTTGATGTCACAAGCACTTCGCAAAATCACAGGAGCATTGCATCAATCCAAGACAACAGCGATCTTTATTAATCAGTTGCGCGAAAAGATTGGTGTGTTCTTTGGATCTCCAGAGACTACAACTGGCGGTAAAGCACTTAAGTTCTATGCCTCTGTACGTTTGGACATTCGCAGAATTGAAACGTTAAAGGATGGTACTGAATCAGTTGGTAACCGTACTCGCGTCAAGGTTGTAAAGAACAAGATGGCTCCACCATTTAAGCAAGCAGAGTTTGACATCATTTACGGAACAGGTATTTCACGTGAAGGTTCACTTATCGATATGGGTGTTGAGATCGGTGTCGTTAAAAAGGCCGGTGCTTGGTATACATACGAAGCCGATCAGTTGGGTCAAGGCAAGGAAAATGCCCGTGCATTCCTTCTGGACAACCCAGATCTAGCTAATGAGATTGAAGGAAAAATTCGAGGCCACTTTGTTGCTGTAGAGGTGGATCCAGAGTTGGTAGCTGCAATCGATGAGGCTACTTCCGAGGTTGATTTCTAATCAATCATGCTTGATTACGTAAAGGTTGATCAGGATTCTGACCCTTACTCAATTGCCCACACCATTGCCCTCAATGCTTTAGTGGCTCGTGCAAAGAGTAAGGGTGAGATTCTGGCCCACTTAAAAAAGCGTGGCATCGATCAAGAAGTCGCACAAGCAACCGTTTTCCGACTTCAAGAAGCTGGCTTAATTAACGACGCTGAGTTTGCAAAGGCATGGACCCAGTCCCGCCATAACGCAAAGAAGATCTCTAAGCGCATTATTGCTAGCGAACTTCGAACTCGCGGGGTTGATCAAAACAGCATCGATGAAGCTTTAGATGAGATCGATGATGAGTCTGAGTATCGAACTGCTTTTGCACTCGGCATGCGCAAGTACTCAACTGTAAGTCGTCTGGACAATGAAGTTCAGATTCGCAGAATTCAATCTCTTCTTCAGCGAAAGGGATTCTCCTTTTCGGTGATTTCTAGAGTTATTCGCGAGCTAGGTGTTCGCTCAGACGAGCCGCAGTAGCAACAACAGCAGCAGCGTGTATGCGGCCTGGTTGACGTCCTAGACGTTCGATCGGGCCGCTTATGCTTACCGCGGCAATAACTTTTCCATTAGGTCCGCGAACAGGTGCGGAAACAGAAGCTACGCCTGCTTCGCGCTCTCCGACAGATTGAGCCCATCCACGGCGGCGATCTGCAGATAGTTGAGTTGCAGTAAAGCGAGCATTAGTTAAACCTCGATGAATTTTCTCTGAGTCTTCCCATGCAAGAAGTATTTGAGCAGCAGAGCCTGCCTGCATTGTTAAAGCCGCTCCCACTGGAACTGAATCACGAAGTCCAGATAATCGCTCTGCAACGGCCACGCAGATTCGTATGTCTCCTTGGCGACGATACAGCTGAGCACTTTCTCCTGTTGCATCGCGAAGTGCCGACAAAGCTGGTGTTGCTGCCGCAAGTAAACGATCTTCTCCTGCTGCTGCTCCTAATTCACCCGAACGGGGGCCCACAATGAAGCGACCCGTTAAATCCCGAGCAACCATTCGGTGAAATTCAAGGGCCACGGCAAGACGGTGAGCAGTAGGTCGAGCGATTCCAGTGGCTGATACCAACTCTGCCAAGGAGTGCGGACCTGACTCCAACGTGCTTAAAATAGCTACGGCTTTATCTAAAACGCCAACTCCGCTATTCTTCTTGTTCACAGAGTGATATTAGCATCCCATTATTTGATACAGCAAGTGGGATAGAAAAAGGAGCAAGACGGCCGTGGGTAAAACGTTAGCGGAAAAGATTTGGGCAGAGCATATTGTTCGCCAAATAGATGGTGAACCCGATCTGCTGTACATCGATCTTCATTTGATCCATGAAGTAACTAGCCCACAGGCATTTGATGGACTCCGTCTTACTAATCGCAAAGTACGCAGGGCTGATTTAACAATTGCTACTGAAGATCACAATGTACCTACACTTAATATTGATAAACCTATTGCCGATCCTGTATCAAAATTGCAGGTAGATACCCTTCGGGCTAACTGTAAAGAATTTGGTATTCGAATCCACTCTCTCGGGGATAAAGATCAAGGAGTTGTCCATGTAGTTGGGCCTCAACTTGGACTGACACAACCAGGAATGACCATTGTTTGTGGAGATTCACACACATCCACGCACGGTGCATTCGGTGCGCTAGCTTTTGGAATTGGAACATCTGAGGTAGAACATGTTTTGGCAACCCAGACTCTACCTTTGCAACGCCCAAAGACTATGGCAATCAATATCGAAGGAACGCTTAAGCCAGGGGTCACATCAAAAGATATCATTCTTGCAGTCATCGCAAAGATCGGAACTGGCGGCGGTCAAGGTTATGTCATTGAATATCGTGGAAGTGCCATCCGCGCGCTGTCCATGGAGTCTCGAATGACTGTGTGCAATATGTCAATTGAAGCTGGTGCTCGCGCAGGCCTGATTGCACCTGATCAAACAACCTTTGATTACATCAAAGGAAAACCTCATGCACCTGAAGATTTTGCTGCTGCTGTTACATATTGGTCAACTTTGTTTACCGATAAGGATGCACAGTTTGATGTAGAGGTGAACCTAAATGCAGATGAGCTTGAACCCTTTGTTACATGGGGTACAAACCCTGGACAAGGTTTGCCACTCAGCGGAAAAGTTCCAAATCCTGCTGACATAGCCGATACAGAAGCACGAACAGCTGCTGAGCGAGCACTTGTTTACATGGGTCTAGAAGCTGGAACACCTCTGAAATCAATCGCAATTGACACAGTCTTTTTGGGTTCTTGCACAAACGGGCGCATTGAAGATCTTCGCGCTGCAGCAGAAATTTTGAAGGGCAGAAAAATCGCGTCGACTCTGCGCATGTTGGTTGTGCCAGGTTCTGCCCGAGTGCGCCTCGAAGCCGAAGCAGAAGGCTTAGACAAAACCTTCTTAGATGCCGGCGCAGAGTGGAGAAATGCTGGTTGCTCCATGTGTTTAGGAATGAATCCAGATCAACTTGCAGTAGGTGAGCGATCTGCATCTACATCCAATAGAAATTTTGAGGGCCGTCAGGGTAAAGGCGGGCGAACTCACTTGGTTAGTCCACTAGTTGCTGCCGCAACTGCGTTGCGTGGAACTCTTTCATCGCCAGCGGATCTGTAAGGAGTAAAGAACTATGGACAAGTTTATTGAGCACACGGGCACAGGAGTGCCACTGCGTCGAAGCAATGTTGATACCGACCAGATAATTCCAGCAGTTTATTTGAAACGCGTAACACGCAGCGGTTTCGAAGATGGGCTATTTGCAGCTTGGCGCAATGATCCAGAGTTTGTGCTCAACCAGGAAGCTTTCAAGAAAGGGACAATTCTGGTTGCTGGAGCAGACTTTGGAACGGGCTCATCTCGTGAACACGCTGTTTGGGCGTTACAAAACTATGGATTTAAAGTCATTATCTCCAGCCGATTCGCAGATATTTTTCGCGGTAACTCACTCAAAGGCGGCTTGCTCACTGTAATTCTTGAAATAGAGGACGTAGAGGCGTTATGGGCTGCTATCGAATCAGATCCGAGCACGCCAATTACTGTCGATCTTGAGAGCCGAACAGTTAAGTACTCAGGCAAGTCTTTACCTTTTGTAATCGATGATTACACGCGTTGGCGCTTGATGGAGGGCTTAGACGACATTGGCTTAACCATGAAACAGACTGATTCCATTGATGGGTTTGAAAAAAACCGCTCTTCATTGAAACCAAAAACTCTTCCTGTAAAACCATAGAAAGAGTTAAAACAAGCCTATTTTCAATGGTTTTCAGATGGGTGAGAGTGAAGATTAAATACTCTCAATGTCTGGTTTAGAGTTTTCTACGCATAAAAAACGCAGTTTTTTAGAAAATCAGTAAAAATAAATAACTGCGACACGCCCTAATCAAAGAACGTATCACCCCATATTTGCGCGTAAGTTTTGACCACACGTTAAGCAATTGCTTAACTATTTACGCGTAATAAGGGGATTTCT
>Ga0315903_10009809_pt1 | contig 11517 bp, 19 predicted proteins | sample LakEriMetagenome_7_FD_203524 | JGI IMG/M metagenome (GOLD analysis project Ga0315903, IMG submission 203524) | Freshwater fungal communities from buoy surface, Lake Erie, Ohio, United States - Buoy 2 MA119 | ecosystem: Environmental > Aquatic > Freshwater > Lake | place: USA: Lake Erie, Ohio... | reverse complement strand
GACTTAAGATTGGGATTACTTTTTCAACTTTTGATTTATTTCACGCCGGACATGTGGCTATGTTGGCTGAGGCTAAGAATCACTGCGACTATCTTATCGCCGGACTTCAGACAGACCCAACAATTGATCGTCCGGATACAAAAAATCGACCAGTTCAAAGTATTGTGGAAAGACAGATTCAACTGGCAGCATGCCGTTATGTTGATGAAGTGGTTGTGTATCAGACCGAACAAGATTTGATTGACATTATTTTGACTCTGCCTATTGATGTGCGTATACTGGGTGTTGAATATGCTCAACAAGACTTTACTGGTATGGAAGAAGGACACGCTAGAAATATTCAATTGGTGTTTAACAGCCGAGATCATTCATTTAGTTCGAGCAGTTTACGTCGTAGAGTAGCAGCAGCTGAAGCTGATAAAGCACTTAGGAGCCAGTAATGGATGTCATGCTCGACATCGAAACACTAAGCACCAGACCTTGGTCAGTTATACTTACTCTTGGCGCGGTCAAATTTAGTCCTTGGGATTCAGATGTTGATCAAGGACAAGGACTGTATCTTAAACCTGATGTAGATGAACAATTATCTATGAATCGGCATGTTCAAGACGAAACTGTGGCATGGTGGGGAACTCAGACTGACGAAGTTCGAGAAGAAGCAATGGGCATAGAAGGTCGCATTGCTGTAAATGAAATGCTGGATCAGCTGAATAGATTTTTAGTAGGCGTAGATAATATTTGGTGTCAAGGTCCGGCATTTGATATAGTTATACTCGAAGACCTGTACAGGCAAGTCAATAGACCAACACCGTGGCAGTTTTGGCAGATTAGAGATAGCCGTACACTTTTTAGTGTACACGGAGATCCAAGAGAAAAAAATCGTCATGGCGCTCATAATGCACTAATTGATTGTTATTATCAAGCCCGAGCTGTACAGCATATATATAAAACAGTAGGAGTAAAGAAACGATAATGGATATTATTTTTAATAGACAAATAGCAGAAGAACTCAGTGAAAGATACACAGTGCTTGAATTAGAAGCACACGACGTAGAAGGTCAAATTTTAGAAACTTTTTGTGTAGTACCTGGTGACAAAATTCCATTAGAAGAAGTAGTTAAACTAGATCATTGGAAAAAGCTGCACAACACGTTTGTACAGGCAAACAAAGAAAAGAACGCTAAATTATGCTATGACCTACGTCCATATTTGAAGGGTAAATGGGGCGGCGAACTGGATGAATTTTACGACATAGTTTGCGGCAGGTTTGACTACCAAGAAGAGGCATAATATTGGTATTTTATCATTGTGCCGCACAATGATATATACTATATGAATAAATTATTAGCTGCCATCTTACTGGCCACATTCGCCTTGGCAGCTACAGCCCAACCAAGGTCAAGACAAATTCAGCTCATGTGCGGTAGCTTTGAGGACGTTGAAAAAACCATGGAACAGTATGGCGAAAAGCTGATCATGGCTACTCAAGCGCCAAACGAACAATCTGTAAATTTAGTATATGCAAATTTTGAAACTGAAACCACCAGTTGGTTTGTGCATGATTTACGCACAGATGAATACTGTATGGTAGGCGTTGGTAAAAGAATTTATATACCCGATAATAGTGTGCTTAAACAAGGCATAGGAGTTGGATTAAGAACTGCGTACAAATAAACCTGGATTTTCCAGGTTTTTTTGTGGCATAATAAGGAGAATGTTATGAGCTGGTTTGCACATCGCCCTACCCGAACCCCACCACAACCCACACCTGTAACTCCGCCGCATAGAATGTAGCAGTTATCTAGTAATAAATGTTTTGGTTCTAACTGGTAAGTATTACTAAGTTCGATTAGTATTGGTTCTTCAATAAAAATAACAACGGAAACACAAATTGAACCAATTAGCAGTAACGAGCTGTATCAGTAATGGATCGGAGCTATGGATCCACTAACACTTTTTGCTTTAGCAAACGGTGCTGTACAAGCTGTTAAAAAAGGCTGCGAATTATACAAAGAAATAGCCGGCGCAGCAGGCGATGTCAAAGGTGTTCTCAAAGACCTAGAAGAACAGTTTAACCTACGGCACAAAGACAGTCCTCCAACAGTTGCTGAAAAAAATCAGTACATCCAAGAAAAAAATCGTGTTTTAGAATTAAGCAAGCAACAGCCCAACGACATCTACACCACAATCGGCGAAGAGCTTGGCGTATACTTTGAAAACTATGCCAAGTGTTCAGCTATCTTCGAAGAAGAAGAAAAACATGCTCTAGAAGTGTATACCGGTGAAACCAGTCTAGGTAAACGAGCACTACAACGAGTTCTCATGCAGAGTAGATTGACTGCCATGCAGGCAGAACTACGAGAATTAATGGTTTACAACTGTCCTCCAGAATTAGGCGATCTTTACACTCGTGTAGAGAAGATGATGGAGAGAATGAAAAAAGAACAGGCTCAGGCGTGGACAATTAAAAGAGCCAAAGACAAAATAGCGGCTGATAAAAGACGTCGCAGAATAGAGCACATTAAATGTAATGCCTGGAAGTATGGTATATCAACTGTGGTAAGTCTGTACTTGATTTGGTTAGTATGGGCAGTAGTTCAGGTAAGAATAGAAGTGGAACCTGAATTGGGTCGTTGTCTTATACCCAAAGGTAATGTGGTTTATGATTGGTATAACAATTTAAAGTGGATAGATTGCGAAATACAAAAATAAGTAAATACCAATCTACGGTTAAATTCAAGATAGAACTTGTTACTCGTATGTATCAAGATCATGGATTTGATGTAGATGATATATGCCTGAGATTAAGATACTCTAAAGAAATGATAGAAGGCATTATAAAGAAATACAATTTACAACATGGCAAAAAATCTTGGCGTTATTAGAATGGTTCTTGACTTGCATAGACAAGGTTTTACGGTTGTGTCAATAGCCAAAACTTTAAATCTACACATTGAAGAAGTAGTAAATATAATTAATGGATACACTTGAATACTTAAAATGGGGGTTGAGATTATTTTTTTGGATAGCCATGACCATGGCTGTGCGACAAGGTAGCTTGTTTGCAATAGGATTATGTGCTATAGTATTTCTTTTAATTGAATATTTCTTAGAAGATCTAGAAGCATCATCACCAATAAAATGATCAAAAAATTTATCTTTGTTGCAATACTATGTATTGCATCTAATTCTGCCTTGGCCTATCAAATAAAAGCAAAAAGTTGGTTAATAGCCGACAGCCAAGGAAATATCTTAGAACAAGAAAACATAGACATACAACAACCAATCGCTAGCATTACCAAGCTAATGACTGCTATGGTTATACTTGATGCAAATGAGAGTCTAGAACAACCTTTGAAGAAAAAATTCAGAGGATTGACTGTAAATAGAGAACAGCTGATTTATCTTGCTGTAGTTAAATCTGACAACGTGGCCGCTCGAATGCTTTGCGAAAATTATCATCGTGGATATTCCATGTGTATTGATGATATGAATCACAAAGCAAGAATACTAGACATGGATAACACTAGGTTCGCTGACAGTAGTGGGCTGGATAATAGAAATGTAAGTACTCCAAAAGACTTAATAAAATTACTTCTAGCGGCTGAAAAATATCCTTTGATTATTTCTGCTAGCAATCGAGCAGTAGGAGAACTGGTAAAAAAGAAAAAGAAAAAATCAGTCAAATGGCGTTATACAAACACCAATCCTTTAGTGGCCAAATACAATGTGATAGTAAGCAAAACAGGTTATGTGAGGGCGTCTGGCGGTTGTCTAGTAATGAGTGCAGTAGTTAAAGGTCAAAAAAGATTATTTGTTGTTTTAAACAGCACCACAACTAGAACTAGAATTGTAGATATGGAAACACTTATATTGTCAGTGGCCGCCCAAAACTAATCTTTTTTTAACAACATCAAAGTCTATAATAGAAACATCCAAGTAATTATCTGCGTGTTTACTTTTGTTCAAATTGTATTGCTTGGTTGCGATTTCGAAGTTGTCTACTAATTCTTCTACTATTTTTTGTTTAAAACCTGTGTAGAACCAATCAAAATTATAATCTAGTGTTTCTTGCATTTCTAAATAAATTTTGTCTAGATCAAATTTGGATAAATTGGCCAATTTTTGTAATTCTGCAACTACCAAGGTTATTCTTTTTTCGTTATCAACTTCTGTGTCGTAACTTTCGTCTATCCAGCGTTCGAATGTTTTAAATCCATAACTTTTTAAATATTTCAAGTTGTAAGGCGCTGCTAATAACAAAAACGGTCTTCTAGCAACTATTGGTTTGAATATTTTTTCTGTTAAATGTAGTTTTTGGTCATAAAACACTGTCTCTGTGACCACATGAAACAATGCACTAGTTAAAATTTCTAAGTCGTCATCGGCACTTAAATTTCCTCTGGGATTTTTATCTATAACAAAATTTGAGATATTTGGAATAACGTTATAAAAAATAGATTTTTTGGTATTTGTTGTTAAAGGAGAAAAAGTGTCAATCAATTCTTTCTTTATTTTTTGTTCTGTATTATCCTGAGTGATTGAAATATATCCTGAATTATGCAAGTTTTGGCCAATTAACTTTGATAAAAATTCTAGACGATAGCATCTTTTTCCATTTATAATGTTGTTAAAACTAATAAATAATTTTGAATATGATCGAATAGGCGGCATGTATCTTATGTTCCTGAACCAGTCAAGAGACGCAAAACCGTGAAAAAAGTAGTACCAATCGTATAAGTCAAAAGACTTTAATAATTTTTTTTTCTCTGTACTGATTTCAGAATTAGCTAAAATAAAAAAATCATGCTGCCCATAAGCTATTCTGCCCTGAGAATTACATATATATCCCCATGCTTGTTGTTGATGTAGATCAAAAAAACCCAATTCTTTAAATGCAGTTGAATAAATTGGTTCTTGATCGTAAAATAAGTTATAATTGTCGTGCCATGTATTTTTGTCAAACAGTTTCTTTATGTCATTGGAATTGGTTGAACCAAAAGGATCAAAATGAAAATTCTCAATAGCAAGTGGTTCGAGTAAATTTTTTGAAATTATTTTGTAAAAACTCTCTAAGGAAAACATATGAAAGTTGGTTTTATTGGTTTAGGTAAATTGGGAATGCCGTGTGCAGAAACAATAGCAGAGAAGTATGCTGTCACTGGTTATGATATTTACCCAAAGCAAAGCAGCAAGATTAAAATATCCGACAGTTTGCGCGGAGCAATTGTTGGAAATGATATCATATTTGTGGCTGTTCAAACACCGCATGATCCTGATTACGATGGATCACGTCCTATTACTCACTTACCAAACAAAGATTTTGACTACACAATTGTAAAAGATGTACTGAAACAAATTGACGCATGGGCTAGTCCTGATCAATTGGTAGTGTTGATATCAACAGTATTACCTGGCACAGTTAGGAGAGAATTGAGAGACTGTATTACCATACCACGTTTTATTTACAATCCATATCTAATTGCAATGGGCAGTGTTGAGTGGGACATGGTTAATCCAGAAATGGTTATTGTGGGTACAGAAGATGGTAGTGAAACAGGTGACGCTAAAATTTTAATTGAATTTTATGATCAACTAATGAAAAACAATCCCAGATATGTTGTTGGCACATGGGACGAAGCAGAAAGCATAAAAATATTCTACAACACATTTATAAGCACCAAAGTTGGTTTGGTTAACATGATTCAAGACGTTGCTATGAAGAATGGCAACATCAATGTTGACATTGTTACTGATGCTTTGGCTAAAAGCACAACAAGAATAATGAGTTCTAAATACATGACAGCCGGTATGGGCGATGCCGGGCCGTGCCATCCTAGAGACAACATAGCATTACGTTGGTTGGCTGAGAATTTGAATTTAGGATATGACATATTTGACACCGTAATGCATGCTAGAGAGATGCAGGCACGTAATCTAGCCAAGTTTCTTAAAAAAATTCAAGTCAGATACAATTTACCAATATTCATTATGGGCAAAGCATATAAACCTGACGTGGATATTCTTGATGGTAGTTACAGTCTTTTGATTGGGCACTATCTTGATGAATTACAAGCTAAGTTTTTCTATGTAGATCCTTTAACAGGCGACCGTGCTCCATTTGAAAATTGTCCGGTCATAGCATTTCTTGCACACAATCGTTTTATCACATACGGCTATACCGGAGCACAGGTAGAACAAGAATTGTATTGCCCAATTGACACAGGTAGCATAATTGTTGATCCATGGAGAAAGTTTCCGTTAAATAATACTAATTTCAATGTCATACACTATGGTAACACACGAATCATTTAAACTTTTTAAATTCTGGGACGAAGAATATAAAACTCTCAATTATGTAAAAGAAAAATTTAACGATCCTGCAACAGAAATTGTTTGGACAGATGCTGGTTTTAGAGGACCATTTGGTGGTTACATGTGTGACATGAGATCTCCTCAACCCAGCTGGAATAGTAAATTTATAGATTTTTTTGAACGATATGAACACTGGAAGGACATTGGTACATCTTATTATCGAATGGATCCAGGAAGCAGTTTACCAAATCACCGTGACACATATCGCAAATACATACAAATACACAATTTACAAGGTCGAGAACATTCTATTAGACGTGCTGTAATTTTCTTAGAAGATAGGAAACCAGGACACTTTGCTGAATGTCAAAACACAGGCTATGCAGAATGGTCGGCCGGCTTTACACTGATATGGCCGTGGGACGCTGAACACAGCGCATTTAATATGGGTTTTGAACCCAGATACACATTACAGATTACAGGACACCTTTGATCAACAGTTGTAACGAATGGGATCCACTACGCGAAGTTGTGGTAGGCACAGCAGATTTTGCCAATTGGCCAATCAACGATCCTGTGTTTTTTCAAGAATCTAAAAAAACAACCTGGAGTTTGTCGCCGGTGCCAAGCGGACCAGTTCCTGATTGGATAATTGATGAAGCCAACGAAGATTTAGACATTTTGGCGTCTACTCTTGAAAGCTTGGATGTTGTTGTGCATAGGCCAAGATTTTTGAACTTTCAAAAGTTAGATGGCATGTACAATTACTGTCCTAGAGATCGCTTGCTGATATATGGTGACGCTGTGGTGGATCCGGCCATGATGTACCCCTGCAGAGATTTAGAAATAGCTGCACTAGATTTTGTAATCTATCGTGCTGATACAGTTCATCAAATGCCGCGCGATTCAGGCATGATATTGGATGCTGCTAATGTGCTAAGGCTTAATGATACCCTGTTATTTTTAGAAAGCAGCAGCGGAAATAGGGAGGCTGCAAAATGGTTGAGTCAAAAATTTCCTGAAGCCAACGTAGAAGTTTGTAATTTTTATTCTGGTGTGCATATAGACAGCACAATTGTGCCTGTGCGTGAAGGGCTAGTGCTTGTGAATGCCAGTAGGGTGAATAAAGATAATTTACCCAAAGTATTCAAAAATTGGGAAGTGGTCTGGATCGATCAAGTTGTAGAACAAAGCTTTTATCAATATCCCTATGCCAGTAAATGGATAGCACTTAACATGCTGGCCGTTGATCCTTATACTGTGGTTGTAGATAAAAAACAAACGAGGCTAATTAAAATTTTAGAAAAACAATATAATTTTACAGTAATACCATTAGAATTAAGGCATAGTCGCACCTTAGGCGGCGGTTTTCACTGTGTTACACTAGACTTAGTACGTGAAACTCAATAAATAACTAACAATAAAAAAATAAAAAAGGTTATCATGAGTTTTGAAAGTTATACAGATTGTTTATTGCGAGCTTTTATTTTACACAATAAATCAAACGAAGTTTTAAAACGTAAAAAAGACATAATCGACGAAGTTGCTGTGTTTCATAACTACAGTCCTACCAGTGTTCTATACCTGGGATTTAATCCTGTTATATTAGTGGATCAGACCAAGGAAATCTATGTCACTGAAATATCTGAATCGGCTAGAACGTATCTCGCCGACTCTGGGGTAAGATTCACCTACATTCCAAGAGAAAAACTGTTTAACGGTAAAAACAAATTTGATAGTATTATAGCCCTGGACGAATACTTTACCTTTGCAGTCAGTGACAATGATCAAAAAAACAAGGTCACTGAAATTTGCCAGTTAGCAGTGGAATACGTAATTACTACCTGCAAGGACTACAAAAATCAAGACTTCAAAGATAGAGAATTTTCAGTGCCGGCCCTAATTAAAAACGCCAAATCTGATAACGTGTTCTTGGAATATCACAATCATGATTTGCAAGACAGAAATAGTTGGCATACCAATGTTTATCAAATAAGTAATAATGTATTAGATTACAATGGACCGTATGCTAGAAGAGCTTTATATTTCAAACAGCTGGCCAAATTCAGTCATGACGCCGGAGCAGTAGGTTTTAATGTGCATAAAAACTTAATGTACAAAAGTTTAATCAAGAAAAATTACGAACACGTAATTAGTATTCGATTTGATAATGGATCTTAACTTACATTTAAACAAAGTCGTTGAAGGTTTAGTAGCAGATATCACAGCTAACGTATTAGTTAGAGTAGATAGTGTGATCAGCGCCGCTATAAACAACAGATTGGCTTCTTACGATTTTGCTGCGCATATTCAAGAAGCAGCCAGTGCTGCTTTTGAAAAACGAGTGGGCGAATATACTCTAGATCCAAAAAAATTAGAAAATCGAGTAGTTGATAAAATTAGAGAAACCATTACGGCCGCGGAAAGTAAAACCAAAGAACTAGTTGAAGCCAAAGTTCAAGAAAGTTTATCGTTTGTGGATTTTCAACGTGCAATTACTAATTCTGTTAGCACAATAGTTGCTGACCGTATGCAAGAGTTTGTTTTTCCTGTAAACAGTATTAATCCAAATGCACTTAAACTAACAGAATTAAAAATATCCGGTGATAATGTAAGCGGTGGCATAATTGAAAACTTTAGCAGTATGGGCATCGAAGACCGAGCTACTCAAGTTGCGCTGACTATACTAGATGAAAACACTGTAATAGAAAACAATTTGTTAACCAAGGACTTGACTGTAGAAGGTTCAATGACTATCAATGGCGAGTTTGTGGTCAACGGCACGGTGCCCGAAGAATCAAATTTTTATCGATCCTTGGTGGCAAAGACCACACACAGCACGTTGACTGCTGTAGATACAAATCTATTTGACAATTACAGTAATTTGATTTTTGACAAAATTCGAACTGATGGACTGGATCTTAACAAGATTACACTAGATGGCGCAGAAGTAATTAGATCAAATGCATTAGGTTCGGCCCTAGTTAATAGTAATTTACAAACACTAGGCGAACTCAAAGAACTTAGAGTTAGTGGTGAAAGTATAATGGCACAAACACTTTATGTGACACCACGCCGAGTTGGTATTAACACCATTGAACCAAGCGCAGCATTGACTGTTTGGGATGACGAAATTGAAATTGTGGCAAAGAAAAAATCCCAAAACATTGGCATTCTAGGTACCCCCAGACAACAGAAACTAGTAATTACTGCCAACAATAAAGACAATGTTGTTTTATCCGAGGATGGTTCTGCTCAAATCGACGATTTACGAATTGGTTCAATGAGATTTACCACATCAGCTGCTCCACCAAATTATGTAAGCGAACGTTGCCACGTGGTTTGGAATACTAATCCTAATCCGGGCGGTCCGCTTGGATGGATCTGCCTGGGCGGTGCCAATTGGGCCAACTTTGGCATTATTGACTAAATCAAAATATACTGCTATAATGCAGTATGACTACTATAGTTCTCAAACACAAAGAATGGGCAGATCTTAGACAGCGCATTGATGCTGACTACGGTCCAGTGGTCAGCATGATATCATGGAAGTTGCGACAAACCTTAGGCTTTACAGTAAGACATCACGTAGGATTCAATATATGGCACAAACGTCACGAAGACGATATTCGTTTGGATTTTGTTGACGAAAATTCAAGAACCTTTTTTCAATTGAAATATCTATGACCACTAATGCCTATCTAGTTTATTGGTGCGAAGAAGGCCTGGAAAGTGTGGTTCCTATAACCGAATACGAACCAATTGAAGCCGAAAATACCTTCCGTATTCTTAACAATCAGGAATCTGTTCGTAATCCTGTAAATAGTATTATTCAACACATGATTTTACGTGCGCAGGTAAACTCACAGCGTCATTATGAATTGTATGCTGTTGATTGTGATATTAATATCAGCAAGCAAGACATTGAAAAAATGTTCGAAGACAGTCCACAAGCAGCAGCCGATTTGTTTAGATCGCGTGGTTATAAGATGTACTGCAATCGAGCCGTAAAAAATCGTGTCCGGATTACATGAAAATAGTTTGGCAAAGAGATACACCAACTTCGCTAATATTGTATGCCAGAATTGCCTACGATCACGGTCCTATTACACAAACTGGATTGAGAGATCATGATCTTGACCCTATTCAAGAATGGTGTATGTATAATAGATGTGGTCGTAGAACCAGTTTTGAACAGTTTAGATTTCGCAACGAAGCGGAAGTTACAATGTTTTTATTAAAATGGGGGTGACATGTTTGATTTGATGCCATGGATACTAGTGGTCCAATTATGGACAGACCCGCCACCAACAATGAAATTTGTATACAAAAAAGAATACCCTACTTACGAAGAATGTATAACAGCAAGACAAGAATGGGATCAAAAGAAACTTGTTGCAATTTGTTCACCTAAACCAATTGATGATAAAGAAAAACCAAAATGACCACAGTTTTTCCTAAAGAAAAAGGCAGGTTTATTGCTACAGGACCATTTGATGAAGAAATGCCCTATCACTACATTATCATTTGCGACTATCGTTGGTGGACCGATAACGAAACTGAGATATATACTTGGATGGATCAGTGTTTACCTAAAGGTAGAAATCATCAACAAGGCATGGTAGTAGTAATAGAAAAAGAATCAGATGCAAGTAATTTTTTATTAAGATGGCAATAGTTTCACTTTACGATATAGACGAAGACACAATAAGTCGTTGGGCTATGACCAACTGTTCCAGTTTCGTTGGATGGTTGATCTACGAAAATGGTGAAGCTTTATCATTTATTGGACAGGAAGACGATGTTGATTGGTGCATTCGCTACGAATTTGAATTCGCCGACGAACAGGAAGCCATGTTGTTTCAACTTAAGTGGCAGGGAATGTAATGGAACATAACCTAGAACGTGACATGAAAAATGCTGCCTGGTTTGTGGCCAAAGTACAAGCCAGTGAAAGCTATGCTCAAAATGTGTATGCTGCATTGTGCAACAACGAGTTTCAAAAATTAGAATTAATGCCTATCCTAAAGGATCAGGTATGGGGTTGTAGTTGGCGTTATGCTGGCGGCTTGGTGGCCAACTTACGTTGTGAAGGCGATTATATGGATTGGTATTGTTCGGGTATAAGAGGTACTGGACTGTATAATGAAGATAGTTTAACAATGCCATTAACCGAAGAGCAAATGGCTTATATGGAAATTA
>Ga0315903_10009808_pt1 | contig 11519 bp, 15 predicted proteins | sample LakEriMetagenome_7_FD_203524 | JGI IMG/M metagenome (GOLD analysis project Ga0315903, IMG submission 203524) | Freshwater fungal communities from buoy surface, Lake Erie, Ohio, United States - Buoy 2 MA119 | ecosystem: Environmental > Aquatic > Freshwater > Lake | place: USA: Lake Erie, Ohio... | reverse complement strand
TGATGTATTAATGAATTTAACATTAGTATTAGCATTAGTAATAGTAGATATAGTTCCTCCATCAACATTAGCTGTTACACCTCCTCCAGTTAAATATCTAACAGTTAATGTGGTATTAGATGGAGCTATACCATAAGTATCAGTATATAAGAAATTAGATGGAGAAAAAGCAGTTGTTAATTTTGATTGCTTATAAGGTAAACCTAAACCAACATTATCAGTATTAGGTATTATCTCTTCATCATTATTTTGAGTAGTAGTTCCAGCTCCAAATTGAATTTGTAATGTTGTGTCATTTAAAAATCTAGTGACAAATCTTCTTGGTTCTTTTTTCAATTGAAGAAGATAAGGAGTATCATTATCATCACTTAAATTTGGATTATTTATGTTAGTGTTTTTAATACTATCAAAAATAGTTTCTTGAGCTAAATAAGGAACTTCATACCATTTATTACCATCACTATCAGTAATATCTAATATCTTGATGATATTGTTATTATTTATCTCAACTGTTGGGAATCTTTCTGGAGTGCCAAATGAAAATGTAGTTGTTTGTATATCAGCTGATATAGCGTTCCTAGTTTTTGTTAAAAGAAAATATTCAGGAATACCTCCATTTATTTGATAAACAGTAGTATTTGTTGGATCAGAAGAACTAGAGTATGAAAAATCAATTGGATCTTCAATTAAAAAATTAGATTGATTATACAATGGTGAACTTAATTGTAATCCTCCAGAAATATTTAAAGTAAAGCTAAAATCAGGTACATATGTACTACCTGATAGAATAGATGGGACTTGTTGATATATCTCAACTCTAGTTGCTGCAGCTGAAGTTACTTTAGGTCTATAACCCATCATATAAGCTAGAGCTAATAAATTATTTTGTTGTCTAGCAAATTGAGTAAAGTTTTCTTGTATTTGATTATCTAAATAAAATGATAAAACATCCCCAACATATGAAGCCATCTCCATGAATAGCATACCTGGTGAGGTAGCTGAGAAATCATTGTAAGTGTCAGGGAAATATGTTTTAGTATAATCAATTAAGGATGATCTTAATTCATTAAAATCTTTATTTATATAAGAAATACTTCTATTTTCGGCCATGTGTTATAAATTTATTCTAACTGATGTTATAGGATTGTTTAAATAATTGTATGTTAAAGTAGCTGTAATTGTGTTTTCATCGTAATTGACATCTATTTTAAATTGTTGTATATTAATAGTGTTATTAAAATATCTCCTAACATCAGCTAATACAGACTGTTCTAATGATTGAAGAGTGTTAGCTGTTATAGATTCAAAAACATATGATCTAAGATTTGTTCCAAAAGTAGGATCTTGTATCCGTTCACCTTTATCAGTTAAAATAAAATTTATTAAATTTGATTGAATCTGATTATCTGTAGTATATGTTGAATTAAAGACAGCATTCCCATCAAATGGAATTGATACTCCAACTGCTTTTCTTGGATTTAAATCTATAGGGGCTATATTTGGTACTCTATATGCCATTATTTATTACTCATTATTCCCATAATTTGATCTAAACTTACTTCACCACCAGGTAAACTTGATCCCTCACCAGCTGTGTTAACAGGTGGGGGAGTGTAAGTAGGTTGAGCATGAGATGAATTAGCAGTAATTGTAGCATCAAATTCACCTCCAATCATATTTCTTAAATTACGTTTAAGATCATGATTCACAGTAGTTCCAGATGTTTGAAATGATACTGGTTGGTGAGTAGAGGTAGGGGTATATGTCTCCTGCACTATTGTTTTAGGTGATTTAACTGCTTCAAGTAGAATATCTTTTAATTCTTCTTGAATTGCTTCACGTACTGCTTCTTTAATTAATTTTTTTAAACTATCGATTTTCATATAATTATAAATATTTGATTATTCAGCTGTTATATTAGGGTTTGAATCTATTATAAATTTTAATTGAGATATTAATATTGCTGGGTCAGATGCGAATGATGAATCTGTTCTTAACACATCTATACCCTGTTTATTTTGAGCGACAGCATACCGTCTAATATACTTACTTTCATTGGTTTCATCAATTTTTACTCCTAAAGTAAATCCTTTATAAGTATTAGTATTACTATTTTGAGTTGCAGCTACTGTAGGGTTAGCTAGGGCGTTAATCTCATCATTCACAGCTTCAAAATCCATTTCTAGATCTTCAGCACAATATTGTATTATAACATCTAATACACTTAAAAATTTCAAAATAGTACCTAGTAAAATACTAAATGACCCTACAGTTATAGTTATAGTACTAGTATTTTTATTTATAACTTTAAGTTGATTTTCTAATTTAGCTACATAAGAAGCTATAGTAGTTTGAGCTCCAGATGTTAGAGGAGGTAAACCTAAAGGAGGTACCCCAGTAGCTGGGTATGGGTTAGATTTAGCTAATTGAATACCAAGTTGGATTGTTGAAAGAACAGTACTTGTTATTCCTAATACTTTTGTTAAAGTAGATGTAGTTTTATAAATACCATTTACCTGGTTGACTAATAAATTTCGCTTTTTAATAATTGACTGTATAACAGCTGATGAAGGGCAGTTTATTAAACTAGTTAATTGGTCTACAGGAATTAAACTTAATATAGTAGGTGAAGCTGTTAAAGCGGCTGCTTTTAGAGCGTCTTTATCTTTAGCTTTATCCTTAGCCTCACTAGCAGCGTCTTTAGCATCATTAGCTTTTTGTTTAGCTTCATCAGCTTTTTCTTTAGCTGATGATTTTAATGAGTCAACTGTTGTATCTCCACTTATACCTAAATTAGAAACTACTAAAGGAATAATTTGTGGAGCCATAGGTGTTATTAAATCTATGACAAACGGAATTAATCTTTTTTTAATTGTTGCTTTTTGCTCATTTACAAAATTAGAAAATTTAACTTCAGGTGGTAACTCTGAGTTTAAAGTTTGAGTTAAAGCTTCATTATCTTGTTTTAATATTTCTTGGTTAGTTTTAGCTATATTTAAAGCTGTGTTGTCTGGGGCATCATATAATGTTATCCTTGGTAGTTCAGAAGAATATATATCTCCTGTACTGTTTGGATCAGCTTGATCTTGAGTCCCTTCAATAGTGTAAGGTAATGGTTCACCATTATTAGGATCAACTATATTGTTAGCTAACAATATTTCTCTAGCAGCTGATTCCTCAGTATTACTCATCCTTGATGGGCCATTGATGACTTGCCCACTAGGTGTAGAGAGTACAGCATATAGTTCAGGACCACGTTTTTTAAACGTAATTGTACTTCCATCACTAACTTTAAATATAGGTGTACTCATGTTTTGTTATTTATAATAAATATGCGGAAGGTATGGGATTTTGTTTGGCTTTCCAAGTTATATTTATTATATTTATTATATAAATAAAGGTTATGAAAAAGATATTAGTCACAGGTTTATTATTTTGTTCATTTTTATCATGTAAATCACAAATTACAGAATGTGAGCAAAATTTAAAAGATTGGAAAGCTTATGAAAAAGCTATACAAATTAAATTTGTAGGTATTGATTCTACAATTTTTAAAGGTAAAAATTATTATCAAACTGCTGATTCATTGTTTTGGAATCAAAATGGAACATACCATAGATATGATTTTAAAAGTCTTAAGACAGGTGAAATCTTTAGAGTTGTTTTTAAACGTGAAGAAAGTTATATTATTGATTCAATTTATACTGAGGAATTGTATGAATTTTTAAGATAATTTCTATTATTTTAGGTTAATATCACTATCCTGATTGTCATCTATTTTAACAGTATTGAAAACAGTATCATTTCTTTCTACTATCCTATCAGTACAAGGATCAAATTTAAATAAATAAAGATCTACTCCTCTAGTAGTTGGGGTAGTTCCTCTAAGAACCCCAGTTGTGTAGGTTACAATTAATTTACCATTTGAATCTGGGGTTAATTTATATAAGTTAAAGTCACCTAAATCACCATGGCAATTTAATCCATACCCAGCTACGGGGATTGGTTTATTATTAGGGCCAACCATTCCTGAGCATCTTATATCAAATTTAATAATTTCTTCTCCAGATTGTTCTTTAATCTTTTTAAATACATCTGGTGTTATAATAAATCTATTATATCTAGGTCCTTGAGCATTATCAACAACTGGGATTTGGGTGATAGGTATAGGATTAACAGGAGTTGGAAAAACAGAGTTTAGTTTTAAGATTTTAAATCTTCCTTCTTCTTTAGTAGTTGAGTTTTTTGATATTTCTCTATGATACCCAGTTTTAATATTATCATATTTTTGAACAAATGGGGCTAATGATGCGCTAGCTGGGTTGGGGTTATCAGTAGTTCTAAATTCTGATGGGAAATTATTCAAACTGGCGAATGGTTGTCCATCATCCCTATTTAATAGTACTCCATTTGCTCTAACTTCATATACAGCTCCATTGCAACCATGACCTTTTACAAAAACATCAAATATTATAAATCCAGTACCTAAACAACCTGTTTTAGTAATAATTAACTCAGCGTATAATTTAACCCATTGATCCTCAGTATATCTTTGAAGATTAGCTGGGTTAGTGATTGGATTTCCTTCATCATCAACTGGTTTTTGTTCCCCTATTATTTTTTTATTTTTATCAGTGTCAGGCCATGGAACTTGTCCTTGTATAGGGTTATCTATAATTATATTAGGCATCTCAAAATTAGGATCATTTTGAGATAACTCTTGAAGATATTTAATAATATATTCTTTTAAATTTTCAGCTCTAGCTAAAGCTAATGAACCTACCTTACTAAAATCTCTTTTAGATCCTTCTTCATTATCATTATTAGGAACTCGAGATTCTGAACTTTTAATAGTTAATCTAGTATTTCTAGGATTATTTTTAATAAACTCATAAACATTTTTAATGTTTTCATCAATAATAGTTTGTTTATCTCCTTGAGCTATACTTGAAATTTTCCATTTACCTGATTTATAAAGTCCTTTAAGATTTAATACTCCTCCATATTTAGGATCAATATATGTTTTAAACTCAGGATTAAGAGTAAAAGATGTATTATCAGCTCCTTTACCTAATTTTGGATTAACTATTCTTCTTGTTTCTTTACCAGGTCTAGAAAATGTAAAAACAAGTGATTGACTTGCAAGTTGAAGTTGACCTGATTTAATATATTGGTCATAATTATATGAAAGAGATCCATTTGACGCTGAGTCTAATGTTCTAGGTATTACACTTTTAGTATCGATTTGCACATTAAAAAAACCATCAACCTTACTTGTGTCTGAACCTCCAATTCCACCAATGGCGACTTCTACTTTTACACCAGGTAAAGCATTCCCAAGACTATCACGACATGTTCCACTAAAATTAAATTTAGGCATAATTAAACTGTTTTAACTTGTTTTGAAAGTAAATTTTTATTATTAACTATATTAGTGATATCATTACTTAAAGTATCAGCTTCAAAAGCTATAGATTGTAAAGATACAATAGGTGCTCCATTACTATCAGTAGCTGTTTTAAACGCTATACTAAGTGTTTGTAAAAATGTAGCTATATCAGATAATACAAAATTTAAATTCTCACCTAATACAACTGATTGGAGTCTTGTTCCTTCATTTCCCTCAGATGAGCCTAAGTAAACAGTATCTGCTGTTAATGATATCTGTTTAGCATCTACTCCTAATGTTTCATTACATGATAATTGAATAGATTTATTAGCTAGAATTAATATTGATTCAGATTTAGCATTAAATACTAATCTTCCTGAGTTTAATATGATTTGGTTTCCGGCGTATTGTTTTGGGTCAATAGGAGGAGTTGATTTAGAAAATGAGAAATCATTTAAACTAGATATATTTAATGGTAATTGTTGAGTAGATGTTAAATAAATTGAGGATAAATCATTATTTATATCTTCTATCACCGGGACCCATGAATCAACTGATGTTGGAGCTTGTCCATTTCTTATTATAAAAATTGGGCTTCCATTGTCACCAGTTGTTGACCATTGGTTATTTATAGCTCCTTGAGTTGTGGAACTAAATCTTATTGAGTTACCAAATCTACCCTCATATATAACATCACCTTCATAAGGTAATAATGGGTTATAACTTCCTTCTGTGAAATTTTTACCTAAAGATATTGAATTATTAGTATTATTATTAACTATATTTGGTGAACCAGCTCTAATTAAATCTATACTTTTATTTTGAGTTACTGGTAGATCATCTAAACCTGGGATAGCGTTTTGGATTTGGCTAGACCATATGTTAATTGGAGGTAAATAATAATATTTACCTGATGTAGAATTTTGTTGTATGTTTGAATCTGGTAGGAACATAACAACCACTATCTCATTTAATAAAGGATATTGTTTAATATTAGGAAATAACGGGTAGGCAAAAATTACAGGAGCAGCTGAAGTTGATTGACCTGGAGGTGATAAAATTGGGGCTTTAGCTGATTCAAACATTATAGCTCCAATAGCGTTCCATTCTCCAGCAGCTACAAAATAATTATGATTATTATCTAGTATAATATCTCTAACTCTAGCTCCGAAAATAGGTAAAGAACCTCCACCACCTCGACTAACATCTCGGTTTTGCTTTTCAGTACCATACAACCCACTTAACCCAGTAGCCATTATTCTTCAGTCTTAAATTTATCTATTTCAGCTAATAATTGCTGTTTTTCTTCTTCAGAAATACCAAACCCACCATCAGTGTTATTAGCATTATTATTCATAATACGTTGGATGATAGTAGCCATTTTAATTAATTGCTCATCATTTTTAACACTTATTTCTAAGTATTCTTTAATTAAAGGAACAATAAGGGTAGCGTCACCTATACTTTGTACAAGTGGTTTTAACTCAGAAATTAATATAGATATCTGTTTTTCTTTCTTTTTTTGATTGTCATAGATTTCCTCTAATAAATCAGAGAATTTCTTTTTACCAAAAACAACGTTATCTAAACCATTACTCATATATTTATTTTATTTATAAATATCAATGATGGAAATCTGTATATCCGTTTTCTAAATAGAAAAAATAATGCTGTTTAAATATAACATATAATTTATCGGCTATCTTAGTGATTTTAGGGGTTTTAGCATCAATAATCTCACGGATGTATATATACAGTGCTTTTTTATTAAAAATGTCTATACTCTCACGCTTACGGAATAATTCTAAAATAGCATCAGCTATTTGAGCGTCATTTTCTTTAGGGAATAAAGTATAAATATTTTTAGTACAATGTATTACATACTCATCTATAAAATTAGATAATTTATCTTGGGCTGACCCGTCCTCAATTGTGTATGAAAAGTCTTCATTTGACTCAATTTCTTCAATAGGTGCTTTATCTACTCGTTTTTTATAATTTTTAGTATTAGTAATAATTAAATAACGTTTAGCAATAGTACCAAAATATGAATACGCTTTAGCTCCTTTAGCTGGGTTAAATAAATGGATTTTGGAAAGTAAAAATGTTATTACTTCATGTTGTAAATCCTCAATATTATCTACTTCAGTGTAATAAAATTTAAAAGTATGGATAATATTTTCTGTTAATTTAAAGAATGCATAATGAATACGCTCACGATATATTTTATCTTTTAATTCAAAATCAGTAGTATTATTATATGACACAATAGCATCCTCAGTATCTTGAGTAAAATATTGAGTGGATTTTTTCTTAGCTTTCACCTCAATCATAAATCTTTAATTTTAAAATTATTTAATACTTCTTGTATTTGTTTTATTTGTTTGAAGAAAAAACCTACTTCATCATCAGATTCAAATGAACCTCTAGCATCTATTTCTTTAAGTTTTTTATCAGCAAATTTAATTGTGTCTGATATTTTATTAAGATAAGACATATAACCTGCTAAAATGTCTTCTTGTCTTTCATTCTTTTTAAGAAGATTAAAGGTCGTGTATCCTAAGATCACGACCATTATTCCTAATATTACTGTTAGTATTATCATAAATCATTTAACATATTCATTAGTCCTGTACTTTCAATTGAACTTAATGTTTTAGTTTTAATTGTTGGTTTAGAAGTTTTCTTTTCAGTAGTTAGACTAAAATTATTAACTTTCTTTTTAACTTCACCTTTTAATTTTGGATTCCATTCACGCTCAAATTCAATACGAGCAGCCATTAAATCAGCTTGATGAATAATATAAATTAATGAAGTACGAGGCTTAGTTTCTGGTGACCAAGACATTAAATATGGTTTATTAGCATCATCATATAAACCATCATGTAATTTAATTGCTAACCATTCATTCTTAGACATCTGAATACCATGAGAAAGCAGTAAGTGTAAACTACGATCTGGTACTGACATGAATTCTAAACGATCATTAAATTTATAATCTTCACCTAATTTGTCTCGTCTCCATTGGTCATCCTGAGGGATGTAAGCATCATGTTGCTCATCACCCATTTTGCCTAAATCATGGTTTAAAGCTGCGAATACTAATTCTTCTTTAGTGTAAGTAGACTCGTCTACCCCCATTTCAACCCAAACATCATTTAACTTAAGAGCACAATCAATAACTCGTAATACATGATCTACGTAGCCACCTGGGAAAGCATTATGATATTCTTTCTTATGAGCTGCAGGCATTAACATAAGACGTTCTGAGTAGTTAGAGTAAAAATCAAGTAACTGTGAACATCGTGGTTCACTAATAAATGATTTGATAGTTTCCTCTAAATCTATCCAGTTTTGTTGAATTTGTTCAGCTGTTAAACTCATATTAATTATAGGCTTGAGGTTCACTTTCAACAAATAAACGAGTTTGTTCTACAGTTTCTCTTAATTTATCTAAGAGTTCCACATATGTCTCTAGTGGTTGTTGATTTCTAACAGTGAAGTTTAATTGGTTAGCTATACTATCAATTTTATCTAATTGATGCAATACATTGTCTTTATTTTTCATATTATATTATTTTAATAGGATGTTTCATTACCCGTAGTCACCTTATCACATTCTCTTTCTTCTACGTTTATTATTTGTTTCATAACTCGTAGTTATAATGTAAATAATAGAATTATAAAAGCCAAGCTATTTTTAAGAAAGGTTTATTATATCATGAATTTTCTGGAGGTAAGAGCATTTTTCATACTCCTCTTCAGAGATAAAATAATCTATAGCTAGAGTAAGGGCTTTTTTAAAGTCTTTATCAGCGTAAAATTTAAGGCACTCAATATGAAAAGAATTATCAATTTCTATTTTAGATAAATTCTCTAAAGCTCTATTGAATACCATATAACACCCAGCTTTATGAATGTCTTCTGTATCTAATTTCGGGTCTGAAGTCTCAAAAAACTTAAGTAATTGTTGGCTAAATGTTTGATAATTTATTATTAATTTCTTAAACATTCCCATCCATACAGCTGGATATTCAGATAAATTCATCTGAACACTTTCATCTTTTTCCTCTTCAGGGACTTTAAATAAATTAAAAAGTTCTTCGATATCCATATATATAAATATATGATAAGTAGGGAAATAGCGGCTTTAAGCCGCCTTTACAATCAAATTAACCCTTTAATAATTGTTTTATATTCTGTGTTTTTAACCTACTTATCTCGTCTTCTAAGTACTCTACTCGTTTATTTAGAGTATAAAGATAAGTAATTGATAAAATAGTTTCAATAAGTAAAACAGCTGTTAATATTAACATAATAATAAATTTAGTGCGCCCTCCTGGGATCGAACCAGGCGCCTACTGATTATGAGTCAGTTGCTCTAACCTAATGAGCTAAGGGCGCTATTTGTACTCAAGGTAGGACTTGCACCTACACACTCTTTTGAGTTAGAAAATCTAGCGTCTACTATCGGGTTCCCATGGAAACCTCGCTTTCGCCACTTGAGTATTTTAGTTGCGGGAGCAGGACTCGAACCTGCGTCATTTGGCTTATGAGACCAAGCTGGAACCATCTCCAGTCCATCCCGCCTTTATATACCATTAATATAATATTCATTTATTGGGAGGCCAAACTTACTTTAATAAAAAAAGCCGGGCTTAACCCGGCTTTAAACGACTATTTATATTTCTATATTATAGTTGCTCATCCGGTTTTGAAGGTGGGTTATCTGTGGGATTTTGCATGTTATTCTTGGCTTGTTGTTTCATCTTAACAACGTTTTCTATAACAGTTAAACCTAATCCACCACCAGCGATTAACGCAATTGAATCGAACATGAACTCAGGTGTGATATGTTTTTCGTCTTTATAAGTGGCGATATATGCTAAAGATATAACAACAAATAAAGCTAATAATGAAGCGAATCGTTTACTTGAAGTATCAGAAGTGCCTGATAATAAGTCTTTAAAGAATTTTTTCATAGTGTTGTATTTTAGTATAAATATAAAGAGAAAAGGAGCTTTCGCTCCTCCTCTAAACCAAAACTAATCTATCTATTAAGCTGCGAATTCAGCTGCTAACTCATATAATTTAGCGTTTAAATCCAAGTCTTGGCGGAAATTTTTAATTTTACGAGCTTTTCTAACTTTAGCTCCAACTGTATAATTAAACATTCCTTGAGTAATTTTTTCTTGAACTGTATTAAATACACTCCATAAATCATTACCACGGTCTTCAGGACGTGTTGGTGTTACCAAGTCATTATAGTCAATAGCAATGTTTTGTGTTTGTTCCTCACCAAAACGAGCTTGAACCGCTCTTTTAGCAAACTCAAGAATTGTTTCTTGATCTAATTGAGTTTGTTTAAACTTATTCATTGACTCAACCGCTAATGGGAGCGCTTCAACCATGTTAGTGATTACTTTCTCTAACTCTTCAAAATCATAACCATAATGACGAATCTTCATATTCTCAAATTCTTGAGTTGAGATTACTAAACCATTCTCACAAACTAAACGGAACAAACCAGCTGTGAATGTGAACGCGTTTTTACCATCATGACTATTAGTTAATAGAATTTGTGGAAACACATTATCACCATCTTCACCTTCAATGAACAAATCATTGTTACGGAACACAACTAGGTGTTTTTGGTAACCATCACCTTTACGGGCACGTACTTGTTTAGCATCAACTACACCCCAACCTAAAGCACCCATATCATCTATAATACGCTCAGTTGAAATATGTGAGTATTTTTGACTTGTACCTGGAGCTGAATCAGTTGTGAAAATTGATTTTGCTTTTTCTTTAATTTCCTCTTTAGTCAGGAATTGACTGTTGTTTAAATCTAGTGGCATAACCTTTATTTTTTAATTTATTTAAATATAATGAACTTTTCCTGTGAAGCCAAACCTTAGGCAAAAATGCTAACCAAGATAAAGTAAACAATAATGTACACAATACTTACAATAGTAACATGTAACAAAAACCCAGCTACTTCTTCTTTGAACTATGTTTGTTCTTTATTAAAAATTCCTTTGAAAAATCTGATGATTGAAACTCCAACAATCAACATCATAAAAATTTGTGCGTTCATAACCTTTATTTTTTATTATATCTAAATATA
>Ga0315903_10009805_pt1 | contig 11522 bp, 3 predicted proteins | sample LakEriMetagenome_7_FD_203524 | JGI IMG/M metagenome (GOLD analysis project Ga0315903, IMG submission 203524) | Freshwater fungal communities from buoy surface, Lake Erie, Ohio, United States - Buoy 2 MA119 | ecosystem: Environmental > Aquatic > Freshwater > Lake | place: USA: Lake Erie, Ohio... | reverse complement strand
TTCTGGGCAGTTAAAGAGTACCAACGCATCTGGTAAAGACGTGCAGATTTGGATTAACCGCAACGGCACAGACATTGGTTATTCATCTCACATCTATACCTTAGAAGGTGCTGACAATAACTTTAATGTGACATGGAACTTTGACATTGATTTGGCTGTTGGTGAATACATTGAGATGTACTGGGGCGCAAGCAATACCAATGCTATTCTTGAGACAACCACCGCAGTTGCCCCATACCCAGCCGCGCCTTCTGTAGTGATGGCAGTAAACTACGTTGCGCGGTTGCCTAGCCCCCGTCCAACCCCACCTTAATGTTGTGCTCACATGCCACACATGATATTATCAAACAACCCCCATTTTGAGAGGCAAAAATGAGCCTGCATAAGTTTGCCGAACAGGTAGCCGCACAAGGTCGTGGCGACGACTCTTTACTTGTACACATGACGCCGGACGAAGTCCGGAACTTGCAAAAGTTTGCCCAAGCCAACGGCACAACGCTGACCATTAACCCAGAGACTGGCTTGCCTGAAGCCGGTCTTTTGTCGGACTTGTTTAAAGCTGTTGCTCCTATTGCGCTTGGCGCGTTCCTAGGCCCCGGAGCGTTTGGTATTGCAGGCTTGGGTTTGAGCGCTACAACAGCCGGTTTGGTTACGGGGGGCCTGACTACATTAGCCACCGGCAGTTTATCTCGCGGTCTAATGGCAGGTTTGGGCGCGTACGGTGGTGCAGGCTTGGCTGAAGGTCTTATGGGGGCTGGTGTAGGTGCTGCACAACAAAGCGCTATGGGTTCTTTAAGCGCAGATCAAATTGCATCGGAGATGGCCAATACCGAGTTGACAAAAACAGGCGTGTTAAATCAAGCCGCAGCAGATGCTACTAAATCCGCACTTGCAGACCCCGGATCAACATTTTCTGCAGGACTTAAGTCTGCTGCAGCCAACCCGTTGGACTTTGCCAAGCAAAACCTTGGAAACATTGCTGCCGCAGCCTCCCCCATCATGGCAGGCGCAATGGTTCCAACAACCACTCAGATGCCGTCGCCCACAGACACAGGGTACATCCGTCAGAAAGTGTTTGATCCCGGCACGCAAACGTACCGCAGTCTGGCTCCTATCAAAGCCAACGAATGGAAAGACAGAAGCTTCTCCGACATTTATCGTGGCTACAACGGTGGCGGTATTGTGGCTTTGGCTGAAGGAGGCACTTCTACCCCTCCTGCTATTACTTCTGTTGAAGATTTGTACACTCAGATACTTGGCCGTGAAGGTGAAAAAGCTGGTTTAGATTTCTGGAAACAAGGTTTTGGCGATACCATTGACGCTAATGAAATTGCCAGCTTTAGACAAGCGGCTCAAACAGAATTGGCTAATCGCACACCCGCAGAGCAACTACAACTTGCCCCTAATTTGGTAAGTAATACGGGCATAGCTTCCTTGGGCAATGTTGGAGATATTAACTACGTAGCAAAAGACCCCGGCGTCATTACAGCTACAAATCAATACTTTGCAGCCAACCCCGATGTTGCTGCGGCATACGCCGTTAATAGTTATGGCATGACGCCTGAGCAGTTTGCGCAGACACACTACGACAAGTACGGTAGTACGGAACAACGTTCAAGTCCATTGACTACCACTTCAAATTCAAACGCTTATTTGTTGGCAAACCCTGATGTAGCTGCCGCATACGCTAAAAATAGTTACGGCATGACACCGGCAGAGCTAGCCGCGTACCATTCCACTACGTACGGAAATGCAGAGCAACGAGCAACCCCCATTGCCGAAGCGCAAAACATGGTGGCAAACATGTACCGCAACGTGCTTGGCCGTGATCCCGATCCTGAAGGCTTGGCTTTCTGGAGCAGTGCTATTGCTGCTGGCCGTTCGCCTGAGAGTATTTACCAAGACTTTTTGACAAGCGCTCGCGCTAATACAGAGTTGGTTACCGCTGATCAAGTTAAAAACGCTACGTTTGCAGACGCTACCAAAGCCTACAAAGGCTACACATCTACCGATGCAAGCAACATCGTAGATGAATGGGTGCGTAACACCCTTGGACGTGAGCCTACTGCCGCTGATAAAGCTCAGCAATGGTACAAGGATGCGTATTCTTCTATGAAGACGCAAGAACAAGCAAAAGGTTTGTACGGTCAATTCCAAACCTATGCGGGAGCAGAAGCTAAAGCAGAAACGGCCAACAGGATCGCCGCTATTGATGCAGAGTTAAAAGCCAAAGGTTTGACCGAAGCAGACCTCATTAAACAAACAGGTAAAACTAAACAGCAGTTGGCTACTGAAGGTTTGAATACTGATTTGAACTGGATGGGCGCGTCTCAGCTAAACCCCCTTGGCGCTAGAACAGCTTTTGACTTAAAAGCCAAATTAGCAGCATTAACACCAATTACAACTCCGCAAACTTATGCGCCCGCTGGCACAACCAATCCATACGGCAACGCAACAAATCCCGGCGACATTACCCGCAACGCAGACGGCACAATCACTGTGCAACCTAACATCCCCGGTCGTCCTTTTGGCGGTTTTCCCGGTATGGCATCAGTTAGGGATGCTTACACGCAGGGTGGTGGCAGCTTAGGTTACACATCTCCTGTGATTAAAACACCGGCAGAACATGAAGCTGCGTATAACACTTTGACGGGCGATTCCGAAGCCGCATACAGATATTTGATGGGCAAAGGTGCTAATCCAACCAAATCTAAAGTTGGTGAAATTGCTAAGCCTTACAAAGAAGCTACGCTTGGGTACGCCCCAAGCACAAACAAACCGTACACCTATGATGCCGCTACAGGCAAAATGGTTCGCAACCCTGATTACGTTCCTGTCTCTTACAACAGCGAAGGCCAACCAGTTTATGGATTGTCCAACAATGATATTAAGTCATACATTGATAACTTAAAAACAGGTTCGGGTAGTGGCATATTAGGGGGGATTGCTGGACAAATTTCAGAAGCCATAGCTGTTCCAAAGTGGATGGCAGAAAATAACATTTCATACGAGCAAATTGCCGAAGCGCTTGGTATTAGCCTTGCTGAAGCTAGAAAACGTTATCCACAAGCGGCTAAAAAAGCGACTACTGCGACTACTGCGACTGCCTCAGAAACCCCCTCAAAAGAAGGTGGTTTAATTGGCTACGCCGTGGGCGGTGGCCTAGGCTCTTTGGGTTCTTACTCTGACGGTGGTCGTTTGCTCAAAGGCCCCGGAGATGGCGTGTCTGACAGCATCCCTGCAACCATTGGCGCTAAACAGCAACCCGCACGACTTGCCGATGGTGAGTTTGTAGTTCCTGCGCGTATTGTTTCCGAACTAGGCAATGGCTCTACAGATGCAGGCGCTAAGAAACTTTACGCCATGATGGATCGTGTGCAAAAAGCACGCGGCAAGACCACAGGCAAAAACAAAGTAGCGGCCAACTCCCGCGCTGACAAATATCTTCCCGCTTAAGGAATAGATCATGGCTGAACCACAAATCTCCCAGATAACGCAATCGCAAACCACAATCCCTGACTACGCTCGCCCGTACGTTGAGGATTTATTAGGTCAAGCCCAAGCGGTTACCGACATCAATCAAAACCCCTACATGCAGTACATGGGGGATCGCGTAGCGCAGTTTTCTCCTTTACAACAACAAGCGTACGAAAACGCAGGGTTGATGCAGACTGCGCCCCAGTTGGGCGATGCAACGGCTTTGGCTGGACAAGCAGGTCTTGGGGCGCTCAATACCCAGTACACCTATAGACCTTCAGACTTTAACGCAACAACTGCTTCAAACATGATGAACCCCTACATGCAAAATGTAGTGGCTATTCAACAACGTGAAGCACAGCGTCAGGCCGACATTGCTGGTACTAACCAACAAGCTCAAGCTACTAAAGCCGGTGCATTTGGTGGTGGACGGGACGCAATCATGCGTGCTGAAGCCGCACGTAATTTGGCTTTACAAAAGGGCGACATCCAAGCACAAGGGTTGAACAACGCTTACAACCAAGCGATGCAGCAGTACAACACACAGTACCAGCAAAACGCTCAGCAACAACAGTTTGGCGCTGGGCTTGGACTTCAAGGTCTGCAAACAGCTAACACTGCGGCGGGTAATCTGGCCAACATCGGTAACACCCAGTACCAGCAAAACATGGGCATCAACCAGATGCAAAACCAGTATGGTGGCCAGCAACAACAGCAAATCCAAAACGTACTGAACAATCAGTATCAAGACTATCTGAACTACCAGAACTACCCGTACAAACAGTTGGGCTTTATGTCTGACATGCTTCGCGGTTTGCCACTGACTCAGCAGTCTGGCACGGTTTACCAAACACCGCCTTCTATGGTTCAGCAAGTAGCAGGACTTGGTTTAACTGCTAAAGCTTTGGGCGCATTTGCTAAAGGCGGCTCGGTTAACGAGCGTCCTGCTGGTCTGGCAGACTTGGCTATCTATAACATGGGCTAAAAAACATGGCACTTCCAAACGCTGAAAAATTGACATCGCAAATGGCGATGTTGCCCGATCAAGCCCTGAAACAAATGGCCATGATGCACAAGAACGATCCGTACGTTCTGCCGCTTATTATTTCTGAAGACGGACGTCGCAAGCAGATGCGCCAAGCCGCGCAAGCTCAGATGGCCGGTATGCCACAACCCAAAGTAGCTGATGCAGCTTTGGCACAAATGGGTCAGCTTCCCGAAGAACAAGGTATTGGTCAGTTGCCAGCCCCTAACATGCAGCGCATGGCTGATGGTGGTATTGCGGGTTACGGAGACGATGCCAACGAAGGTATGGCTCAAGGCGGCATGTTTGACTTTGCTCAGCGTAGCGAGCCTGTGCTTCGTATGGCTGGCGGTGGTGTGCCCGGATATGCAAAAGGCGTAGCGGTGCCTCGTGACTTGGACGCTTACATTGACGAACAAGCCAAACTCAACGGCATCTCCCCAGCCGCGCTTCGCGCAGTTATTCAAGCGGAAAGCGGTGGCAAAATTGACGCCCAAAGCAAGACATCGTCTGCCCAAGGCTTGATGCAGTTGATTAACCGCACCTTTACCAAGGGTGGTGGCGATCCAGCTAAGCGCAAAGATCCGTTTGAGAACGTGCGTGTGGGCGCTAAGGTTTTGGGTGAAGACGCAGCCGCTTTGCGTAAGCAATTAAACCGCGACGTGTCTCCTGAAGAACTGTACGCAACTCACGTACTTGGCCGTGGTACAGGTTCACGCTTGTTGCAAGCTGACCCAAGCATGACAATGGCGCAGGCGCTTAAAGCAGCCGATCCCAAAAATGCTGACAAAATTATCAGTAGCAACTCTAAGTTGTTTGGTGACGGCAAGAAAACAGTTGGCGAAGTCATGCAGACTTTCTCCACCAAGATGGCTTCTGCTATGCCGATTGGAACCGCACAAGCGGGCGAACCACCAAGGGCGGCTCCAGACTTGGCATCTCAAATCCCCGGCCAGCGTGTGGCTGCGCCTGCATCCACTTACGACCAACAAAACTCGTACTTTGGCAGATTGGCGGACACGTTGGGTATTCCCCAAGAGTACCAGCGCAACATTGGTAACACAATGAACGCCCTGAGTGGGTTTACTTCCCCCGTCAGTACGGCAAATCGCGCTGTTGGTCAGGCGTCTAAAGCACTAGAGGCTACGCCTGAAATGATTGCTAAAGCGCAACAGGCTAAACAAGTTGCAGAAACACAACGTTTATTACCCCCTGCTAAAGCTGGATTGGAAGCGCTTGATGAGGCTTCTCAAGCAACTCGTGCTGCTGCGGAAGCAGCCCGTCGTGCCCGTGGTGTGGAGCAAGATATTGATGCCGCTAGAGCCGCAGAACAATCCATAGATGCGGCAAACCTGACTTCAAAGATTGCCCGTACAACGGAAGAAGCCATAGCCGCTGGCCCTAATGCTCGTGCCTTGGATGCGGCAAAGACGGCAAACGCGTCTCGTGCATTAGCAACGGCTGCGCCAGTCGAAGCAACAATTAACGATTTGTTTGCAGGTAATAAAGCTTCTGATGCAAACGGTACAGAAAACCAAAGCGCTGCCGAAACAGCACGCTTACTGCGTCAAAATGAATTGCCTGAAGCCGCGCCTAAACCTTCTGACATACTTGCGGCTACCAAAGAAGCTGTTCCAGCCAAAGAGCGCAAAGGTTTTGGCAACGACGACTTGTTGATGTTGGGTTTAAGTTTGTTGGCCAACAAGTCCCCCAACTTCCTGACTGCTTTGGGTGAGGCCGGTATTCAGACTTTGGGCGCTAAGAAAGAGCGTGAGAAGGCTGAGACTGACCTTGAGTACAAGGACATCATGAAGAAGTACTACGGCTCTCTTGGCACTAAAGCCGAAGCGGATGCTAAAAACTTGGAAGCCGGTACAAAGTACAACGAGCAAGCACGTCGAACTGCTGTAGATAAGATCTCAAGCGAAATGCAAAAGTGGGAAGCCAACCCACTGAATACCGGTGCTACGCCGCAACAAGTTGAAGCCAAACGTAACTCTTTGGTACGTCAATACTTTCCCTTGTTAGGTCTAGAAGTTCCCGCTACAATGGGTGCACCAGCACCCTCTGCCGGATTTAAGGTTTTAGGGAGCCGCCCACAATAAGTTCAAGGATGTTAAATCATGCCCATTTATAGCGTGCAAGGCCCGGATGGGCGTATCTACGACATCGAGGGGCCTGAAGGCGCATCCGATGCACAGGTTATATCGGCGCTTGAAGAACATTTAGCATCCCAACCAAAACCCAAAAAAGGGTTTATGGCAGCGCTTGGCAAGGGCGCAGAGTCCACGTTAAGCGGTCTTCGTACAGGTATTGAAGGAACCTTTGGTTCCCCTGAAGAAGCGGCTAGGGCCGGCATCCAGCGCGGCGAAGACATTTCTGGCAGATATGTTGACCAAGTCAGCATGGAAAAAGTCAAAGAAGCCTTCAATAAAGATGGCGTTCTTTCTGCTGCCAAAGAAGTTGGTCGTCAAATCCCTCTGGCTATTGCTGAACAAGCGCCTAACTTAGCCACTTCCTTTGGTGGTGCCCGTCTTGGTGCTATGGCGGGTACGGCTCTTGGCCCTGCGGGTACTGTAGCTGGCGGTGTGGTGGGCGGTCTTGCAGGCGCGTTTCTCCCCTCCCTGATTCAGCAGTATGGCGGCAACATTGAGCGCCAAGCACAAGAGCAAACTGCTCGTGGTGAACCCATTAAGATTGAAGCTGGTACTGCCGGAGCCGCAGCCGTCCCGCAAGCTGCCTTGGATGTAGCGCAAGCATTTATTCCGTTTGGTGGCAAACTGGTCAGCAAGCTGACAGGCATTCCTGAGATGGCTTTTTTTGGGAAGTCTGCTGCCCAAGCCACAAAGCTGGCGGATGAGAAACTACTGGCCACCCTTGCAAAAGGTACGGCTACGGGCGTGTTGGCCGAAGTGCCAACAGAAATTGCTCAACAGATGTTGGAACGTGCACAGGCAGGGTTATCCCTAACTTCTCCTGATGCAATGAAAGAGTACGGAGAAACCGCATATCAAGCTGGTTTGCTTGGCCCCTTGGGTGCCGTTGGTAGATTTTCGGAAAAAGGCGCAGCCCGAGACGAAGTTGCCGCTAGACAAGCCGCAGAACAAGAAGCTGCCGCACAAGCCGCACCTGCGCCAGCACCCGCACCAGAAGTCGCGCCGGAGGAAACACAACCTCCCATGTTGGCGTTGCCTGCGCCAGCACCGCCTCCTCCCCCTGCACCAGTTGTAGAGACTGTTCGCCCCGGTGCGGTCATGGGTACTATGGATACGGGCGCTGTGCCCCCAGCCCCTGCCGCTGCTCCTGTTGCACCCAAACCCGACTTAAATCGGACGATGGAGGAGTACGACCGCCTCAAAGCGCAGTTGTCTACCCTTCAAACGCAGATGCAGGAAGCGGCTACCGCTGGCGACACGGCCAAGGTCAACGAACTGTATGCACAGTACACACCCCTTCAAACGCAATTAGAAACCACCGCACAGGCGGTTGAGGGTCTAGGAGGTGTGACGCAAACTCCTGCGGAGTTGGAAGCACAGGCTAAAGCTGCGCTTTCTAGCATTGATACAAAGATTAAGAACGCCAAGAAGAAGCTTGCGGACGCAGCGCAGCTAGGCTCATTTGATGAGCTACCTAAACTCACAACCAGACTGGATGAGTTGAACAAAGAGCGTGCGGATCTGATGGAAAGCTTTGGTCAGAAGCGTTCAGTCCTTGAAGAAAAAGCTATTAACCAAGCACAGCGTGGCCAGACCCGTGAGTTGTTTACGGCTGAAGAAGCGCCTATCCCCCCAACGGAGAAGCCTGAAGGCCCAGAGCAGCCCACCACCGTGCCCGGTATTGCGGCTACGCCCAAGGAAGCGTTGGAGTTTAAGCCCAAAGCGGTTGAGACCCAGTACGAGCGTCCCGAAGGTTACGGCTTAAAGCGTGTGTCTGATGACAAGCCAATCCAGTTGGCCATGCAGAAAGACCCAAGGCAGTTGGACATCTTCAGCCCTGAGAACATTCAGCGCACAGAGATGACTCCCGCAGAACGGGAGGCGGCTGACCGCCGTATGGCAGAAGCAACAAACATGTCGGCTGGCCGTGTTTCCCAGTATGTCAAGGATGCTGAAAAGCAGCGCATGACTCGGGCACTAGATACGCGGCTAAACCTTGCCGGAACCGAAGCCAAGCGCACTGTAACGCCAGAACAGTACGACGCTACGATGGAAAGAATTAAAGCGCTGCACAACAAAGTGGTGCTCCCGATAGGTAACGCCAACAAGTCTTGGTTGCAAGAGTTGTACGATATTGCAGACGTACACGCGGGACTTGTCCAACAAGCGGAAACAAACAAGAGCTTTGGACTCCAGCGTAAGATCAATGCGGCACTGAATAAGTACAACAAAGTATTGGCCAAGATCACGCCCGTTCGTGAGCAGATTGAAGGCATGTACAAGAGCATGTACGAGGTTAAGCCAGCGGCTAAAGCCAGCGTTATAGCGGCAGAAAAGAAAGCTGCGGGTGAAGCCCAGCTTGACACATTGAAGCGCCGCGCAGCACCAACACCCGAAGAAGTCGAACAGGGTAAAAAAGGCAAAGTCATTGGTGCCAAAGTAAGCCGTGCCGTTAAGACAACCAAACGAATTGAGTCAGGCAATGTCCGCAAAGAAGCCGAGATGTCTCCTCAAATGCGTGAGCTTGCGTTAAAACTAGGCAGGCAGGAACCTGAGTACGACAAGTTTGGCGACAACATAGCCCAGCGCTTTACCGCGCTACGCGAGCAATACGGCAAAAACGATCCTGACGTCGTTGCGTTCCAGTTAAAGATGAATGACGAGTTAACCGCCAAAGCGTTGGAACTTGGAAAGAAAACGCCTGAGTACAAGGCTACGCTTGCAGAGCAAACGAGTATCGTGCGTGAAGCGCTGGCTCAGAGCAAACAAGAGACACCTTCTAAGCGTACGGTTCAAGAGACGCGTAAAGTACGCCGTGCACCTACTGAAGACCGTACAGGCTCTGCTGAAAGCCGTGTAGCTACAGAGAAAAAATCTTTGCGTGAAGCAGGCACACGCTTGACCAAAGCGCAAGTTGAAGAACTGGTCAAAGCAGCTTACGACACCGATACTGGCACAGCCTACCGCACCCGTGAGACAGAAGGCGGTGCAGTTGACGCCAAGCAAGCCGCTGACTTCATGGAAAAAGTGCAGAGTAAACTGCCTGAGAACGTGAAGATGGTATATGCCGCTAACCCCGGCAAGATTCCTGTTGCCCTTCTCAAGCGCATGTCAGACGAAGGCATTGACCCCACCGAAGCCATGGTGCAAGGCGCTGTATTTAGCGACGGTACGGTCTTGGTGGTGGGCGACCAGCATGCTGACTTGAAAGACTTGGAAGCCACTGTGTTCCACGAGTTGGTTGGTCACTACGGGATCGACACCATCATCGGTATCCCACGCCTCCAAGCGTACGCTAACAAGACGGACTTGCGTCAACTGGCGCTTGACATCGGTGGCCAAAAACTATTGGACGAAGTCACCCGTACTGCCCAGTTCAATGCGGCTCAAGGCAAGAACGAAGCAGTGCAAAAGCTCCAAGTCTTGCGTGAGATCATTGCGCATACCGAAGAAGCTCGCGTCACTGAAAGCTTTAAAGAAAAAGCTGGCCGATGGCTCAAGGAGTTTGTCGGCATGATTCGCGCAGGTTTGCGTGATCTGGGCTTCACTTCTTCCTCTGTACTATCAACATCTGACATCTTCTATGCTTTGAAGCAATCCCGCAAAGCGTTTGAGACTAAGACAATTGGTGCGTACAGGGCGGCTGATGGTGAGATGGCCTTCCGTACCAAGAAAGAACCCACGCAGTATGGCGCTTCTTTCATTGCCAAAGAAGCCTCGATCAAAGACCAGTTGCTTGGCAACATCATGGGGCTCACAGGCCGTGTTCAGTTTGTGGACAAAGACGCAGCCTTGTCTGAAGCTTTCAAACGTGGCGTAGCCAACAACGTCATCACTTCTTTGGAAGCCCAAAACGCTGAGTTCTATCTTCGATTCGGCCAACAGCGCAGCCAGTATGCGGGTCAAGCGCTGACCAACGGAAAACTTGTCTTACGCAAAGGCGAAGGCGGTGGCTACGTGTACGACAGCGTCAAGGGCGCTAACATGGTTGAAGTGGCGGAAGCCTTACACAAGGGCAAGTTTGCCAACGACTCGGAAGCTGAAGCTATCCTGACAGCATACGTGGCAGGAGAAAGAGCTAAGGTCAAGGGCTGGCAAAAGCTGAACTACGAGAACCCTGCTCTGGCTGAGAAGGAATATAACGATGTCATGCGTCTGCTTAACAGCGACAGCACCAAGAAAGACGCTGTACTAGAAGCCGCCCGTATCTACAAAGAGTTCAATGACGGGCAAGTTGATTTCCTTGTGCAAACAGGCGCCATCACAGAAAAGTTGGCCAAGGAACTTAAGTCCGTACCCTACATCCCGTATTACCGCGTCAACAGCAACAGCGGCAACATCGAGTTGATGGTGGACAAAGAGACGCCTGTTCGTATTGGTAACGTTAAGACAGAGCCACAACTAAAAGAGTTGGTTGGCGGCAATAAAAACATTTTGCCAATCTTTACAAGCTCGGTTCAGAACACGTTCATGTTGACTGACTTGGCTCTACGCAACCAGATGGTTAAAGAGTCTGCGTTTGTGCTTCAAAAGATGGGTATTGCCACAGCGCTTGGAGAAGGCTCAGGCCCCGCAAGCGATAGCACTGTGCGGTTCAAAGTCAACGGCAAAGACCATTTTGTGTTTATCGATAAGGACATGTACGGTATCCCTGCGGAACTCATCATCAAAGGCATGGAAGGTATCAAGACCACAATGCCAGCAGCCATCAAGATGATGGGTATTCCTGCGGACATTTTGCGTAAGTTTGTGACACGCAATCCAGCTTACGCTGTGCGTCAGACTATCCGCGACCCTTTAAATGCTTGGTTGACTACGGGCACAGACGCTACGCCAGTGCTCAGTTCATTTAGAGAGTTGGCCAC
>Ga0315903_10009802_pt1 | contig 11525 bp, 9 predicted proteins | sample LakEriMetagenome_7_FD_203524 | JGI IMG/M metagenome (GOLD analysis project Ga0315903, IMG submission 203524) | Freshwater fungal communities from buoy surface, Lake Erie, Ohio, United States - Buoy 2 MA119 | ecosystem: Environmental > Aquatic > Freshwater > Lake | place: USA: Lake Erie, Ohio... | reverse complement strand
CAGAGCGTTCACCGGGCTGTCCATCTGCGGCAGTTGGTAGCCGCGTGCGAGGATGTTTGCGATGCTCATAGATCAGCCCCCGTTGCCCCACAGCAGGTTCTTCTGCTGGTTGTAGTTGGCGATGTTCCCGAAAGCGTTCATCCAGTTCTGAGCGTTGCCCACGTAGGCGCCGGCCTGGTTGTTGCCTGCGGTCTGCAAGGCGTTGCCCACGTTGTTGGCGTAGTTGGAACCCGCAGCAGTGGTGCTGCCAGTGGCCTGCTGGCCGATGCCTGCAATGCCTGCGAGGCGGTTGTAAGACTCGTTGAGCTTGGTGCCTGCGTAGTCCTGGCCGTAGCGCTGCAAAGCCTTCTGCTGAGCCCCGCTGTAGGTCATGCCACGCGAGGCCGCGCCGCTGTTCAGGGCGTTCGTGCCTTGCTGCAGACCGAATTGGTAGTCGGCCTGTTTGGTGATGGCTGACGGGTCGCTCAAGAGCCCCTGAATCTGGCTCAGCGCGTCATAGCCGGCCTGACGGTATGGCTTGTAGTCGGCCCGCGTCTGGTCGTACATGTACTTCTGCAAGGCGTTGGACGACTCCAACCCCGCATTGGCCGCATCGGCTGCTTTGTTGTTGGAGTAGTTGCCGTACAGCGCTCCGCCAAGTTGCAGCCACGTATTCAGATCGCCACCGCCAGTAGACATTGCGCTCCCCAACATGGACGGGTCAACATTCCACCCGCCCCAAGACCCCAGCACTTCACCCGCGCCGGTTGCAGCAGTAGTGCCAGCAGTCGCGCCGGCTGTCCCGGCAGTCGCGCCGCCAGCGCCAGCAGAAGTTGCCCCAGCGGCCCCAGCGGTCCCGCCGCCAGCAGCGGCAGACCCTACTAGCGCAAGGTCGCCCATCGTGTATGCCGTGCCAAGACCAGCAGCGATAACCGCCGCCATCTTTGCGTAATCGTCGGAGTGGAAAGAGTCGCCTTGGTCGTAGCGGTCACGCTGACCGACAATGTTCCCCTGCGGGTCAATCAGGTAGTCGGTGACGGTGTAGCCGTTGCGCGAGGATCCGACCTGATAGCCGCCCAGCGCACCGAGGGAGCTGGCGTCGAACTGGTCATTGGCCGCGACCTGAGAGGCGCGGTCCATGTTCATCCAGTCTTGGGAGTTGACCCAAGAGTCGTCCCAAAGCCCTGCCCCCTGAAGCAGTTGTTCGTAGCCGCGGACTTGGTTGTAGTCCACCAGCCCATTCCATTGCACAGGCTGCCCAGTGTGGGGGTCAATGATTGTCGTCATGGAAATTCCTCGTTAGTCAGCAGCACGGGCGGGATTTGGTTCGCGCCTGCAAGGGATGCGGCCTGCAACACCTGAATAGAAGCGGCCAGGGCTTCGGCATTGGCTTGGCCCTGCGTGGCAATGGTTTGGCTTTGCGTGGCGGCGGTCGTGGCCTGGGCTTGTGCGCTGTTGACTGCGCTTACCAAGTCGGAGAGGGTCAACGTCCCCACGCCACCAGCAAAGACGTTCACGAACTGGTCGAAGAACCGATACCAAACCGGATTCATCAGCCCCTGCGAATCAACCACCTTTTCACGCGCGCCCGGCAGAAACGAGCGGATGGCCGAACTGCTTTGAACGCCGCTGGTGGTCAAAGCCCCCGACACGAACCGCACCGGCAGGTAAACGGTGGCCTCGGTGGACCCCGCACCGACGCCAGTTAGGCCCGAAAAGAGCAGCATTAGATGAAGCTCGTGATGACCTTGACCTGACCAGCAGCAACGGCGGTGGTGTCGGTGTCACCAACAGCCCCGGTGATGCTCAGACAGATGCCGGTGGAGAAGCGCGCACCAAGCGGCCCCCAGTCGTACTGGATGGAGCCGCCAGCAGGCACCGCGAACCATTGCGCCACAGCGGTAGAGCCCACGGTTACGGTGGTGGAGTTGTGCAGCTTGACCCAAGCCACGCCCGCGCCGTTGTTGCTGGCCGTGATGCCGTACAGGTTGCCCGCGCTGCCCTTGATGACCGTGCCGTTCGTGCTGGCCGCACTGTTGATGATGCTGGCGTTGGTCGGGTTGCCAAGCGTCGTGGTGACGGTGCCTGCAACCGTGACGTTCATGTTGCCCGCCGTGGCCTGCGCGACGGTCTGCACCATGCGCGAGTAAGGCACTTGGCTGAACACCGCCACAGCCTGCACCGTGCCGCCAGTGAAGCCGGTAGACACGCGCACGCGGACATATCGCGCCGTCACGGCACTACGGAACATGCGGGTGGTGGATGCCGCGATGGTGATGGCGGCGATCTGAGGCGTGGGCGTCAGGGTCGTGTCTTCTTCGACCGGCCAAACGTTGCCAGCTGCGGCTGCGCTGGTGTCGTTGGTCTGCTCGAAGAAGATGGCGCCCGCGCTGATGCCAGCACCGCCGATGATCTGCACAGACACCGAGTGAAACTGCGATGCGTCATACCAGCCGCTCGCGTTTCCGGTCAGCAGATCAGTGTTCAGCGTGGCGATAGCCGCAGACGAGCCGACCACCGTATCCAACGGCAGAGCCACCGGGATAGATGCGCTCGTTGCCTTGGCACCCAGCGTCAAAGCAGCCCCGCCGACCTCTTGCATATTGGTCGGCAACGGGTTGGCGTTTGAAACGTCGCCATCGTTGGTGCCGTCAGCGCCGTGGATCAGCTTGATGCGCTGGAACTTGACGCCGCCAATGTCATCGGTGGCAATCACGTCGCCACCAGCGCCGATGTTCAGGGTCGTATTGTCGGCCATGCTTTAGTCCGGGACGACGAGAGACGCCGCCGAAAGTTGATGGGATGCGCCGGCCACGCCATACACGTCTTCCGTGATCGCGGAGAGCCAGCAACCAGCACTGGCAGCACTGGTCAAGTTGACGGCTTCGCCACCCAAAGTAGCGGCCAGCTTGAAAGAGTCCGTGAGCGAGTCGCGGACGAAATAGACCTGCCCTTCCGTCAGACCACCGGGCGGCGTGCCAGAGAACAGCACCACCTTTTGACCGTCAGCGAACCCATGCGAGGCGCTGTAAAGCAGGTCGGAAGAAGGCACCGCGATGAAGTTCTTGGGCACAGCGCCACCGTTTGGAGCGCAGGCAATGAAGGTCGTGCCAGCCCAAAAGCCGACCCACCGAATCGTGCAGATCGGCAGGCCGGAGAACGTCACGGCTGAAGTCATGGCCTTGACGCCACCAGCGGGGCTGGAGAACGTCACCGTCTGCTGGGCGTAGCTGCCGCCCGCCACTTCGTTGGAGCCGATGGAGCCGGGGAAGCCCGTGTGCAGGCTCACCTTGTCCACCGCAAGAGCAGACAACATCGCGTTTTTGGTGGCCGCTGGAATGCTCATCGGGCCTCTGCGCTAATGATGGAAAACGGCGATGCGTCGGTGAAGTCAACGCGCCACACGCGGTCCCGTGCGTTGCCAAGCCGATGCCAGATCACGCGGGGCAAGAACTCACCCACGGCACCGACAGACCGTTGCACAGGGTTGCCCCAGCGGTATCCGCCATCGTCAGACCACGACAGTTCGACAACAGGCTCTGTGCCCTGAGCAGCCCCGCCCGTGGTGCAGTCCATGACGAACTCGCCAAAGAACTGCCGATCACGCGCCGGGGTGGCTTGGTTCGGGCTGATGCGGGTTCGGCGGATGACACTTCCCGCGAACGAGTTGAACCGCGAGGCCATTTCGTACACGTTGCCCGCGTCATCGCCCACAAGGTGCTTGCCGTGCACGTATGCGTGGCAAGTCCCGCGCCATTGGGCGAAGTCAACCGCCACCAGTTCGGCCCGTTCGTGCCAAGTGCCGGTTGACACCTCGTAGACCCACGACGAGGACAGGCCGGGAGCGGTCAAAACGTAGAAGGTCTGCCCGTTCTGCTGGTACACCCACGCACGAGCCGCGCTGAGGTCCGCAGAGCCCTGCAAAGCCTCTTCCACGGCCACGGACGACACCCGCACGGCTTGGTAGCCGTTGGAGCGGTACACCATGCCCGAGCCGTTGCGGTCACGGCCCACCCACATCAGGCCGGAGTCGATCTTCTGCGCGCTGTGCTTGGCGGCGCAGCCTACTTCGACAGATGCACCGTTATTGCGGGCAAAGGGGAAATCAGCCGCGCCCGAGTTGAACCAAACTTCTGTGGTCGTCTCCCCGAGCAGCCACAGCTCCCGATGATCGACCAGATGCGCCACAACGTCATCCGGGGTGCTTTCGGCTGATGCAAAAGCCAGAGCGTCGAGTGTGGTCGCATCGTCAATGGCCGACAGGTAAAAGACTTGCGTATCGGGGTCGGTGAAGATGAAATAGCCGTCGAGGTAGGCCACACGATGGGAGCCCAGCCAGCCTTCAGCAGTGATAACGCCGAAGGTGTTGGTGTTCAGGTTCAGCGTGTAGCCGTTGGGCCCGTCAACGATCGCCAGTTGAGTCAGGCCCCACGCGAAGTCAACCGGGCCGGTGCTGGTATTCAGCGTGCCGCGCGACGTTGCGACACCCGAAGCGCTCAGCTCGTACAGCACCGAACCAGCCACGCAAAAGCAGCGGTTTGCAGCCTGGAACAAGCCACGCACAGGCGCACCCATAGCAGCGAACACGGACAGACCGGGCACGGTCTGCAAGATGAACGGCGCCTTGCTGGGCGTTTCCAAGCCAAGCAGGTACATGTTCACCGTGCGCTGTACGCTGGCCTTGCGGTTGGCTAGCGTGTAGGACGGGCCGACGAATGGGATCATTTGGGCGTAAAAAAACCGCCTCTAGGGCGGTGTGTGTACCGGCAGGGGATGGGATTCAGGCGGCCACGCGGACCCAGGCCGTGGCCCCGCGCACATAGCCGCCGATGCCGGCGCCGAATGCGGCATTCGAGTTGTAGAACTTGGCGCCGGCCCGATGGTTGGTGGCCGTGGCATCCAAAAGAGCGCCGTCCGTCACCAAGTCCCAATCGCCATCGAGGCGCCACGATGGCGTGCCCGCATCGGTCACGATGGCCGCGCCGCCGCCTGGCTCGTTGCCGTAGCCGCTGATGCGCCAGGTGTGGCCGCCTTGCAGGTTTCGCAACATGCGGTTGCCGGCGCGGCAGTTGACGACGCGCACACGCATGTCGCGCCCCGTCGGGTCGTTGACTGAAAACAGCGCGTTGGCGACCTTGTTGTGCCACACCGTGCTGAGGTCCACCTGCGCCGGGGCGCCGCCGTCATAGAAGGCCACATGGTCTGCGTTGGCGTTGATGTTGCGCAGCCGCAGGACCTGGCCCGCTGCCGCAGTCGTCGTGTGGCGATACAGCGCATCGCCATCCAGCATGCGGATGTCTGACAGCAGCGCCTCGCCGATCGTGCCGTTGTTGAGCACGCCGCAAATCTTGGTGCCGGTGCTGGAACTGTCGTCCAGTTCGAGACCCTGCACATCCAAGCGCGTGATGACGGAGGTGCTGGAGTCGAGCGCCACCACCACAGGCCGCTGAGTACCGCCCAGCTCGTTGTTGCCGTTCAGCAGGCCGGCAGCACGCACCGACAAGCGCCCGACTGACGCGGTGCCGGTCAAACCAACCAGGTAGCCCGAGAAGTCACCCGCCTCGAACTCGGCAGTCAGGTCGGAAATGCTGGAGCCGCCCTCAACCCAACAAGTGGCGCGCACGGTAGGCGTGCCGATGCGAGGGCGCACGCGCAGCAGCTCAATGTTCCGCCGCGTACCAGCGCCGCGATTGATGAAGCCATAGCTTGCGCTGCCGTCAGCTCGCACTGCATCGGGGCTGATGACCGTCAAGCCGTCAACGTTCGTGGCGCCCGAGTCCACCATGCCGCCGCTCATGGTGTCCATGATGATGGCCACGCAGGCGTCGGCGCCTGTCGAGTAGGTGCCATACACCCCATCCACAACCCAATTGCGGATGACGTTCGACCCGTTGGCGTTGTAGAAGCGCACAGGGTGCTCGTCGGTGTCCTCGCACCACGAATCGGTGACTCGACCGCCGATCAGCGAGAGGTCGCCGTACTGAGGGCAGTTCAGCACATAGTCGTAGTAGTCCGAACAGCCGACTCCGATGATGTTGTCGCCGCCCTGCGCGCGGGTGTTCTCGGCCACAAAGCCGCGACCTGGGCCTAGCGGGTGGACCACATCGCTATTGCCGCTGGTGTCACTGCTGACTGCCCGGAATGTCGAAAAGCCGCGCGCCACGAAGTTCTTGAAGCCAGTCACCAAGCACGCGTACTTCGTGGTGTTGTTGACCTGCAAACGGTCCACCAGCACGTCGCTGCAAGCGTTCAGGATCACGGCGTGCAGGTTGGACATGAGCGCGGTCGCCAAGCCGGATTTGTTGTAGTCCAGCGTGGCGCCGTTGCCCAAAATGGTGATGTTGCGCACACCGTAGGCGCGGCCAACCTGCGCCGTGCCTTGGTCCGTGCCGGTGTCGGGGAGCGTGTAGGTGTTGGCAGTGACCGCAGCGATGAAGCCGTGGGACACATCGCCGGATGGCCCGAAGTTGATGACGAAATCGCCCACGCGCCGCCCGTGGGCCGTCTCGGTCACGGTTCGGACGTTGCTGGCGCGGGTCCAGGTCATCGGGCGGGCGCCGGTCACGGCCTCGACACGCACGGTGCGGCTGATAACGCCGCTGCGGGTTGCAGGCGCGACGTAGACGTAAATCGACTGACCGGCAGAAGCCCCAGGCACCTCGAAGATGGCGACGGTGGCCGCGTTGGTCACGCCGCTGATGTTGACCTCGGAGCCGTAGGCAGCAGCGCCGGGCGCAAGCCAGGCCAGCGAGGTCGTGGCGTGCGTGTAGCGCAGCGTGCCAGCGCCGCTGGTGGTCGCTTCGTCAGCACAGTAGATGGTCACGCCGGGGATGGCCGTGGCGTCAGAGGTGAATTCCGCGTTGCCGGTGCGAATCAGCGTGTGTTGCACCGTGCCCGCGCTGGTCAGCGTGGCGCCAGGCGGGAGCCACAGCGTGGTGTTGTTGCCGATCAGGATGGTGTCGGCCAGACTGCCGCCGACCACCACGCGCATCCCATCCCCTGACGCCAAGGCTTGCACCGAGGCGGCCTGCGCGGTCGTGCTGATTGGCGCGTCGGTGTAGGTCACAGAGCCGCCCACGGCTTCGATGCGGATAGACCCGCCTGCGTCGGTCGTGAAGGTCTGCGCGCCGGAAATGATCTGAGCCACTGCACCGCCTGCGTCGCGGTCGTCAACGATCACGCGGGCTTGTGCAGCCGGGGTGACGGTCACACTGCCGCCAACAGGGCAAAACACGTTGGCGAGTGCGCCCGCTTGAATCGTTGGCATCAGTAGCCCCTTTCGATCTGGTATTCCTCGCCCACCATGTCAAGCGACAGGAGCAATGGAGCGTTGTTGGTGCGCTTGATCGCGCGGGTTGCAGCAGTCGCAGCGGCGCGCAGCTCAGCAGGCACCGGGCGATTGAAGGAACGGCACAGGTCGCACGCCAGCGTCAGCATCAGCGCGGATTCGTAGCCCTCGGGCAAGTCAAGTTCCGTGCTTTGCGCGAAGGAGCGCAGCAGGGTTTGGCACTCCATCTTCAGCGTGTAGCCGCTGGCCTTGGGGTAGACCCACACGCGGCCATTGCCGGTGCTGGCTTCGTACCAGATGCACTCAGGCGAGCCGGTAACGTCCTTGTTGAAAATGTCGTCCCAAGTGGTGTTGTTGACCACTTCGGCGGGCGTTTCCAGCCCCGAGGCGTCTACGAACTTGGCAGACACCACCTTGATAGGCCGGCTGGCAACAACAGCGCCAGTCGGGCCGATGGTGTAGCTTTGCAAGCCGGTCAGAGGCACGCTGATTTCAGTCAGCGCAGGGAAGAACAGGCGGTGGTTAGACCAGCGCTCCACAAGCTGATTCAGGCGGCGCAGACCAAGGCCGGCATCGTCTGCCGTGGGAGTCTGCCCTGCGGCCAAAACGCCGATCTCGGTCAGCGCGTCGGCAATGAGTGTGTTTGCTGTGGTCATGGCTTTTTTCATGCCCCGTTGAGAGCATCAAAAAAGCCCCTCCGAAGAGGGGCCCAGGCTGTTAGCCGTCGTTGTGCACGCGGGCGGCCAGTTGCGGGCGGATGGCCTTGTAGCCATACAGCACGTCCAGTCGGCACGGGAAGCTGCGGTCGCTGATGGAGAAGTCGCGCACCAGCGAAACGCTGATGCCGTCCACCACTTCGCGGGCCGCAAAGTCGGTGCCTTCAGGCAGCGGCAGGTCAGCGGTCACGAAGGCGAAGGCGTCCTTGTGGAAGGCCAGCGACTGCACCAGCGTTTCCGAAGCGCCTGCACCCACCTTGGTGATCGCGGCGTTGTCGGCAGGCGAAGCGCTGACGTTCTGGCGGGCGCCAGAGGTCACGATGGCCGGGCTGATCGACAGCGAGGTTGCCGAAGTGCCGGTCGTGGTCAGCACGACGAACTGTTGCAGTTCGCCGGTGTTGGCCTTCGTTTCCGGGTGCACGCGGAACACGTTGGCGATGGTGAACACGTCGCCACGGTTGAACGTGGTCGTGCCGGTGTCCACCACCAGCGTGGAGCCGGTTTGCGTGGCGCCGTTCACCAGGTAGCCGGTGGTCTTGGCCGCGGTGCCGGTGCCGTGCGGAACCAACAGGGTGTTCTCGTACACCTCGAAACCGCTGGTCATGCCGATGATGCCGTCCCGGTACTGCTTGCTGATGTTGTCAGCAGCTTGGAACAGGCCCTTCGTGTCCTTGCGGAAACGGTTGGCGTGGTCCGGGTTCATGGTCATCGTGCGGCCCGACATGGGCGCCAGCATCTTCGTCAGCGCGGTGCTGGCATCGCTGGTGGCGTTGAAGCCGAAGGCCACGGTGTCGCCGTCCACGAGGTTGTAAACCTCTTGGTACATGCTCAGCGCGTCGGCTTCGATGTTGGCCGCCAGAACCGACATGGCCGGCTCGATGATGCGCTCGGAGAAGTCTTCCAGCGACAAGGCCAGCTCTTGCGAGGTGAAGTTCATGTCCACGCCCTTCACCGTGCTGACCGTCAGGTCAACGCTGGTTTCGTTCGTGTCCTGCGCGGACATGTTGATGCCGGTGCGAACGGTGTATTCGTTCGGCATGCGAATCTTCAGCGTCGGGCCGAACTTGCCTTTCACGGGGGCGCCGGAGCCCTTGTACTGGTCGTCGTACTGGCGGTTGACGCGACCGACGAAGTTCAGCTTCTGGTGCAGGATGGCTGCGGCGGCGCGCGTCACAGCGGTGGGGGTCAGGATGGTATTGGGCATGGTTCTCTTTCAGGTTTGGCGTTAGCCCCGACGCAACTTGTGAAAGCGCTTCACCCACTCCTCAGTGGGCAATTCGTCAGACAAGCCGCTGTCCTCGCGCTTGCCTTTGACGGGCGCGATGGGCTTCGGGGCGGTGGACTGCTTCGGCTCTTTCGGGGCCTGCATCTCGATTTCGATGCGGGCCAACTTGCGAGCCACTTGGAAGGGGTCTTTGCCTGCCAGCTCGGCGGCAACGTCCGGGTTTTTGCCCAGGTGGTGCAGCACCTTTTCGGGTGCGTCACACGCCAACACGGCGCGCAAGAAGTCCGAAGGCTTCCCGTTGCGCTCGTAAAACGGCACTTCCACGTCGACGAGGTTGCAAGCGGCGTCGAAGCCTTCCAAGGCTTTGCCCTTCGTCAGCACCGTGGAAATGGTGTCTTTCACCTTCTCCACTTCGCGCATCTGCTGCGCGATCTGCTGGGCAATGGGCAGCACCTTTTCAGGCGTCAGCTCTTGCTGTTCCGGTTGTTGCTCGTACTGGCTGTACCGTTGGCGCAGTTGCTCGGCTTCCTTCCGTGCTTGTTCGGCATCGGCGGCGGCTTGGTAACGCGCAGCGGTCAGGCGCTGGATACGCCGTTCCATGCTCTTGAGGCTCTTCGCATGAGGGTCTTCCTCGCGCGTCTGCTCAGGCTGGGTTTCGACGGTTTCCGGGGTGGCGACTTCCGGTGATTCGGCCAGTTCAGGCGCAGGGATTTGCGTGTCTGCGACAGGCGACACGTTGGTTTCTTCCATTTGCTTTCGCGGTCATGGCGTCAACCTGCGCCAAGTCAGGGCATGAAAAAAGCCGCCTTGGTTTCCCTTGGCGGCTTCGTTCAGTGCGGTATCTCTCAGGTCATGTCTTGCGACACAGCGGCGGCCAGTTGTGGCGGCGGCTGCATCTGCTGCTTGAGCAGGGCAATCAAGCCCTTGAGTTCTTCGCGGTCTTGGGCTGCATCGGCTTGCAATGCGGCGATGCGCTCTGCGCTTTCCATACGCATGGACTCAAGCTGCATGCTCACTTGCGCGTCTAGCTGCTTGGCCTGCATCCCGCTTTGGGCTTCTTGCAGCGCCTGGCGCAGTTGCTGGATTTCCTGCCCGGCTTGCTGCAAAGCGGCTTCAACCTGCGGCGGAATCTGCGGGGCGCCTTCTTCCTGGCTTTCGGCCTGCTGAACCTGCGGCGGGAGCATGGCCTTCAGACGGCGGCTGATCTTGTCGGCGTCGGGGAAGTTGCGCAGCTTCACCCACAGGTCGCCAAGAATCGCCATCAACTGCGGGTTGCCGTTGACCATCTCGCCAATCTCTGCGGCGGCTTCTTGCTGGCGGGTCTGGAAGGCCGGGCCAACCACTGCGCGCACGTCATAGCGACCCACTGCGGGGTTCACCACAACTTCCTTTTTCCCGTTGAGAGACGGGCGCTCTTGGTAGCCCGTTTCCATCGTCGGGTCCACACGCACGAACTCGGGTTCGTCGTCCTTGCCGATGATGCGAAGAACCTGCTCTTGGTCGTAGATCACCGGCCAAACTTGCGTCAGCACGCGGCCCAGGTGCGCGATGGACAAAGCAAGGTTGTCCACGTAGTGGAACGAACCCACATCGGCCTTGTCCTGCAAGGCCAGAACAGCCCGCCCGCTCTGCTGGTTGGGGTTGTTGCCGATGGCCGCTTGGTACATGCCCAATGCAGCCTGAATGTCGTTCTTGCTGCGCTCTGCAAGATCAGCCCAGCCAACGGCAACGCCAGCGGGCGAGATGCGCTCAGGCTTGAACGGCAGCGGGTTGCCGTGCTCGTCTACCGTGTTGTACGGCAGGTAAGACAGGTTGCCCCGGTTGGCCTGCTTCCAGTGGCCTTCATAGCCTTCGATGGCCTCAGCAGGCGCCAACCACGGAGCTTTCGGGCCAAGCGCCACAGCCTCATAAGCGGCGTTGCGCTCAAAGTTGTAGGTGATCTGCCCATCCTTGGCGAGACGCACGCAACCAGACAGACGGCGCTTGCCTTCGTCCCATTCCTCGTTACCGAGAACGGGAAACAGCGGCACGAACTCAGCCGGGAAAACCGAGCGCTCAAGAATGTCTTCACCAGACAGCTTGAAGTGCTCGACCACGCGCCCGCCTTCGGCATCCTCAGACGCGGGAACGTCAACGACGCGGTAATACTCGCAGACGCGAACATGGTCCTTCGTGAACCAGCCCGAGTCGTCCCAATCCACCATCGTGGCATCGGGCCACTTGGCTTTGAAGTCGTCCTTGTGCATGGAGACTTCAACGAAGCCCCAGCCCATATCCGAGCCGTCAGGCTGCGTGAAATCGGGATCGACAAGCACAG
>Ga0315903_10009799_pt1 | contig 11528 bp, 12 predicted proteins | sample LakEriMetagenome_7_FD_203524 | JGI IMG/M metagenome (GOLD analysis project Ga0315903, IMG submission 203524) | Freshwater fungal communities from buoy surface, Lake Erie, Ohio, United States - Buoy 2 MA119 | ecosystem: Environmental > Aquatic > Freshwater > Lake | place: USA: Lake Erie, Ohio... | reverse complement strand
TCCGAATGCGCTTCGATTATTCAAGTCATTGGCGCAGGGTCGGGTCGCTCGTTTAATCTCGATGAAGCGCGTTACGGTCGAATCATTCTGATGTCAGATGCTGATGTTGATGGCGCGCATATCCGCTGTTTGATTCTCACCTTGCTCTTTAAGTACATGCGACCACTTATTGAAGATGGTCGAGTATTTGCTGCAGTCCCGCCACTGCATCGGATCGAGATTTCCGGGGCAAAGAAGGGCGATTTCCACTACACCTATTCTGATGACGAAATGAAGAAGTACCTCGCTTCGCTGACAAAAGCAGATAAGAAGTGGCGTGAGCCGATTCAACGATACAAAGGTCTTGGCGAGATGGATGCCGAACAACTTCGCGAGACGACGATGGATCCAGAGAAACGAACCTTGCGACGAATTACCATTAAAGATGGTGCACATGCGGAGAAAATCTTTGAACTGTTGATGGGTAACGAAGTAGCGCCACGGCGCGATTTCATTGGTACCAACCAGATTGATCTTGAACGAATCGATCTCTGATGGTCCAAACGCAGCGCCATCCACAACAAGGAAAAACGCTCCGTAAATTAGCGGCAGCCCAAACTCTCTCCGGACTTGGCGTAACCGGCACCTTTGCCGCTGGCTCGCTCTTGGTAGTGCAAATTTCTGACTCCGAAGCTCTTGCTGGCTTGGTGCAGACCTCTACCGTCGTTGGGGCAGCGTTACTTGCCCTCCCGCTTGCGCGCTGGACCGATAAGGGTGGCAGACGTCGCTCATTGGGATTTGGTTATTTTCTCGGTTCACTCGGCGCACTCTTTGCATTTCTTGGTGGGGTGAACCGAATATTTCCTCTGATATTAATTGGTGCTGCAATGATTGGTGGCGCTTCCGCGGCGGGGTATCAAGCTCGTTTTGCTGCAGTCGATCTTGCAAGTAATGAGAATCGAGCAAGTGATTTATCAAAAGTCGTATGGGCCTCGACTATTGGTTCTGTACTGGGACCAAATCTGATGGAACCTGCAGGGGAGATGGCCCTCGCGCTAGGACTTCCCAAATTAGTTGGACCGTACATCGTGGCAATCGTGATGCTTTTCTCGGCCGCAACTCTTGTCACACTCTTACTTAAACCTGATCCATTTTTACTTGCACGTGAAGAGCGTGGTGAAGTGTACAAGAAGGAGAAGCGCGCGTTTAGAAAAGCGTTTACGACTATTCGTTCGATACCGCAGGCATGGCTTGCGTTGCATGCAATCGTGATCGGCCATATTGCAATGGTGACGATCATGGTCATGACCCCAGTGCATATGGCCCATGTCGATGTTTCGTTACGGTTGATTGGTCTAGTGATTAGCGTGCATGTGCTTGGCATGTATGCGCTCTCGCCACTGGTTGGAAAAGTAGTTGATAAGTTCGGGCGTGTGCGCACCATTCTTTTAGGCGTACTAATTCTCCTTGCCAGTGCGCTGATCTCAGGATTGGCCTATGCCGATGCAGTGGTGCAACTTGGTATCGGCCTCTTTTTACTCGGACTTGGCTGGTCCTGCACGCTCATCGCAGGCTCGACGCTCCTTGCCGAATCACTTCCTGATGAGATCAAGGCTTCAGGGCAAGGGCTCTCTGATCTCTCGATGAATGGCGGGGGTGCGCTCGGAGGTGCGCTCGCTGGATTGGTGATTGCATTCTCTAGCTATGGCTGGCTCTGCGCCATTATGGCCGTACCTGTGCTTTATCTTGGCGTAAAAGCGTGGCGATTACCGGTTAACTAGATTTGAAGAGGAATGTTCGTCGCGGTGTTGCAAACTTCTTCCCTTCCTCTTTGAGTTCCAGAGAGACTTGTGCGCGAATTGAGGCATCATCTTTCAATAGCGCTGTGAGAGCGGCGATGGTTTTTTTCAATTCTTTCTCTTCGGTATCAAGCTCTAATTTAGAGAATTTAGTCAATCGACGTAGCGGCATCTCAAGGATGTAATTTGCTTGAATTTCAGAGAGCTTGAAGGTACTCATCAATCCTTTGCGCGCCGCTTCGGTATCATCACTCGCGCGAATCAGCTTGATGACCTTATCGATGTCGATGATTGCCTTCAGCAATCCTTCAACAATATGGAGACGATCTTTCGCCTTCTCGCGACGAAACTTCGAACGGCGCGTTACAACAGCAATGCGATGATCGATATATACCTGAAGGAGCTCTTTGAGCGCGAGCGTTTTGGGCTGCCCGTTGACAAGCGCAACAGCATTGATGGAGAACGACTCTTCCATTGGCGTCAGGCGATAAAGGTTGGCCAGAATCTCTTCGGGGTCATAACCGGTTTTTGCTTCCACGACGATCTTGGTGCCGTTCTTGCCGTCAGAGAGATCGATGATGTCGGAGATGCCTTGAATCTTCTTCGCCTTGACGAGATCGGCAATCTTTTCGACGACTTTCTCGGGCCCCACATTAAAGGGCAGCTCGGTGATGACAATGCCTTGTTTTCGCGCTGAGACTTTATCGACGAATGCGGTTGCTTGAACTTTGAATGCGCCTTTGCCTGTTTCGTAGGCTTCGATGATGCCATCGGTATCGACAATCTTGCCGCCAGTTGGGAAATCTGGGCCAGGAAGATGTTTCATGAGAGCTTTGAGCGTGGCATTGGGATTATCAATCAAGTGACAAGTGGCGGCAACGACTTCACCCACGTTATGTGGCGCCATATTTGTTGCCATACCCACGGCAATTCCGGTTGCGCCATTGATTAGTAAGTTCGGTAGCGCAGCTGGAAGTACGCGTGGTTCTTTCATCTGCCCGTCGTAATTCGATGCGAAATCGACCGTGTCTTCGTCGCTCTCTTCGACCATCGTTAATGCAGCAGGAGCTAATCGCGCTTCGGTGTATCGCATCGCGGCCGGCCCAGCATCGAGGGAACCGAAATTGCCATGGCCATCGATGAGGGTCAACCGCATCGAGAAGCTTTGTGCCATTCGCACGAGTGCGTCATAGATCGCTCCATCACCATGCGGATGGAGCTTTCCCATTACTTCGCCTACAACGCGAGCGCTCTTTACATGTCCCTTATCGGGGCGAAGTCCCATCTCGGACATTTGAAAGAGGATTCTGCGGTGGACCGGCTTTAAACCATCGCGAGCATCAGGGAGCGCTCGGGAGTAGATGACTGAATAGGCATACTCCAAGAAGGACTCAGACATCTCACTATTGACGTCGATATCAATGACTCGTCCAACTGATGGGGGTGGGGCAGCTGCGCTCTTTGTTTTAGCCATGGCGTAATTCTCACCTGTATCTGGCTAAATTACTGGGAGGCAACGCCCAGCAATGGTCATGTTGTAGATTCCCGTAATGATGAATGCGCATTCACACGCGACGTTCGCATTACGTGATGTAAGTCGCGCACTTTATTCATCGCTTGGACTTCCAATTTCCTCACAAATTTCACTAGCACCTTCACGGGGCATCGAGATCCTCTTTTTGATTGATGGGCTTGGCGCGCACTCGTTGGCGCAGTTCGCGCAATGGGCGCCAAACATTTCGAGCATGACCTCACTAGGTGAGCTCAACAGCGAATTTCCCTCGACGACTGCGACTTCATTAACGAGCGTAGGTACCGGATTGCAGCCAGCCGAGCATGGCATGTTGGGATATACGGTGCGGATTCCCTATAGCGATAACAGATTATTAAACGCCCTGAAATGGGATTCGCGAGTAGATCCGGTTATCTGGCAGTCGCGCCAGACTCTCTTTGAACAGGGAGCAAAGATCGGCATCAACTCTTTCAACATCTCGGCTGAACGGTATGCCGGTTCAGGATTTACTGAAGCAGCGCTTCGCGGTGCGACTTTCCTTGGCGCCAACACCTTCGATCGCATGATCGAGCAGTTGCGCGTTGCGATGGCGAAATCTCCGACTTTCATCTACCTCTATATCAATGATGTCGATGCAGCAGGACATGAGTTTGGCGTCGGTTCGCAAGAGTGGATTGACGCGCTGGTGCTCGCTGATGATTTTGTAGGGATCCTCAAAGAGAATCTACCGAGTAAGGCGCGCCTTACCGTGACTGCCGATCACGGCATGCTCAATGTTCAAGAGAAAATCATGATTGATGGTCAATTGATCCGTGATGTGAGCCTTATTGGTGGCGAGCCTCGTGCTCGTCATATCTATGTCGCAGAAGGTCGTGCACCCTTTGTCCAGAGTGCTTGGCAAGAGGTGCTCGGCGAAAAAGTTACAGTTCTCCTAAAGGAGCACGCTCTGGAAACGGAGCTCTTTGGCGCAAATGCCAGCTCGCAATCGGTCGATCGCATGGGCGATCTGATTGCTATTCCAAGCGACCAAATTGTGTTGATCGAACCAGCGCGCAAACATCTTGAAGGGGCGATGGTGGGACATCACGGCGGATTAACCGAAATTGAACGAGCTATTCCTCTGTTTTCTTTCCAAACATAATTTCATCCCACGAAGGAACTTTTGCGCGGCCAATAACACCATCACGCGCTGCATCTGAGGTTGGGTCAACTTCTTCACGCACGGCGGCTAAACGGGGCGCTTCTCGAACCTCGCGCGGCTCACGGAGTTCTCGCTCTGGGCCACCACCGAGCAATTCTGTAGGAAGTTGCGAACGAACTTTCTCGTGCGGGGAGCGATCATCGCCACTAATCCACCGTGCGCCTTCATCGCGCGCAGCCAACGTGCGCTTATTGGTATCGAGAATCCATTCGCCGCTACTTTGCCCGTCGCGGGTTGGGTAATTAACAGAGATGATCCACGTGCCATCTTCTTGGCGAAAACCATTCCATTCCAAAGTATTCACATCGACCCCACGTGCACCAAGTCGCTCATGGACTACTTCACCGAGCGTGAGTTCGCTGCGCCCGCGACGCACTTGTGTATCAAGTGCGTGGCTGATGATGTGGTTTCGCTCGTGCATGATGGGGCCAGAGAAGCGTTCAATTTTTTCTAACGGAGTGCCAGTGCTATCGAAGATTTCACGCGGTGATTCACCTGCGCGAAGTCGCGCTTGAATCTCTTTAATCGTCAGTTCAGCTCCACCAGTTGCAGCAGGCACCGAAATCAATGTCGGATGCGGCGAACTCTTTCGTTCGGCGCGATACTTGTTGCCAGAAGAGTCGGTGAGAAGAATCGACTCTCCATCATCGCTAACAATCCGAAGTTCCCGCTCCATGACCCCTCTTTCTGGTCTCACTCTAGTCGGCCATTAGGATGATTACATGGAACTAGGCGCAGAACTTGAAGCGGTAGCGATTGACATCGTGCGAGCGGCAGGGGCGCTTCTGACCAATCGTCCTGCGACCTTGAATTACTCAACGAAATCAAGCGCGGTTGATGTGGTCACAGAAATGGATAAGGCATCGGAAGAGTTGGTCCGGAACTATCTAGCAACAAACCGCCCCGGGGATGGACTCCTTGGTGAAGAGGGATCGGATATCCCAAGTTCTACGGGAATCACCTGGATCGTTGATCCCATTGATGGCACGGTGAATTACCTCTATCAACTGCCTGGGTGGAACATTTCTGTTGCCGCACAACTGGATGGAAAGACTCTCGCGGGCGCAGTCTTTGCTCCACTACTGGAAGGCGGGATGCTCTGGAGCGCACATGTTGGTGGCGGAGCGTTTCTGCAGCGCGGTACGGCAGCACCGGTACCCATTCGTGCCAATGCCAATGTTCCGCTCCACCTTGCCCTCCTCGCGACGGGGTTTTCTTACTCAACGGAGATTCGTCGAAAGCAGGGCGCGCGCTTTGCAGCGCTTATTCCCCAGGTCCGGGACATCAGGAGAATGGGCGCGGCGGCAGTGGATCTCTGTCTAGTCGCATCGGGAATGGTCGATGGCTATTTTGAAGAGGAGTTAGCGCCTTGGGATCTGGCAGCAGGGGAGCTCATTGCAACCGAAGCTGGCGCCGTGGTGACCAATAGCAGCGGCGGCAGAGCTGGCCGTGAGATGGTGGTCGCGGCCCACCCTTCGCTACACGGTGAGATTCTTGCGCTGCTCTCCCGCGTGGCTGGCAAGTAGCCAACTTACGCTCCCGTAACCTACGGTTTGGTAAGTTACCGAGCGCGGAGGTGGAGATGGGCAGCTACAAGCCAGAGGTCCAATCGCGATTGATCCGCGACCTCGAACCAGTGGTCGGGCAAGAACTTGAGCGTCACCTTGCTACTCAAAAAGAGTGGTACCCGCACGAATATGTGCCATGGAGCGAAGGGCGCAATTTTGCCGGCCCACTCAATGGTGATGCATGGGAGGCGAAAGATTCCAAACTCACTGCGATAGCCCAAGACTCACTGGTCATCAACTTGCTCACTGAAGATAACTTGCCGAGCTATCACACCGAGATTGCCATTGCGATGGGCCAAGATGGCGCGTGGGGTAATTGGATTAATCGATGGACGGCAGAGGAATCTCGCCACGGCATCGTCTTACGTGACTATTTGATGGCAACTCGCGGCGTGAATCCCAACGAATTAGAGGATTTGCGTATGGCCCACATGTCTGTGGGATATCAAACGCCTTACGACGATGACATGTTACACACCGTTGCTTATGTAACTTTTCAAGAGTTGGCCACGCGCATCTCGCACCGCAACACCGGCAAGATTTCTGCTGATCCCATTTGTGAAGGAATGCTCACTCGGGTAGCCCTTGATGAGAATTTACATATGCTCTTCTATCGCAACCTGCTTGGCGCTGCGTTAAAACTAGAACCCGAAGCAACGCTGGAAGCAATTGCAGATGTTCTCGAAAATTTTGCGATGCCAGGTTATGGAATTCCAGGTTTTGCCCGGAAATCTGTACAAATCGCGCTCGCCGGAATTTATGACTTAGAGCTGCATCTCAATGAAGTTGTCAGCCCAATTTTGCGCGCATGGGGAGTCTTTGAATTGACCGGGCTCAGCGGTGAGGGCGAACGCCATCGCGCTCGAATTGCAGCGCTAGTTGATCGCACCTCACTTGAGGTCGCCAGATTTACAGAGAAGCGCGAGGCGCACTTTGACCGACTGACCACGCGCGGCATTGAATTCTTGAGACTTTCTTGAGAGATCTGGGCTAGCGATGGGAATCTGGCGAGCTTTTCGCCAGACACGCGCCCAGGCGGGTAGAAATCTTTTGGATTTTAGGCATAATTCGCCGGCAAGTGGCGTTATAGCTGGTAGACCACTAAACGCACCAACAGAGGGGGAGGCGAGCAACAATGGCAACCGATTATGACTCCCCGCGGAAAACCGATGAAGAGCTCCACGAAGAGAGCCTTGAAGAGTTAAAAGCGCGGCAAGCCGATAAGAAATCCGGACAAGTGGATGTCGATGAAGCAGAAGCGGCGGAGAATCTCGAACTTCCCGGCGCTGATCTCTCCGGTGAAGAGTTAACAGTTCGCGTATTACCGCGCCAAGTTGATGAATTCACCTGCTCAAAATGTTTCTTAGTCCATCACCGTTCGCAATTGGTAAAGGGCGAGGGAGCCACCGCAGTTTGTCGCGAATGCGCGTAAACTTCTAACCATGTCGCGGGTTCCAAGTACTACACCTCCGCCCGAAGCGCAGGTGCCACCTCGCCACCCCAAAGCGCCAGAACCTGGCACCAAAATTCCCTCACACTTTGGCCACTGCTTTGGCTGTGGCGATCTACACCCCACGGGCCTGCATCTTGTTGCGCATGCAGGTGAAGGTCAGAACCTCACCGCAACATTTACTGTGACCCATGATCATCAAGGCGCTCCCGGGTTGGCGCACGGTGGATTGCTCTCGCTCGCGTTCGATGAAGCGCTCGGAAAATTGATGTGGTTGATCCGCTCACCAGCTGTCACAGCACGCCTTGAAACTGACTTTCTTAAGCCAGTGCCGATGGGATCGACGTTGTACATCACTGCAGATATTGCAGGGCAGGTCAATCGTAAGGTGTACACCCGCGCTGAAGGTCATCTCGATGGATTCGATGGACCGGTAGCCGTGCGTGCAGCTGCGCTCTTTGTCATCGTTCCCATGAAACATTTTCTCGAGAATGCTCCGCAGGAGTACTTGAAGCATCTGCGTGAGCATCCCGAACTACTAGCTTTCGTCGACCCCGATTTCGAAATCAATCCATGACCGATCTGCTCATCCACCAGCTCGATCCAGAGCTTCCGTTACCCCGCTTTGCTAAACCTGGTGATGCGGGCGCAGATCTTTACGCTCGAATTGATCTCACGCTTGCTCCAGGCGAACGTGCGCTTATGCCCACAGGAATAGCGATTGCGCTGCCACCAGGTTTTGCCGCATTCATCCATCCGCGCTCAGGTCTTGCGATCCGCGACGGACTTTCGATGGTTAACGCTCCCGGAACAGTCGATGCTTCCTATCGAGGTGAAATCCAAGTGATCTTGGTGAATATGGATAGAACAAATGCCATCTCCATTAAACGTGGAGATCGCGTAGCACAAATAGTAATTCAGCGAATCGAGAACGTTAATTTCGTTCCTGTCTCGCAGCTGCCCGGAACCGAGCGCGGTTCTGGTGGTTTTGGCTCTACTGGTAAGAAATGATTCCGTGATGAGCGAAGAGCAAAAAAAGAAAGTTCTCGACGCCTTTGGTGGCAAGCGTGGATTGATAGATTCCGGATTACCTGCACTTATTTTCTTAGTGGTGTTTAATCTTCGTGATTCGCTCCGCGATGCTATTTACAGCGCCTTGGCGCTCTCCATACTTCTTACGATTTGGCGATTGATTCGTCGAGATACTTTGCAACACGCGATTTCTGGAATCGTTGGCGTTCTCATCTGTGCATGGTTTGCGCGCAACAGCGGAAAGGCCGAAGACTTCTATCTCCCAGGGCTCATCACCAACGTGATCTATGGATCGGTTTATCTCGTTGCCAACCTTGCCGGCTTTCCCATACTTGGCGTAATGCTTGGACCGATCTTGGGAGAGAACCTTGCCTGGCGAAAAGACCCAGCACGTAAGCGCGCATACATGAATGCAAGTTGGCTATGGGTTGGACTCTTCTTATCGCGCTTAGTGGTGCAATACCCGCTTTATCGCTCGGGAAATGTTGACCTCTTAGGTATCGCACGACTTGCGATGGGATATCCACTCTTCCTTGCTGTGGCGTGGGGGAGTTGGTTGATCATTCGTACGGTTCCCATTACTCAGGTGGAACCAGAAAAATAAGCGCTACTTGCGCGGAGCAAAGCAGCGTTGCAAGGTATTTTCAGCGCCCGCTGTTGCAACAAATAACAATTCATCGCCGGCAGCGAACGCATCAGTTGGTGTTGGAGCAATAACTCGGCCATCGCGCAAAATTGCAGCAAGGGCACAATCCTCAGGAAGTTCTACTTCATTTACCTGCTTGCCAATGCAGGGGCTCTCTTCAGGAAGGGTTATCTCAACCAAACTCGCATCGCCTTCACTTAATGAGAAGAGTTTGACGACATCTCCTACCGAGACTGCCTCCTCGACAAGTGCCGAGAGCATTCGTGGAGTCGAGACCGATACATCAACGCCCCACGATCCATCGAAAAGCCACTCGTTCTTCGGATGGTTCACTCGGGCAACCACTCGTGGAACGCCATATTCAGTCTTAGCAAGAAATGAGACAACAAGGTTTACTTTGTCATCACCCGTTGCCGCGACAAGAACGTTACACATCTCGAGTTTTGCATTATCGAGCGAAATGATTTCGCAGGCATCAGCAAGTAGCCAATCAGCATCGGGGACCGACTCCATCTTCATGGCCTTTGGATCTTTATCAATAAGTAAGACGTGATGACCGTTGCTGAGCAATTCTCGGGCAATCGAGCGTCCGACGTTCCCGGCTCCTGCGATTGCGATGCGCACTAGTGTCCTGCCGGAGGAGTTGCGAGGGTACTTTCTATACTCGCCAAATCTTTTTCATTCATCATCAAATGCACAAGATCTCCCTCTTGGATGACCGTGTGCTCATCAATCAACATACCTTTGCCAAGGCGGGTAATCATTGCGATTTTCGCACCGGTGCTGCTCTCTACTAACGCCGCCGGATGACCGAACCAGCCAGCATCTAAATGAACTTCTGCAAGTCGGATCATTCCACTTGCATCCTGCCATTCAGATAGAGATCCTTCGGGAGCTAATCGACGAAGAATTTGATCGGCAGTCCAGATGACAGTCGCCACGGTTGGAATTCCCAGGCGTTGGTAGATTTCAGCGCGTCCTGGGTCGTAAATTCGAGCAACAACATTTGCCACACCAAAGTTTTCGCGCGCAACACGCGCTGCCAAGATATTCGAGTTATCGCCATTGCTCACGGCTGCAAAGGCATCGGCTCGTTCTATTCCTGCTTGAATCAGAATGTCTCGGTCAAAGCCAACACCAGTGAGGGTTATGCCTTGGAAGTTTGGACCAAGTCGGCGAAAGGCTTCACGATTCTGGTCGATGATGGCAACGGTATGGCCTGCCTCTTCGAGGCGTTGGGCGATCAGTGTTCCCACTCGACCGCACCCCATGACAACTACGTGCATGCGAGCAATTTACACCTGTCGCACACCCCGGACGCGCACCCCTCGCGAATGAAGTGCCACAACCCCGATATCCTCTCTAAATGGCCAAATCTTCGAGGACTTTTTCGCTAGGCGAACAGGTGGAACTCGACGTTGATGGAATCGCCCATGGCGGAGAGAGCGTGGCTCGCCTTGATGGTTGGGTCTTTTTTATCCGGCACGCAATTCCGGGCGAGCGCGTGCTTGTGCAGATCTCTGAAATTGGCAAGAGTTTTCATCGCGCGGATGCTGTTGAGATTATCGACGCTTCACCAGATCGAATCACGCCAGCCTGCTCCTATTTTCACCCTGGCGGTTGTGGTGGCTGCGACTTTCACCACATCTCGATGGAACGACAACGCCAATTGAAAACCCAGATTATTTCAGAGCAATTTCAACGGGTAGCAAAAATCGAGATCGCGGTGCCAGTTCGTGAAGTGGCGTTGCCAGAAGATAGCGGAGTTCGATACCGCGGCAGGCTCACATTGCATGTGGACAAGAGCGGGCGAGCAGGATTTCTCAAGAACCGCTCCCACGATGTCTTTCCAATCTCTGATTGTGTCGTTGCCTCTGAAAAACTCGAGATGGAAAAGGTTTTAGCAAAACGTTATAGCGGAGTAGACCAGTTGACGTTTCCCGATGACGTGCGCACCGAAGTGATTTCTATCCACGGTACAGCTCATCACTACCGGGTGAGTAGAGAGAGCTTCTGGCAAGGACATATCCGAGCCGCAGAAGTGCTCGGCGAGGCTGCGTTAAATTCATTACAGCCGCGCGCGGGGGAGTACGCACTTGATTTATATGGTGGAGTCGGACTCTTCGCCAAATTGCTTGCACATGCGCGAGCACGCGTTTCGATTATGGAATCGAGCGCTACTGCCATTGCTGATGCGAAATTTAATCTTCGTGAATTCTCTGATGTAAGTTTTTATGAAGGTGATGTCGCTAAAGAGATGAGCAATATTGAGCATGCAGATATCGTGCTGCTCGATCCTCCGCGAAGTGGGGCAGAGCTCTCCGTACTCGAACAGATCGT
>Ga0315903_10009796_pt1 | contig 11532 bp, 17 predicted proteins | sample LakEriMetagenome_7_FD_203524 | JGI IMG/M metagenome (GOLD analysis project Ga0315903, IMG submission 203524) | Freshwater fungal communities from buoy surface, Lake Erie, Ohio, United States - Buoy 2 MA119 | ecosystem: Environmental > Aquatic > Freshwater > Lake | place: USA: Lake Erie, Ohio... | reverse complement strand
CGTTGCCACCCACCGACAGGCAGCAACTTGTTTGACCGCCACCGGATAAGGTTTGCGTCCCAATACCGTCCCTTAGCCAAAAGCGGGGTTGCCGGTTTGACTACGCCAGGCGGGATAGTGAGCGGGACTAAAGGCATCAGGAATCTCCAAGACGCGCAAGGTCTAGTGCGCCTATATTTACCTCATTCACGCGTCGGCTCCAACCCTTACCGAAATGCTCAAATGTCGGCAGTGCTTGCAGAAAGCGCAATCGCGCGTCGTTATACTCTTCTATGAAATACCGCACACCTTCTGCTTCACAGATGCGCTTAATTGAGGCAAGAGACGCTGGCCCTATTGCCCCATCCTGTGCCACACCGCAGATCTTTTGGGCAATCTTAGCCGCGCGTCCAGTGCCAGAATTGATCGCACAGTCAAACATGACATAGTCCACGCCTGACGGCAGCTCGTCGCCCTTCACCACATCCCAGTATTTCTTCTTGTAAAGCGGAGACACGTCAGCGACAGTGAGTGCCCGTATATCGTCCTTAGTCACCTCGTGACCGACCCACTCTTCCCAGACCTTCTTGGTGCAACCGAGATTGGTGGCTCCGCCAGGATCGCGTTTGTCGTCAACGTAACCGCCTTCGTGTTTCAGTACGGCTGCGAGGCAATGGTCAAAGTTCTCGCGCATCACTTGCCATCCGTATGACGGTGAGCCGAGCCGAAATAGTAAGACAGCACAAGCATCAGTGCGCCATCAAGAGTACCAAGAACGCGTGCGATCAACTCGCGCATCGATGCCTCAATCACATTGTGCAGCATAAACCACTGGACGCATCCCCATGCCACGACAACGATAACCGCCAAGACGCGCGGTGTCAGATCATGGGTCATAATTGCGTAGTTTCTGGCGCTATCTCTGTCAGAGGCAGCGATGCGCTCCAAGTCGATGTCGAGCGACTTCATCTGCACCTTAAAGTCAGCGTCTACCTTTTTCAGTGCCGCCAACTGTTCTGCCGTAGGGTTTGACAGTGCGAGTTTAATCTCATCGTCAGACGCATCAGAGTGACCGAAAAGCGCGTTAGACAAAGTCTTTACGGCAAGACCGGCGACAGGACCGCCGAGAGCCGTAGCAATCGTCGGCGCGACTGAGCTGACCAATGGGCCAAATGTTTTGAGTAGATCCATGACTATCCCCTAAAGTTTTATGAGCAGCAGAAATCCTGTGATGCCCATAGCAAGCACTAAACCCATTACGATAAAGAATAACCCTGCTGCGTCTTTCAGTTCCTCTGCACGCTCTGCGGCAAGCCGTTCTTCTTCGCGGTGCTGACGGTCTGCCTCTTTGCGGATCTCGATCACTTCGCGTTGCACCGCTTCGTAAGCAGGCAAGCCATAGACAGAGATGAATAGATTCTTGATCTCAGCCTGCATGTGAAAGGCTTTGGATTTCGCGGCATAGCGTTCCATCGCCTCTTTCTCTATATCGGCAGCGTTTGAGAATAAGCGCTTCTTTGGCGGTGATGCGGCAAGATGCGTAAGTTGACCTACAGCGTTCCACAGAGAACCTAGATCCTGCGCAAGCTCTTGTATTTCTTTACCGGCAGCGATGGCACCCTTCAGCCCATTGTACGCGGCTGTTGCTGTCGCAATGAGCGTTACTGGGTCCATTATCTACCAACAAGTTTGAAGGCCATATCTACGAAGAAGCCAAACACAATGCCTACGAGCGCAAGAATTGCTCCTGCGCCCTTCCATTTGTGCATCATGGCAGAAATGTTTTTCAGTTCTGTTTTAAGCTCAGACATATCACGATGAAGATTCTCAACATGAGCTTCGAGTCTACCGATTTGTTGGTTCAGATCATCAGACATATCTGACTCCTATTACTATGCTGGAGTTTCTTCAGGCGGTGCCGGTGGATTTGGGTCAGTGAATTGACCTGTTGCTGGGTCATAGATCCAACCAAAAGACACAGGGCTATCATCTGGCAACGCGACAAGCGTGCAGCCTTCAGGTGCAGGGTCAACCGCAGGATCAGCAACGATGATGTTCGCAACAGTGTTATCGCTGTTTTGGACTACCGCACAGCGTTGAGGATTGCCATTAATAGGAGCCATTTGCATAGGACCACCAAACATTAGGTATACTCCCAAACTCGTATAACTCCAGCAGCGCCAGTACCATTTGCACCACCGCCACCGCCATACCCACTACCAGTTTCACTATTTCGACCCCCACCACCAAAAAAGGATGACCCGCCCCATCCGAATTTTGTTGTGCTCCCATCACCAGCAAACCCAGGCGAACCCTTTGTATTTAAATCACCATTTGATCCAGTGCCGCTAAGACCACCGTTAGTAGTCGTGCCACCGGAGCCGCCTGCCGCCGTAATAGTGGTTGCTCCAACTGTAAATGTCGTGCTTCCACCAGTTCCCCCTGTACCACCTACGGAGCCACCACCACCAATAGCGTAAGTATAAGCAGTTGACCCAGTGACAGTAAAATATTTTGCAACATAACCACCGCCGCCACCACCGCCATAGCCACCATTGTTTGCTCCACCGCCGCCACCACCAACTGCTTCAACATAAATCTTAGTGCAGTTAGACGGTGTCGTGTATGATGTACCGCTTGTCAGTATTTGCGGAGCACGAATAAGCGCACCTGTCGCTGAAATCGTTGTCCATGATGGCGCAGCGGAAGCACCACCGGATGTAAACACCTGACCAGATGTTCCGTAATTCGCGCCCTGAATACCGATCTGCCCAGCAGGGCCAATGCGCAAGTCTTCCGTACCGCCAGCCGAAAACGCAATCGTATCAGCGGCAGGAAAAAACATACCCGTATTCGTGTCAGTGCCTTGGACTGACGGTGTACCGGCAGAGCCGTCAACGCCAGCGATACCAGTTGTTCCGTTAATGGTTACGGGCATTAGTTTGCTCCTTCAGCGGGAGGATTAGGATCAGTAAACTGCCCCGTTGCTGGGTCGTATATCCAGCCAAAAGACACGGGGGAATTATCGGGAAGACCAACAAGGATGCATCCGGCTGGAGCAGGATCAACCGCAGGATCAGCCACGATGATGTTTACGACAGTGTTGTCACTGTTTTGGACTACTGCACAACGCATTATGTGTACTCCCAGATACGGATAAGACCAGCGCCGCCTGCCGCCCCTTGACAATTCGCAGCCGAGCCGCCAGATGAGCCTATTGCTGCTCCTCCGCCGCCGCCAGCACCGCTTGATCCAGCTAGGCCAACCGCAGCGCCGCCACCTTGCGGTGCGCCACCCCTTCCTGAACCACCGAAACAGGATGAGCCGCCACTTCCGCCGCCAGTGCTACCAGAACCAACAATACCACCGTTTCCTGTTATATTCACATCACCGTTTGTTGCTGTGCCACCAGCACCACCGTAGAGAGGCGAAGTATTACTTGATGCATTAATCCCAACACCGCCGAAACCGCCTCCTGCTGTAATAGTTGTTGCCCCAACAGTGAATGTAGTGCTCCCACCAGTACTGCCTGTTGCTCCACTCCCTAATGCTCCACCAGCACCAATCGCATAAGTATATGAGGTTGATCCAGTAACCGTGAAATACTTAGCAGAGTATGCTCCGCCGCCACCACCTCCTCCGCCTGCACTTATGGTAGCCCCACCACCATATACACCACCGCCTCCCCCACCGCCGCCAACAGCCTCAACGTAAATAGAAGTGCAGTTTGAAGGCGTGGTGTAAGACGTTCCTGACGTGAGAATTTGCGGAGCACGGATCAATGCACCGCTTGAAGAAAGCGTTGCCCATGAAGGAGACGCACCAGATCCGTTTGATTTTAAGTATTGACCAGACGTTCCAGCTGACCCGCCGACCTGTATTGCATTACCAAAAGCAACTCCTCCGCTCGTATCAAGCGCAAGGTTTACCGTCGCTGAAGACGGCTCTTGGATTTGCGTAGTTTTGAGAATCGCAACCATTATACGGCTCCTTCAGCGATAGGCGCTGGCGGGTTAGGATCAGTGAATTGACCTGTCGCTGGATCGTAAATCCAACCAAATGAAACCGGTGAGTCATCAGGCAAACCGATAAGCGTGCAACCAGCAGGTGCTGGATCAACCGCAGGGTCTGCAACGATAATATTTACTACAGTGTTGTCACTGTTTTGGACTACTGCACAACGCATTATGTGTACTCCGAGATCATAATAACACCTTGATACCCAGCACTGCCCTGTTGAAACCCGCTGGTTGCTGCCATTGCGCCCCCGCCACCCGCGCCCCAACCCACAGACCTTAACGCATCAGAATTTATTTGCGTGGAGGCAAGATTATAATTGCCCCCCATGTTTAGGCTTGTCGGAGTCTGTGTTGAACCTCCTCTTGGAGTAACTGCTGCAACAGTAGCTATAGTAACACTAAAGTTAGTAGCAGTCCCCGCTGCGCCTGATGCACCAGTCCCCGGATAAGCAAGCGCACCTGCTCCGCCACCTGTAATAGAGTATGTGGTGGCACCAATAGTAATTGATGTTGTGCCACCTGCCGTTGCAGCGGGTGAGGGGTTAACGCCGCCTGTGCCTCCGCTTCCAATCGCATAGGTGTAAGTTGTATTTGGTGTCACTGCCACATACACACTTGCATAAGGGGCCGCACCGCCACCGCCGCCGTATGCAGCGGCACCATTATATCCACACCCGCCGCCGCCGCCACCAGCGCCAATCATTTCAATCAATACATTATTGCACCCGGCTGGCGTAGTGTATGAAGTGCCTGATGTAAGAACACGAGGCGCACGGATAAGCTGCCCTGATGCAGAAACAGCCGCCCAAGTGCCATCTCCACGCAAATAATTTGATGCGGATGGTGTTCCCGTCACAGCGGCAACAGAAGTGACAGATGTCAAAACGTTACTCGTTGTAGCTGGAAGAGTAAGCGTCGTTGTTCCAGCGACAGCCGGTGCAGCAATCGTCACTGACCCTGATGTTGATCCGTTGATTGTTACGCTACCCATATCACACCACCGTCCAGGTTGATGAAGAAGGAATAGTTACAGTTGCCGTCGAACCAATCGTGATTGGCCCAAACGTACCTGCGTTCGTGTTTGCAGGGATGCTGTAACTCGTATTCACAGTCTGACCATTATTCCAGAAAATCGCATCTGAGCCACCGCCAGCAGCACCGCCGCCAATGTTACCCCATGCCGTGCCGTTGTAACCCTCAAACGCTGTGTTGTCAGAGTTGAAGCGTATCATACCGGCAGTCGGTGTTCCAGAACGCTGCGCCGTTGTACCAGATGCGAGCTTCATCTGGCCTGTGCCAGACATGGTAAAATCGCCACTCGCACTGAGCGTCGTGAAACTACCCGCCGCAGCTGCTGTTCCACCGATTGCCGGTGGAGAGGCAAGGTATGTCGAGACACCCGCACCTGTCAGCGTGCCCGTGACAGTCAAAGTTTTACCTGTGCCGATATTCAGGCCAACTGATGTGCCATTACCAGCAGCGTTAAAGACACCATCGACCGTATCAAGGTCAGTGTTGATCTTGCCACCCCAAGTATCGCGTGACGCGCCAACTTCTGGCTTCGTCAGGTTGAGGTTAGTCGTATATGTATCTGCCATTACGGTCTCCTACTGCACAACCCAGTTCTGGGAGCCGGTAGATTGAACTACCCAATTCTCTACCACAATTTCTTGCGTTTGCCACGTCTCCGATACGATACCCTCTGGCTCCCAGAGATAGCGTCCCGTTGCACTCATTCCAGATGACGCAGCACCCGTCGCGATTGCTGAAAGCGTCACCTGCACCTGCGCTGTTGCTGTTGAAGCAGCAACGATGTCTAGCAACCCATACCATGTAACAGTTGCACCCGCAGTTGCATCTGACTGAGCAACAATCTCTGACGAAGCTGCAAGAATACGCGTCGGTGTAAATACGCCGTCACTTTCGCTTGTACCAATAGCCTCTGCAAGCTGCACGGCATACCCGTCAGCCGTCGCGTCAGACTGCGCCGCGATAGCAGCAGAAGCGCCTCTGATGGCATAAGCGTTGGCAGTCGAGTTGCTCGTCGCCGCAATCGTCGCCGACACTTCTCTGACACGCTGCGCTGACGCTGTTGCGTTACTCGTAACAGCTATGTCGCAATACGCGATCTCGGTATCAGCGGCGGCTGCTCCAGACGACGAGACAGATATAACTGTAAGCGTCGCGTCTGTGGTTCTGGTCGGTACTGCCGCTGCATCAGAAGAGGCCGCGATTGTGCAAGTAGCGTCTATGACTAACGCGGTGCCGTAGACACCTAAGCCATAGTCAAAACTACCGTAATCGCGACCATTCGCCATCTATTAGTCCAACGTGATGGTCAAAGCGCCTGTGTTGAACCGAAGAACGTCGCCAGTGTCGATGGTCTTCGAAGTTGTCAGGTTAGCAAATGCCAAAAGATTACCGCTTGACGAGGCATCGAAAATACCCGCCGCAACAACTGTACCCCATGAACCGCCTGCTGTTGGGAACTCAACTGCGGCGCTGTTCGCTGCTGTCGTTGGTGCTGTGCCTGTAACAGTGAAGTTTACAGTCTGACGAGCATAAGACGTACCTGACACTTCAGTGCCGCCGCCCGACTCACCAGGGGCAACTGTGTAAAGCGCAACATACCAAGATGTGGGGCGTGTCGCTGAGTTCGTCGTGAAAACCCAGTTCAGAACAAGGTCTTCTGTGTAATTCGTAAAGCCTGCCATTTCTAACTCCTTAACCGTAAGTTTTGCGCGTGCGAGCGACTAGAGGACCACCACTATGCACCGCCTTATCGCTTTCCAAGGCAAGCGCTTCGAGACGCGAATTATACATATTCGCGAACAACCCGACACGCTGATCGTCTAAGAGATACGGTGCGGCGTGTACGAGTGATCCATAAAGGTAAAGATCTGGCGCTTTAACAAGGAGCCAGTTTGACGTGTTCTGGTTACTGAGAGCGGGGATCTTCCCGTAATAGATCATCTCAATATCGATATTCGATCCCGGTGCAGGGATAATCTCAAGCGCATCGTCCATGATCGAGTAGAAGGACGGCTGAGTAACGATCTGCTGCTTGTTAATCCGGTCAGCCTCGTTCAGCGTTACATAACTGAGTGGCTGCGCGCCATCGATGATATGGATATTGATCGCCTCAAGCCAGTCACCGGGAAGCTGTACATATTCTTGGTTGCTCGTCGCCTGCGCACGGATGACCATTTTCTGGTGCCGTAAACGGCTGTTAACATCTGATTCGACAAACTGAATGAATGTCGGGATGATCGACGACAAGTCGTCACGGTTTAGCCATGACGCAATTTCGGACTGGAGTGTGGCGTATGTCGTAATTGTCATCGTCAACTCGTGTAATGGTGCGTCCGGTATGGTCGCGCTTCTTCGGTATTCAGCCAGCGTTTCAGTGCATTCTTGTCGTGAAGAATACCACGCTCCTTAAGCTGCAACAAAACAAGCATAGGAAGACGAGCCACTCTAACCATATCTCCAGATCTGGTCGTCCGTGAAACACCGTTCATCTCTTCCTGGTTAAACTTTGCCACGTCTGAAATGTCAGTCGTATCAATGAAGTGCATCGTGCCATCATGTTCGACTTTCATCTTGGTGAGAGTTCCGGTGAACCCGTCATAACCAAGTGTGAACTCGCCCGGTGCGTAATCTTTATCGCTCATGGTGCTCCCCAAGAGAAAAGAGGGGCGGCGTACCGCCCCTCTCTATTATCAGGCAGAGGTCGTGAGGTTTGCAATCGCTGCATGGGCTTTTTCAGCCTTCATGCGGAGACCGTACTCAACGACGAGTTCTTTCTTCATCGAGTCGCCAGTTGCGGCGATGTCGATTGTTTCGAAAGGACGGAGATACGCAACAGATGCGTATTCTGGGTCGAGAACAAGTGCGAAACGCTCATCGGCAAACCGATTTGGCACCATCGACACCTCACCGAAGTCGGATAAATAGACATCAGCGGTGGCAATAATGCCAGCAGGCTGCACCTGATTGTAGGTGATGCGCTGTTGAGCGATACCTGCAAAGCCAGATGCAACCGTCTTGTTGTACGGACCCGTCATAAGGATCTTCGCTTCGCCGCCCTGTGACCAGACGTTCTGAATTGCCGTCTTGAGCATGGTTTCGGTGAAGGCAACGTCTGTCGAGGTCGAGAGGTTCGTCCAAGCAGCGTTCGGGTAGCCGTTCGGTGAAGACGAAAGCGTCGGAGCGGTTGCACCGTTCGCGACAGAGTTCGTGATCAACCAAGCAGGAACACCAGCGGTGTAACGAGCCGTTGAGCTGTTACCAGCTGAAGCAGCTTGGTTCGACAGGAGGATCTTTTCCATGTCGCGCTTGAGTTCCTTTGCAGCCTTGGCTTGGTTGTAAGCCAAAAGCGTACGCATACCGGCCATGTTAACAGCCTGTGCCGTACCAGAAACTGCAACGACCTTGCCGCTGATCTGCGTGTAGTTCGCAACGCGGTTCGTGTCGGTGAAGTCCGTGTTACCGGCATCTGCACCTTCGACCAATGCATTGGAACCGTTCGCTGCTGCGAGCGAGTCCGTTTGCCATTCGAAGTAGGTGTTGTCTGCCGTGTCACGGCCTACGTTCGACATGAACGGAGTCGAGGTCGGGCTGATGTCATAGATGATGTTTGAAAGGTCTTCGCGCTGTTCGTTTACAGCTTGATAGGTTTGTACTTTACTTACGGAAGGCATTATCGTCTCCTACTTTCCATTAGGCCAAAGAGTTTAGCAGCGTCATCGACGCTACCAGTTTTACTGAGACGCATTTTCGCGCGAGCAACTTCGGTCTGCTGCTTCGGAGCGGATGCAGGCGTTCCTGAACGCAACGGCTTCGGACCTTCCTTCTTGTCAGGCTTAGGTCTGTTAGCCATTAACGCGTCATACTTACGCGCCTTCTCCAGAACAAGAATTGCTCGTGGATCGTATGCTTGAGCTAACTCGTCTTCAGAATACCCGACTTTCTGTCCGTATTCCTTCAACGCTGCACGCGCTTCGTTCCACTTGTTCGGATCATTCCATTCTGGGACTTGCTTCACCAAATACTGGCGACCTTGCTCCACAATGGTCTTCAACCGATCTTGTTCTTCCTTCTGCTGCAAGTAGCTGAGACGTTCCTTTTCGGCTTTCGTCGCAGCCAAGCGTGCCTGGTAGTCACGCCATTGCTTTTCGACCAGAGGAAAGTTTAACGGGTCTTCCTTGTGCAACCGTTCCCAATCTGGCTCTTGTGGCACGAGTTCTTTAAGCTGTGCATCAAGCGCATCGATCAGGGTCGCGTATTGCTGGCGCTCCGTTCGAACTGCCTCATACTCTTGCTCGAATGAGACTTTCTCCTGACGGAGTTCGTTCATCCTTCGCGAATAATCGGATTGCCGCTGATAACCTTCGAGAGCCTCTTTAAGCGGAATCTCCTGCGTCTTGCCGTCAATCTTGACGGTTACGAGGGTTTCCGGTGAGAGATTCTCAACCGTGTTACCATCTTCATCCGCGCCAGAATCGGTCTCCTCAGTGTCGTCAGTAGCCTGAGCGGCTAGACCATCTTCCAACACTGGGGTCTCATCGACCTCGTCTGCCGTCGCCTCGGCCTCTAAAGCCTCGGCAGGAGCTGGCTCCGGTTGCGCGTTGGGTTTCGGCTCATCGCCTCCCAGTAGCGCCGCCATACGAGTTGCAGCTTCTGATACGCCGATTTCGCGGGTCTGCGACTGCTCGGCCTGATTGCTCATGTAAATACTCCTATTCTATCGCCCCTTCAAGCGGCGGTTGAACGCGACTACATCTGGGGTACCGGCGAGAGCGTCGATCTGCCCCTGTAGATCTGCGATGGCACGCATCATGTGATACGCGTCATTCCTGACATCAACGTCCTTCGGGTCAGAGGACAACCAGATCTGGGTGTACTTGTCCCGCAAGGCGTTAAAGAGAGCCTTCGTCGCAATGCTGTTCTTGAGCGCTTGGGCAGCGCGGAAGAGATCTTGGTCTTCCATTACATCATCCCTGGCGGCATCATGGGCTGCTGCATCTGTGTCTGCATCATGGCCTGCTCACGCTGTGACTGGATCGAGAACATGGCCTCGATCTCGGCGCGCTGCCGGTTCACCTCTGCGTTGATGCTTGCCACATCGACCTGTGCGCCATACTTGGCCTGAATCTCGGCAGCACGGAGCATCACATCGGCAATGAGCTGATCGCGCTTCAGATCTGCGTCTGCCTGCGCCTTCTTGGTTTCGAGTTCCTGCTTTGCTGCCGCGATGAGAATGTCGGCGCGGGTCTTCTCTGCCTCGACCTGTGCCAGCATCTCTGCCGGGTCTGCCTTCTGCTTTGGAGCCATCGCCTGCATATATTGCTGAATCTGTTCTGGTGTCGGCTCTGAGTAGAACTGCGCTGGGTTCTGGAAGCCAGCCAACTGGGTGATCTGATTCAGCGTCGAGACATACTGCTGGATCGAGACCATTGGGTTGTTCGGTCCATATTGCTGGAGGATCTGTTCCTGCTTCGCGGCGATCTGCTGCAAGAACATCATGCGTTGCTCATCTGAGCCACGGCCCAAAGCAATGTTGACCACCATATCCATGTCGGCAGTCCAACCGCGCGGATCGATGGGCACAAACTTGTTACGAAGACGGATGATCTTCGGCTTATCTTGATGCTGTACAACAAGATGAAGCAACCCCTTAAAGCAACGCTTCAAGCCATCACCAAAGAGACGAGCGATCATCTCGATGCGCTCTTGCGATGAGGATAACTGTGCCTGCACTGCTGCGCGCGTCGTGGACTGAAGTGCTTCTGCATCCAAGCCCTGCGAGGCACGCGAGATACCCGTGCGCTGCGTCTTGATCTCATCAAGATAGCCCATGACACCAAGAGCCGGTTGACCGACAAACGGTGTTGCAAATGGGACAATCGCACCAGGCGAACGCATACGGATAAGCGCACCTGTCTCGTTGTTCATCAAATCGTCTACGTTGACCTGACCCTCAACGAAACCCGTGCGCGGGTGAATCGACTGAGCCAATGAGTCAAGCGTGTTACGCATGATGTTCGACTTGATCAGTTGCAGGTCCATCGTCTGGTCTGCAATCGACTTACCGAAAATCGTATGTGGCGTAGGATCAGGCGAAAGCAGAGCGAACGGAATTTCTGTAACTATTTCTTGGTGGACGATGTAACCACCATTGCCGACTGTGCAGACTTTATGCAGTTCGGCGATACCGTCGCCATCTTTGTCGATGCGGATATAGGCTTCAACGTAGTAGACTTTATCTGTGCTTTCGTCGTTTCCATTTGCCACCCCAAAGAACGACTGGTCAGCAGGATTACGAACCAGTGTTTCCATATTCAGCTCAAACCCACCTGAGCCAGCGTTCATCTCAACAATGTCTTTATCGTAGCCCATCGCTACTAACTCAGACACAGTTGCAAGTTTACGACGACCGGCAATCAATGCGTCATCGATGTTCGTTGCTTGGTTGTCGATCAAGAATTGCTCAACCGGAATACACTCAACGATGTAGCGAGGTTCGCGGATG
>Ga0315903_10009791_pt1 | contig 11535 bp, 6 predicted proteins | sample LakEriMetagenome_7_FD_203524 | JGI IMG/M metagenome (GOLD analysis project Ga0315903, IMG submission 203524) | Freshwater fungal communities from buoy surface, Lake Erie, Ohio, United States - Buoy 2 MA119 | ecosystem: Environmental > Aquatic > Freshwater > Lake | place: USA: Lake Erie, Ohio... | reverse complement strand
AAGTTTTATTTCAGTCATCCGAGAAAAGAACCTATCCGTTCTAATAATATCAATCTCCGCATTTGTTCTACTCGGCCTTACCATTTCAGTACCCTTCTTACAAAACATTTTCAATTTTCAATTTCCGGGCTTCCAACACTTTATAATTTCTATCATAGGCGCATCAGTTGTGCTAGCCATACTTGAAGTGACAAAAAAAATAACCCAATTAAAATCGGTAAGCAAACATCCCAAAGCCATCTAAACAATATGCTATCCGCCTACATGAGTCGGCATTGCGTACTGCCAATAAAAACGCAAAGAAAGTCTCCAAGAAATTGGGGGCTTTTTTGTTCAGATAACAAAAGTATTAAAGCGTCTAATCATTAGTATATACCAGCACCATCAAAAGCGGCTTAGACTAAAGAGCATTGCAATAATCCCTCTAAAAAATATTAATAAACCCTAGCTGAACGACTACACCTCTGGGATACAGAGAATAGTTTCTGTCAGTGACGTTGTGCAATACGTTGTAAGAGACCATTAGCGGCAAGAAGAAGTTTTTGCTGCGCGTTAGGTTATACCCTCCGCCAATCAACAAAGCGGGAATGGTTTTTTCAACTTTCGGAATGTTTACTTTGTAAGAGCCGTTTACGGGGTTCACCACTACGTTTACACCACCATTGTAGAAATCATCTAAGCTGCGGTGCAACACTTCCATTTTGACACGAGCAAAAAAGCCTCGCCATACGTTGTACTGCACAAACACCCCGCCACCGTAAGTGTGCCAATTGGCATTGGCGGTGTACGAGCGGCCGGTGCCATCCGTGAAACGCAAATTTCTAAATCCGGTGTAGAAATAAGTAAAACCTCCACCCACATACAATCCTTCTGCAGCCCCTTTCTTTTGCTCAAACACTTGATAGCCCACATAAGGCGCAATACCAAAATCTATTCTCCCCTGCCCAAACGACAAGTTGAAGTTTGGTTCAATAATAAACTTCGATAAATCAATTTTCTTTTTGGGTTTGAAGCCTTGAAAGTCTTCATCGGGCATGGTGGGGGCTTCGTTGCGACCACCGGGTTTGCTAGTAGGAGGCGGCAAATCGTCTTGGGCTTGCGCTCCAACAGCGAAAGCAAACAACAGAAGCAATAAGGAAAGGAGGTGTTTCACTGGGTTTGTTTTATGTTGGCTAAACGATAGCTAATGTAGCTTATTTTGTGCCAATTGCCTTTTCCAATAGTTAAACCGTGTGAAAAGTGATTTTGTTTAGGAAAAAATTTTGCCCGGGTTCATAATGTGGTTAGGGTCGAATGCTTTTTTGATGTCGCGCATGATCTGCAACTGCAACTCGCCAAACTTAATATCCATATAAGGAATTTGAAACCAACCGATGCCGTGCTCGCCCGAAATAGTGCCTTTTAGCTCCACCACTTTTTCAAATATCTCTCGGATGCCTTTGGGCACTTCGTTCTTCCAATACTCCTCGGTCAACTGATCCTTCAGAATGCGCACGTGTACGTTGCCATCGCCCGCGTGGCCGTAGCACACGCTACGAAAACCATACTTCGCCCCTACGGCCTTAATGTGGCGCAACAGCTCCGGCAAATCAGCTCGCGGCACCACGGTGTCTTCCTCTACGGTCACGTTGGTTTTTTTCACCGCATAAGCGATGTTTCTGCGCATCCGCCAGATGTCTGTTTTTTGCGCATCGTTGTCGGCAAACAAGATGTCGCCTACTTCAAACTGGGACAACACATCATATATTTTTTCACAATCGCGCTGAATGCTTTCTTGCTCGTTGCCGTCTACTTCAATCAGCAAAGTGGCTTGCGTATCGTCCGACAAAGGAATGGTCACATCGCCCAAAAAATCCATCACATACACCATCGCATCGCGCTCCATAAACTCGATGCACGAAGGAATGATGCCGGCACGAAACACCGCGCTCACCGCTGCGCTCGCATCGTCCATCGTTTTGAAAGGCGCTAACAGCACATTATTGAAGCGCGGATAAGGCAAAAGTTTCAATACAATTTTGGTGACAATGCCAAGCGTTCCTTCGCTGCCCACCATCAGTTGCGTGAGGTTATAGCCGGTAGAATTTTTCAAAGTGTTCGCCCCCGTCCAAATCACATCGCCTGTGGGCAACACCACTTCTAGGTTCAACACGAAATCTTTCACCACGCCATATTTCACCGCTCGTGGGCCACCACTGTTCAAGGCCACATTTCCTCCAATAAAACTCGTGCCCTTGCTCGAAGGATCTACTGGGTAGAAAAGTCCTTTTTCAATCATGGCGTTTTGCAACGCTTCGGTGATAACGCCCGGCTCGGTCACTACTTGAAGGTTACGCTCATCAATGGTCAATATTTTGTTTAAGCGCTCTATACTGAGCATCACACCTCCATGCACGCACAAGCTGTTTGCGCTTAATCCCGTGCCTGCCGCGCGTGGCGAAACAGGAATAAGCTGTTCGTTGCAATAGCGCATCACTGCCGCTATTTGAGCCGTGTCGGCCGGTTTCAACACCACTTCGGGCGGAAACTGGCAACCATCCGTTTCATCGCGGCTATATTTTTCGATAGAAATTTCATCTGTAAACACATACTGCTCACCCAGTTGGGCGGCAAAAAAGGCTAAATCATCAGCCGAAATCCGCTTGTAGTTCATGCGGCAAATATAGCGGAAATAGTACAGCTAAAATCGTGGGCAGTGTACTTTCTTGCCATTGAAACTTCGCTCCCATGCGCCCACGTGCACAATGGAAATTTCGGGGCCGCCATTTGCCTTCGAAGGGCGAGCGAGCTTAGAGAGGGTAACATCATAATTGAACAAAATGCGAGTTTGGCGAAACTGATAACCCACCAATGGAGAGAGCGCATCTTTCACGCGATAATACATACCGGCAATCAACACATGTTCTGCTTTTCCTTTTCTGCCGTTGTAGATACCATAACCCATGCGCGCACCAAACAAAATTTCACTGGCTTTCTTTTGGTGAGTGTAATACACATCACCATTTATACTAAAACGCTCGTTGATGGTATAACTCACCGCTGCATTAGCTTGGTAGCGAAAACCAAGTCGTTCATTAGCGTCAAAAAAAGAGTGCTTAGGTCGGTTGATGTGCAAGAGAGAAAAACCCACATCCAGTTTGACGGCATCAGAAATTTGTGCGCCAAAGTTTAGTCCTGCATTTAAGTCCCACATATTGAACTGCTCGCGCACTATGGGTTCGTTGTTGTTGAGCGAGGTATTAAACCCTTCGTCTTCTACCCATTGGTTGTTGAAATAAAACTTAGCGAAATCTACCGAGCGCACCACATATTGCAATCCCACTCCGGCTGACAACACATATCGCTGATTATTATCCAAAGCCTGGTGATAAGCATAGCTCAAACCGAACCTTCGATAGGTCAAGCGACCGTCACCGGCTTGGTCGTTCAAGAAATGAAAACCTATACCCATCCACCCTGTTCGAATTTTCTTTTCTCCGAATGAAAAATCAACATAAGGTGTTTCGGAGTGATAATTATACACCTGCGGTGAAATTGCCCAAGGCCATTGCAATTTGGCATTTAGTCCCACACGATAGTTACCATTCAAGTAACCGGTTTGAGCGGGATTGAGCGAAAGTGGATTAGTAAAAAACTGAGTGAAATGAATGTCTTGCGCCAAAGCGAACTGAGTACATAGCAAACCAACTGCCAACGAAAAAAACAAAGCCTTTCGTTGCCGTAGAGTAGAGGTATGTGATTTAGTTGCCATGTGTTAGCGCAATAAAGTGATGTTTCCTTTTAGCGGAATGGTTTGTCCATTAATCAATGTAGCTTCCAGTGCATAGGTGTACACTTCCATTTCTTGCAGTGTGCCTTTATAAATCCCGTTCCAACCTATGCTCTGGTCGGTGGTTTCAAATACCTTTTCGCCCCAGCGATTATAAATTCTAAACGATAAAGTGACTATACCCTTGCCTTCTACTTTCACCACATCGTTCACTCCGTCTCCGTTGGGAGAAAAAGCATTAGGCACACCAATGAGCGACTCGAACAAAATGAAAATGTCTCTACAGAGTGTGTCGGCACAAACTTCATTGTAAGCGCGGATGCAAACCGTCTGTGTGTTGATGCTCAAAAAGGTATAAACAGGATTGGTTTCAGTAGAGGTGTCGCCCGTGCCGAAGCTCCATAACAGGTTCTCATATTGAATACTGTTGTTGCTAAACTGCACCGGAGTTTGATACCGAAATGTATCCTTCAATAAATTAAATCCGGCAATAGGTTGTGGAAACACTTCAATCGTTTTGATTAAAGTATCAAATACGTCACATGTACTGGTGTCTACCATTGTCAAACGCACGTTGTAGGTGTTTGGCGAAGCGTAGGTATGAGACGGAGCAAACAAATTGGAGCTTACCCCATCGCCAAATGCCCAAGTAAATTGCGCATTCGGGTTACTCAAGTTAGTGAACTCATTTTGCGTACCTCTGCACACATCAAATACATTAAAGTCAATCGAGGTGTTTGGTTTCAAGCGTACCACGCGCGAAAAAGTATCGCGAGGATGGCAGCGATTAGTATCTTCAACAATAAGTGTGATGGTATAACTGTCGGGTACCGTATAGTCATGTGTTTCGTTCACATTGTTACTGAATGTGCCATCGCCAAAATCCCAAAAATTTGTAACCGTATTAACGCTATTGTTCGTTAAGTCTACACGAAGCAATGAATCGCAATCATTCAAAATAATCACCGAAAAATCAGCCGTTACAAAATCATCAATCACCTCAATGGTAGCGTAGGAAGTATCTAAACCTACACAAGCATTGGTATCGGCAGCGAGCATCATTACATTGAATACTCCGGTGGTGGTGTAGGTATGAGATACAGTGTCTCCCACCGCGCTAGCCCCATCCCCAAAATACCAGATATAATCAGTGGTGCTTAACTGCGAATTGCCGATAAACGTGGCGGTTAAAGGCAAACAACCTCCCGTGTCGGGCACCAATGGAAAAGAGTTTAATGGCTCTAAGGAGATAACAATAGAGAAGGTGTCTATGGGTTTACAAATCTGATCTACATCGGTGATGTAATGCGTAATAGTATAGGAACCGGCTTGGGTGTAGCGATGAGTGGCAGTGTCGGTAGTAGCCGTGGTACCATCGCCAAAATCCCAAAGCTCTGACTCTTCCCCTTGGTAAGTAGACCAAACAGTGACATCTACCGAATCGCAGCCATAAAAAAATCGACTAAAATTAAAATCGGCATTAGCACTGGAGTCGATAGTCGAGACGTTGCTAAAAACCGTATCGACTAAATCGCAAGAAAGAGAATCAGTGACTATCAACCGAACGGTAAATTGCCCTTGCTGTGTGTAAACATGTGTTGGATTTTTTGCGGTAGAAACTCCACCATCACCAAAGTTCCAGTTATAAGAAGATGTAGGTAAACCGCTGCCGGTAAAGGCAATACTGAGAGGGACACAGCCATTGGTAATGTTTAACCCTATATCTGCCTCAATTTTTTCGGGAATGGTAATTTCTGATTGAAACGTATCGACCAAATTACATTTAGAAGTATCCGATACAATTAGACTAATGGTGTATTTACCGGGGGCATTGTAATAATGGATTATGCTGTCTGTGCTATAGGTAGTACCATCGCCCATCGACCAATCGTATTTTGTTGTAGCATAATTATCCGCGGCTAACGCTACTTTGTTGCTATCACAATCCACTACTAAGTCGGGTAAAAAATTAGCGGTCAAACTATCATCTCTCACCTCCACTTCTAGGTAAGCCGTATCGGACACATTACAAGAATTGGGATCAATACCTACGAGCATCACGGTATACGTACCGGTGTCGGTATAGGTATGTAAAGGATTTTGCTGCATAGACGTATTTCCATCACCAAAATTCCAGAAATAAGTCACTGCGTTGGTCACTGTTCCATCAAACTGCACCGTGAGCGGCACACAACCAGTAGCCCTTGGAGAAGCATCAATCTCTACAGCTACACCGGCAAGATTAAATTCCAACTTTAAGCCTAAGAGATTGCAATTATTACTTTGATTGATGGGCGACCAAACTCCGGCAGTAGTGGGCGTAAATGAATTGCCCCCGCAACCTGCACACATGGCTTGGTAAATAACTCCTCGTTTGTCAAATCTACTCGTTCCTCCGTCTACGTGCTCAATCGCTCCATTGCCGCCAAAGTAAGAACCATATAAAATATTCTGCGCGTTTTTTGATAAGACAAAAAAGTAAAAGTCTGTACCATCGGTGGTAGTCTTAAAAGCATCGGCCGTTAAAGGCATGTTGAACATGTTATTGGCGAAGCCCGCAAACGAACCGCTATTGGTTCCCCATCCGGCTACATACACATTTTGACAAGTATCTACCAAGAAGGCAGTGGGTGAAATGTTAGGCGAACCGCTACCACTTCCGAACACGGTAGAATAAACAGTTGTGCTCAGTGCAGGATTAGTTTTCAAAATAAACTGTCCGCTATTGGGGTTAGAGTAGGGAGCATTAAACACGGGATATTGACCGGTGGTTTGCCCCACACAATACACATCACCAAGGTTATCGAGCTTTACAAAATATATTTGATCATTGCCCGATGTACCAATGTAACTCGACTGCAAAAGCTGTGTACCATCTACATTGATATGTGCTAAAAATCCATCATATAAACCTCCGCGGTAAGTAGAATGTAAGGCTCCGGTAGTAGTCGGAAAATTAGTACTCATCGTTCCACCGGCTACATACAACGTACCGTTTACACCGAGGTCCAACGAGTAGCAAGCATCATCTTCACTTCCGCCAATAAACGTGCTGTAAATCAACTGCGAGCAATCGGCATTGAGCTTAAACATACACCCATCTTGAATACCGCCAAAAGTACTTTGCAATGCGCCAATGCTTACGGGATAGTCAGATGATTTGGTACAACTAGCCACAAAAATATTGTCCGCCAAATCTATGTTGACTTCCCCTCGGTTTTGGTCGCCATAGTTTCGTTTCAACTTGCCTGCCGTAAATTCACCCGGGTCAAAGTTTATCCCATCGTCCGCACTGCCTCCAACAAATGTGGAACCCAACAATGCCGCACCATCAGAGGTCAACTTCGTGACTACAATATCCCCTAAACCATTCACTGTTTTGTCATAGGCGTTTTGCGAAGTAGGATAGTCCGCAGAATAACTCACGCCATAAATAATCAAGTTACCGGCATTGTCTACCACGAGTGAATGTGGTGTTTCATTATCCGTACCTCCAACATAGGTAGAGTACACTAACTGAGTTCCATCCGATGAAAACTTAGAAATACCCATATCACAGGCAAAAGCTATCCCATTGCCATTGCCGCTGTTGCCTCCGGTGCCTCCGCCCCATATAGTCTGAAAAGCTCCAAGCGTAGTGGGATAGAAACTTCCGTTAGGCGGAAAAGCGTTAACATAACCGCCTACGTACATCGCTCCTTGATTATCGTAGGTAGCGGTGTAACCCCAATTGTCGGCTGTAGCTCCGGTGTACGTAGAGAACACCACGTTGGGGTCAATAACTAATGCATAATTTTTATTATATGACTTGGGATATGCAAATGTCAGTTCGTTGCCGTTCAACACATACTCACAATTCACCTCCACTTTTTTTCCATCGATGATTTGATAAGCATACGGTTTTTGTTCTGTCACCGTACCTACCGAGGTAACAATTTGTAAAGCATTATTCTTTAAGCGCAGCGCATCAGCGCCATCAATGCGCATGGAGATTTGGTTGACCTCTGCTTGTGGCGCCACGATAAAATCATACTTCAATGGAACTTGTTCGTTGGCATAAACACTCAAATCAACACCCTTGTACAAACCCTCATAATACACTTGTTCATACTGCTTCACCTTCCCTGCCCAATGCTTCGGGTCATTGCCCAAAAAATAATTAAAGTAATGCGTAGAGGAATTTCTACCGTTGACGTTTACTAACGAATTGGCGTTTTGAAATGTAGTTTTATAAGCGTGACCATTCACCGTGATGGCTCCATCTTTCGTGTGGCCGGGATGGTCTATTTTGCTGATATCATTGGCATCGTATAGGAAATAGTAAAACGCATTATTCTCCAACAACAATTTGCCATTCGGCATAGCCGCTTCGAATCGAATTTGATTGACCCACTGTCCTTTATTCTCCGTAAATTTTTGTTTGGCTATAGTTTTCGGAATGCCATGTTGCCCACCGCCATGCGCAGCCGCGCCAAACGCCCAAGCGCAAAAAAGAGCAACCAATAAATTGTGTATCCGTAAAACCATGTCAATGTGCCGAATAAAGATAACCAAAAATGCCTTTCGGTTGTTTTTAGGTGTTTAAAAAAAGCCTGCGTCCACACGTTAAAAGTGTTTTGAGCCGTAATTGGCTATATTGCACCCATGACATTTGAAAATTTATCGCTCATTGAGCCGATCCTTCGTGCTGTAAAAGAAGAAGGATACACCCACCCCACTCCCATTCAACAACAAGCTATTCCTGTAGTTTTAAACCAAAGAGACATCCTCGGCTGCGCCCAAACCGGCACCGGCAAAACAGCGGCTTTCGCCATCCCGGTGTTGCAATTGCTTTCGCAAAACATGACCAAAGGCCCTAAGCACATTCGTACGCTCATCCTTACCCCAACACGTGAGTTGGCTATTCAAATCAACGAAAGTTTTGCGGCCTACGGCAAGCACCTTTCTCTGAGCCATGCTGTTATTTACGGAGGCGTGTCACAACTGGCACAAACCACCGCATTGCGCAGAGGACTCGACATTTTAATAGCCACGCCCGGTCGTTTGCTCGACCTCATGCAACAAGGCCACGTACACCTCAATAAAATTGAAATCTTTGTACTCGATGAAGCCGACCGCATGCTCGACATGGGTTTCATCAATGATGTAAAAAAAGTGGTGGCCAAGTTGCCCCACAAAAGACAGACGTTGTTTTTCTCGGCCACCATGCCTACAGACATTATCAAACTGGCGAACACAATCTTAACCGAGCCGGTAGAAGTAGCCGTCACACCACCATCCAGCACTGTAGACAAAATCAATCAGCAACTCTACTACGTTTCGAAAGCGGATAAGAAAAATTTGCTGCAATACATTTTGAAAGACAAAGCCATTAAGAGCGCTTTGATTTTTACACGCACCAAACACGGTGCCGACAAAGTAATGCGCGAACTCAGCAAAAACGGCACAAAAGCCTTGGCCATCCACGGCAACAAATCGCAAAACGCACGTCAGAATGCTCTCAACGATTTCAAATCGGGTGCCATTCGTGTACTCGTGGCTACTGACATTGCCGCTCGTGGCATTGATGTAGATCACCTTTCGCACGTGATTAATTTCGACTTGCCGAATATTCCCGAAACCTACGTTCACCGCATCGGGCGAACCGGTCGCGCTGGCGCTGATGGGGTAGCTATTTCATTTTGCGACATCGAAGAAAAAGCCTTCCTCAAAGACATTCAAAAAGACATTGGCAAAGCTATCCCCGTGGTGGCAGAGCATCCATACTTACCGAGTGCCGAGTCTATCAAGTCTGAACTCATCGCCCTAGAGATGGAGAAACTCGCCAAAAAAGGCAAATCAAACTCCGGCTACGGTGGCAAAAAGTTCGGCTCTGCCAAACCGGCTGGTGCTCCCGCCACCGGCAAACAAAAAAGCTGGTACGGCAAAAAGACGTATAAGAATTAATCTTCACGCGTTTTACGTCTTTCAACTTTGTCTGCTTTATTCAAAGTGGCTTTGGGGTCATTGATTTTTCGGCTGTCTAAGCCTAAGTTTTGAGCAATCACGAGCTTTGTTTTCCCGTGCTTAGATTTCAGTTCGTCTATGGCTTTGTAAAGACGAACATCTTTGGCGGTGTCGTCAAATAAGTTGATAGGATATGCCCCATCTGTCAGGTGGCTTAACCGCACTCCTATCAGCCTAACTTCACGCTCTTTTTCATGAATACTTTTGTATAAATGAGTAGCTGTTTCCGCAATCACTTTTGAATTGGCGGTGGTTGAAATGGCCAATTGCTTTGTGTGGGTTTCAAAGTCGGAGTATCTGATTTTTATGGCCACACAAGCGGCCGTTTTTTTATCTTTCCGGAGGTCAACGGCCAGGTCTTCGGTGAGTGCAATAATTACTTTTTCCAGCTTTGCGCGGTCTGCGGTGTCTTTACTAAATGTTCGCTCGGCACTCATGCTTTTCGCATCGGTGTAGGGATGCAAAGTGGCGGTGGCTTTGCCGTGGGCACGTTGCCACAGATCTACCCCGCTTTTACCCAACCAATTATGCAAGGCTTCTGCCGAAAACTGGCGCAAGTCAAAAATCGTTTTAATGCCTTTGGTGAGTAAAAACTGCTCTGTCTTTTCACCACAAAAAGGAATTTTACCGATTGGCTTAGGATCCAAAAAAGCCTGCTCCTCTCCTTCCGGTATCTGAAACTGTCCGTTCGATTTAGCTTCGTTGGTGGCCATCTTCGCCAACATTTTGTTCACCGACAATCCAAACGAAATGGGCAGTCCCGTTTCGGCAATTATTTTTTGCCGCAAGGCCAAGCTCCACTGCCAACTGCCAAAAAACTTATCCATGCCCGTCAGGTCAATATAAAACTCATCAATCGAAGCTTTTTCAAACGATGGCGCTTCCGCAGCAATGATGTCGGTCACCATTTTGGAGTATTTACCATATTGCCCCATGCTGCCCGAGATAAAGATGGCATCGGGGCAAAGCTGTTTAGCTTTCTTTGTGCTCATGGCGCTATGTACGCCCATTTTGCGTGCTTCGTAGCTGCACGAGGAAACCACACCCCGCTCGCTCGTGCCGCCCACCACCACGGGTTTACCGTTCAGCGAAGGATCGAGCAGCCGCTCCACCGACACGAAGAACGAATCCAAATCAAGGTGTAGTATTTTGGTGGACATCGCTATTTTTATTCCGAAGCTATAAAACTAAATATTTTTGCCTAGATTTGGCATTACTAAAATAATTGGCTCATGGAATTCATCGCTTCAAACCTAAAATTCTTACGCAAACTCAAAAAATGGACGCAAGGCGATTTAGCCGAAGAAGTAGGTGTCACGCGAGCCGTAGTGGGTTCGTATGAAGAAAACCGAGCCCGTCCCACCTACGAAGTGTTGGTGGCCCTCACCAAATTGTTTCCCTACAAAATAGACGACCTCATCACCCGCGACCTTCGCCAAACCGAAAAGGTCTCGCTCTTTAACGAAGAGCAAATGAAAAACCTCGAAGGCAAAAATTTGCGCGTCTTGGCCATCACGGTCGATAAGGAAGACAACGAAAACATCGAACTCGTGCCCGTCAAAGCCGCTGCGGGTTATTTGAGCGGTTTTGCCGACCCTACCTACCTCAAGGAGCTCAACAAATTTCGCTTGCCGTTTTTGCCCGTGGGCACCTATCGCGCCTTCGAAATCAAAGGCGACTCCATGTTGCCCGTGCAGCCCGGCTCCATTATCGTCAGCGAGTATGTCGAAAACTGGAAACAAATCAAAGACGGCAGCACC
>Ga0315903_10009789_pt1 | contig 11540 bp, 18 predicted proteins | sample LakEriMetagenome_7_FD_203524 | JGI IMG/M metagenome (GOLD analysis project Ga0315903, IMG submission 203524) | Freshwater fungal communities from buoy surface, Lake Erie, Ohio, United States - Buoy 2 MA119 | ecosystem: Environmental > Aquatic > Freshwater > Lake | place: USA: Lake Erie, Ohio... | reverse complement strand
TGGATCAACGCGGCGCGCAAGCGTAGTGATGCGCTGTTGCGGGCGTGGTCGTGGAACGACCGATTCGGGAACGTCCGCATGACGCTCCGTACGGAGGGCATGTCCGCCGAGGGCGCTTTGCATGGTTCGCTGGAGTTGGGCTCGGTCGGGTACGACGGGTCGTCGGACATCGAACCGACCGGATTTTCGGTGATGGTCTTCGGCGGCGACGGATTTTCACGGCCGTCGCGCGTGTTGGACGAGACCGGGAGACCTTGGCTCGCCGGGTCGGGCGAGGCCTTGGTCCGAGAGGCCTCGCTGGATGGGGCGGGTTGGCGTTGGCGTTCGGGTCCGCGGCCGGGGTTGTACGGCAAGCGACCGATCTATGAGAGCGCCACTGGGAGACTTCTGGGCGTCCACACCGAGACAGAGATCGAGTGGGTCACAGTGGATCCCCTGCTCGAGTCGCTCCGGGAGGCGATCCTCGACGCGCTGCCTGCGGGCGCGACGTTGCACGAGGTTCAAGTCGCCAAGGCTGCAGGCAAAGCCGTCGTCCTGCATTACGACCTGCGGACCCGTGGCGCGCACATGATCCTGAAGCGCGACGACGGCGACGATCGCTGGAATGCCTCCGGCTCGATCTGCGATGACCATGACCCGCAGCAACGAGCCGTTCGGTCGGCTCGAACCTACGATGCGGGCGAGCCGGGCTGGCCTGTGCTTGCGCGGTTCTACGGCCAGACGGGCAGTCGTCAATTGGTGGTCTACCTTCACGGTGGGCCGAGTCCCGGGGTGTTGTATGACGCGTCGTGGAACCCGCACCACCCGTCCTGGCGTGGCATCAAGAGCGATGTGGTGACCTACGATCCGAGCGGTACCATCGGTGTCGATGCTGCGGTGGCGCAGCGGCTCGCAGCCGTCGGTGGCGCCGCGTTGGAGCGGGACGCGCGTCTCATCGTCCGGGACGTGCGTCGGCTCGCGGGCCGCTATGACGAAGTGGTACTGATCGCGACGAGTTTCGGGGGCATGTTGGCGCCGGATGTCGCTCGCGGATTGGATGACCGGCTGTCGAGAGCCTATCTTTTCGTACCGGCCGCCCGCATGCGTCGCGCCAGCGAGCTGGGCCGTCACGTGACCGAGAACACGCTCAAGGGCGTAAGCACTTCGTTCAGCCAGTTGCAGCTCGACCACCACATGGGTCTCAAGAGGACGGATGGCCAGCCGAACATCGACGAGTGGCTGAAGGCCCGATATGAGTCCTTCCGTCCCGATCAACGGTTCCTCATCGTGTTCGGGAGATTCGACGACCTCTCCCGGCCTGAGGACCTCCCCCATCGCCATGGGGCGCGGGTGGTGGTGATCGATGCCGATCACAGGGCCCCAACTTACGCTCGTGCGGATCCCAAAACCGGCGGCAGCATGTGGATCTGGGCGCCTTACGACACTCCCGAGACGAGGGCAGGCCTCGTTGAGCTGGATGGGTTCGGTAAGCCGCGATGATGCAGCTCGCTACCGACCATCGGGATCAGATCCTGGTCTTGATGCTCCTTGTCTCTGTCGCGGCAGTCGGGCTCGGCCTCTACTGTTCGGGGCGGTACGGAGTCCGCTGCGAGCAGAATGAGACGGCACTCTGGATCGTCCGGAAAGCGGGCGATGCAGGATTGATGGCGGTCCTGATCCTGTTCTGGATCGTGATCTGGTGGGCGCGACCGGGGCTGACTGGCTTGAGCCTCGTGGTTTGGCTTGTCATCTGGTCGGTGATCCTCGCCGGGAACATCTCAGGCTTTCGGAGAATCATCCGGGAGCGCATCGCGTCGGCCTCGGCAGCGCGGACTGATCAGGAACTCTGAAGGGAATCGTGACGGGCCAAAGGGGTGCGCCGCCCTCATGACCTGACCCCCCTCCCGTTTCCCGTACCACGGCAAGGAGGGTAGAGTCCTATTTTTGAATGAGAGATCAGGCATCGAGAAGTAGCAACTCACTGATAAGCCGATCATCGGGTTCCTGAAGCAGGTAGGCACGTGGGTGGCCGTGATGAAGATCAAGTGTTGCACATCAATCGTTCGCGCCCGTCGGCCTTGGCGCCAAAGCGATGATGGGCGAAAGTGATCGGGCGGGGCTCGGTCAGGCGGTCGGAGACTTATCGTTCTGGGCGAACGGCAAACGTGGTGTCAGGGTGTTGCGGTTGGTCAAGGCCTTGCAGGGGAAGTGATACATGAAGATGTCATGCCCAGTGAGTGATCGGCGGCGGACGACGGTCACGCATGCCGCGGCGTTGGTGCTCTGGTGTTGCCCGATGGCGATGGCAGCAGAGGAGAAACCGGCGGGGCCAGCAGATACACCCATCGTGGGGGAACTGTATCGCGTGCAGGAAGTTTCTATGACCCTCACGATGACGAAAGATCCCTCGATCGTTCGCCGCGAGATCTTCGAGCAGATATCCGAGAATTGCCGGCTACCGAACCCGGCTGGCAGCGGCATCAGCCTCTGGGCTAAAGATCAGGACCGGACGAAGCTTTCTGACCGGGACCTTAGTGTTATCACGACCTTTCCTGAGGAGGGGGTCAAAGTCGAATCATTCGTCCCGATCACTGGAGAGGTATCAGGTGCCGCGTGGTTGGTGCAGCGAAGTCAGGACGCCCATTTTTTGCAGACGGGCTTTTCAATCGGCCCCGAGCCCTGGTCGCCTGGTACGCAGATCATGTCCAACAACCTGTCTCGCAGCAAGCGATTGGGTCCCTGTCCGCCGGGTTGGCGGGTCGGTGAAAATCGCTGGTTGTTACAGCGTAAGTTGAAGAGTATGCCGCCGCCGGAGTTTCCGGATGGACCGATAGACAAGCTCAAGCGCTGAGTTGGGCGATCTGTGCTGGGCACGGGCGGTCAGAGCGCCCTTGGGTACGGTTTCCTTGGTCTGAGCTCGTCGCCTAGGACGACAGCCTCTTTCAAGGCACCATCGCCGGGAACATCTCCGGCTTCGATGAGCAGATCGACATGGGGCGGGTGCGCGAGTGCGCCACCCTCGCGCAGATTTCCACCGACATCGAACGCATGCCAATGGGCTACGAGAGCCTGGTCGGGGACATGGGTTCGACCTTGTCCGGGGGCCAGAAGCAGCGGGTGCTGATCGCCCGCGCGCTCTACCGGCGCCCCCGGATCCTGATCCTGGACGAGGGCACTTCGCACCTCGACCTCGAGAACGAGAGGGCGGTCAACGCCGCGCTCTCGCAGCTCGCCATCACGCGTCTCGTCGTCGTGACCAACAGACCCTCCGGGCGGCGCAGAGGGTCATCACCCTCGAAGGTGGCGTGGCGCGGGAGGCGGGCAGTGTGTTACATCAACAACAGGAGATGATGTCATGAGAGCACTCGTCACCAGCGAGATCGCAGAAGTGTCCGGCGGACTCAACCCTTGCCCGCCGTGCCCACCGGATGGCTGCCCGCAAGGTCCGGATGTTGAGATTCCCGGTCGGCGCCCGCGTCGAGGCCCTGACGCGACCACGGGCGTGGGCAGCCCGCTCGTCATCGATAGCGGGTCCATCAATTTCCATTTGTTTGTTCTGGCGATCCACGATGCGGAGGGGAACTATCACCTTGCGTGGGCGAACAAGCCCGGTGCAATCGCAATCAGTGCTGAGGACAGCAGTCTCGATGCCGAGTGGGCCAGCATGATGGGTCCGTTGGCGGCTGACAGCGACCGAGCCACATTTTTCGCCAAATGGTTCGAGAGCGCATCGAAAAATGAGCTTGCAACACTCAAGGGTCTGGTCGATACCTTGAAGAACACGCTGGTTCAGGCAAACAAAGTCGGCTTCTCAATGACGATAGCCAATTTGAATGCAATGTCAAACAATCTGCGTGACGCCATTAGTGGTGCTGCCCCTGCCGCCAACTGTGGTTGGTCGTTCGGCATAGATGTGTCAAACCTGCACCGTGAAGCGCCTCATGATCTGTCGAGACTTGCCGGTTGGGAGGCAATCATGAACCTGTGGCCGGCGCCTCGCGCAGGGAATATCTGACTGGGAGGGACGATCATGGCACATAAGCCTTCAATGCTGGCGCTCTTGGTGTCTGTGGCGGCGGTCGCTGTAGCGTTCGCAGACCAGAGAGCGCCTTTGGACAGGATGCCGGTCATCGCTGCCGGTCTATGGGAAGTGAATTCGTTGCGGCAGTCCGTCGCGCTTCAAGTCGGCGACGATATGCAGCCCGCCTTATCGGTCAATTCCCGCCGTTTCTTGGTTTGTCGCGCGGAAAAAAAACTCGCTGTCGATCGTGGTCCGCCCGATGCGGTGATTCGGGGCGCTGTCGCAAGCGAAGATATGAGCGCCGTGGCGATGTTGTTCTTTGATAAGCAGCCGGCGGATGGTGGAGGACGCCTGCAGACCTTGACCGAAGTCTACCGCGGGGATTTCTCTAAGGAGTTCACCATCACGACGATTGTTGATGACACAAGAAGCTACCGGCCTCTCGCGTCTGAGCACCTCGTTCCGATGTTCGGCCGGACATTGGAGCGCTTCACTCGGCGCGGAGATTGTCCCTCAGGTATGCGGCCGGGGGACCATAGCGAGCTTCCGAGTCCGTGACTGGGGATGTACTCGCCCCGATGTCTCCCCGTTATTGAGTAGCGGCAAGGCATCGGCCTGACCGTTCGGCGAGGGGCGCCTCAGCCGCAGCAGATCATCTCGAAGGGGATGTCCTGCTGCGCCTGGCGGGGGCGCTCCTCGGCGCCCTGCCACAGCACGAAGCGCACGCTCGAGCGGTAGTGGCTGCCGCTGATCTCGGGGTAGATGCCGAGGCTCGCGGGGACGACCACGCGCAGCAGCTGCACGGGATTGTCGCGCTCGCCCCCAATGAATAGGTCTCCCTCGTCGCCCAAGACGACAGCCTGCTGCAGGGCACCATCGCCGAGAACATCTCGGGCTTCGATGAGCAGATCGACATGGCGCGGGTGCGCGAGTGCGCCGCCCTCGCGCAGATATCCCAAGACATCGAACGCATGCCGATGGGCTACGAGAGCCTGGTCGGGGACATGGGCTCGACGCTCTCCGGGGGCCAGAAGCAGCGGGTGTTGATCGCCCGCGCGCTCTACCGCCGCCCCCGGATCCTCATCCTGGACGAGGGCACTTCGCACCTCGGCCTGGAGAACGAGAGGGCGGTCAACGCCGCGCTCTCAAACCTCGCCATCACGCGCCTCGTCGTCGCCCACCGCCCGGAGACCCTCCGGGCGGCGGGGAGGGTCATCACCCTCGACGGCGGCGTGGCGCGGGAGGCGGGCGTTACCAACGTCAACATGATGGAGACGAGTTATGAGATTGCTTAATGACCATGATCTGAACGCGGTCGCCGGCGGTGCACGGGAACGTCCGGACGGGGGAACCTGCACGGAGCCGAAGTTGCCGCCGAACAGCGGGCTTCCGGGTAAGTGGCCATCGCTCGGTGGCGCCGGTAGCAATGAGGCTCGCTAGACAGTAACCGCATCGTTCGATGAATGCATGAGTTAAAAAACGGAGTCAATTTATGCGAATGCTCGATCAAGCAGAGACCGAGTCGGTATCCGGCGGATGCAATCCAGGCGGAAACCCTGGAGATCGCAACGATAACGGTATCCCTGATCAGTTGGAGGAAGGCGGCTTGCCGCCCATCACGGCGCCGGGTGATAAGCGCCGCGACGAGATTCGTTGAGAAGCGAGTCCACGGCAGATTGTCTGCCAGAGCCGCCGGGGGTGATCCCGGACCCGTGACGCGGGGTGCTGCGTCAGTTGAAACGGAGAAATCAAGATGAGAACCTTAAACGCGAATGAACTGGGTCATGTGAGCGGCGGAAAGGGCGGTAGCAAGGGGGGCGGCAAGGGCGGCGGCGGGTCAAACGGAGGTGGCTCGACGGAAACCTGTACCAAGGTTTCGACGGAGCGCACTATCGGCAACGTGACGATTACGGTAACAACTGAGACTTGTGTCAAGAAGTCAACTTAAAAAGTCGCTCCGTAAGGGAGGGCGGCCCTCGACAGGTCGTTCGGGGGCCGTCCTTCAGGAGTCCGTCGTGGCAATGTGCAGAGTCCTATCAATCATCTCGGCTTTCTTTCTCTCCGGGTGTGCTGTCGAGACTCAACCTCGTGTACATATGACGGCAGAGGAATTCGTCGCGGCTTTCGGACAAGAAGGCGAGGCGGCTTTGAGGGAGATACAGCTTGAGTACATCCCCAAGTACACAATCACTCGGCAGGGAGACGAGTTGAGGATCGAGGGCGGGATAATCATCGGTATGCATGAGGAGGTTCGGCAAAATCTGTCGGATCGTCTTGTCCGAAAGATCGTCGTCGATTCGCCCGGTGGAGACGTGCATGAGGCGATGAAGATAGGGCGCTTAATCCACGATCATGCGCTCGATATCAAGGTCGTCGGGATATGCGCGTCTAGTTGCGCCAGTTATCTATTCCCTGCGGCCAGAAAAAAGTTCATTGAACCCGGCGCGCGCGTGGTGTGGCATGGAAACCGGCATCAGAAGGATTTCCGTGAAGACGCCATTTGCCGAGGGCAAGGCCAACTCCTCGCAGGGATGGAGCGCGAACGCGAGTTCTTCCGATCGATTGGCGCTGACGAGTACATCGCGCGTGTCGGGCAGGAACCGGTATTCCACGGCGACTTCACGATCTCGGTTCAGGACATGCAGCTATTCGGCGTGACCGACGTCTATGCTGAACCGGACTACGGATCGCAGGCGTTTTGCGAACGGCTCGCAGCGAGGACCGGAGAGCGGCTGGCATGCGTGGCCGTAACTCCCGATGCACTGGCTCAGGAGGAGGTCCGGCGACGGAACGGCGAGGTGTGCGATCAGAATGGGCTGCTGAAGGTCAAGAACGCCGCCGAATAGCAGCCATACCCGTATCGAGGTTGTGCTCGGTCACCTCGTTTCCCGTTCTTACCAGCCTCGTTTGCGAGCAGGTGCCCATCGCCTGCGCTTCGGGCGGCAGCAAGTCAACGCTGATCAAGATCCTAGCCGCGTTCTACCGCCGCCCACGGATCCTGATCCTGGACGAGGGCGATTGCACCGCCGGTTCCTGAGCGAGAGGGCGGTGAACGCCGCGCTCTCAAGCCTCGCCATCACGCGTCTCGTCGTCGTAACCCACAGACCCTCCGGGCGGCGGGGAGGGTCATCGCCCTCGACGACGCCGTGGCAAGGGAGGTGGCGTCAACAACGTCAACACCAGGCAGATACGTCATGAGATTGCTCCATGACCATGATCTGAACGCGGTCGCCTGTGGATGCACTCCCGGCGGGAGCCCCGGAGATCGTAACCATATCGGCATCCCCGATCAGTAGGAGGAGGCCGGCTTGCCGCCCATCACGGTGCCCGGTGATTAGCCTGTAAAGAGCTTCGTTGAGGGGAGGGTCATCGGCGGGCTGTCTGCCAGAGCCGCTGGGGTAATCCAGACCCGTGACGCGGGCTGCGGCGCCAGTTGAAACGAAGAAATCTAGATGAGAACCTTGAGCGCGGTTGAGTTGGAATGCGTAAGCGCCGGAAGGGGCGCGAAGGGCGAAATCAAGTGCTCGAAGAGCACTGAGACGAGGCCTGACGGTACAAGAATTGAGACAACTACTTGCAGCGTAACCGTAGAGGTTAAGTTGAAGTAGTAACTTACTATAGCCATCCGCGCACTTTTCTCGGAGTCTATGGGAAGTGCGCGGATTGCCCTATTGTCGTTGCTCAATCGCAGTAAGAGGGGCCAACATGCGAAATGTGTTAATCGCCATCCTGGTGTCAGGCATCGGCGCAGTCAATGCCGCAAGCTGGAGCAGGATTTCGCCGGAGGAGATCCGTTTTGAAGGCCATTTCGACGAGAGTTCATATGCCGAATACACGGCCATCTCAAAGAGTGGATTTTCGCGAATACGCATTACAAGTGAAGGTGGGAGCCCCAACATCGCGCTTCTCGTTGCCGCTGATGTCCAGTCGCGCGGCGCGTCTGTCATCGTTGAAAGGTACTGCTTCTCCGCATGCGCGAATTACGTGCTGCTCGCCGTGAGGCGCCCTGTGGTTGAGTGCGGCGCTGTCGTTGCTTGGCATGGAAGCCCGGCTGGCATGCGTGATGTCGATGGACTGCGTGCTGATGGATGGCCTGAGGAGCTGGTCAGGGAGATCGCTGATTGGGATGCTGATTTCATTCGGCGCGAACAGGCGCTTCTCTCGCACTCGGGGGTTCGTCATGAGTTTCTTGAGTACGCGACTCAGGCTGTCGAGCGGGCCGGATTCAAGCCTTCAGAAAGCCACGGATTCAACCGCCTCACGGGCAGCATGACGCACACGGTGGAGGCCTCCTCATGGTTTCCGACCACCAAGGCGTTGCGGAAGTACGGCGTGGACACCAGTGATTTCTGTCGAGACTACGATCGCCAGATCAAGGCGAACATGGACAGGCTCGGTGTGAAAGGCGTCGTCTCGGACGGAGAGTGATCTCTTGCTTCGGTACGAGTCCGACTGATATCCCCCATTTTTTGTATCGTGCAGCGGCAGTGTTTGAGCTCTAACCCCGGTTGACGTTGGACCGGTTTGTGGAGGGTGCGACGTCCCCCCTCTCCTGAGTAGCGGAAGAGTTGAGACTCCGCTTACGGTGACTGCGCCCTGCGAGAGTCGACTTCAGACCACCGCCCACCACGGCGCCGCGAGCACATCAGGCGCGAGCCATTCGATGGTGGTGCCGGTGTGCAGCAACAGCCCTGATGTGGCTTTCTTGCCGTACTCCTCGCGGAAGCTGCGCAGATGCACGGCATCGGAGAGTTTCGGCCGCGTCGTCGACTTCCCCTCGACCGGCAGCAGGCGACCGCCGGTCCCGATCACGAAATCCACTTCCTCGCCGCTAGCCATTCGCCAGTAGCCGAGCTCCGCGCGCTCGAGTCGCGCGTCGCGCCAGGCGAGCAGATCGTGGAGCACGAGGTTCTCGAGATGGGCGCCGCCCGGTTCCGCGACTGCGCCAAGGTGCAGCGCGACGCCGGTGTCGCCTCAATACAGTTCCGGAGACTTGGTGAGGCGCTTCGTGCGGTTGACGGCGTAGGCGGGCAGACGCACCAGCAGATACGAGGTCTCGAGGAGATTCAGCCAACGGTGGACGGTGGGCTGCGGAAGTCCGACATCCCTGCCGAGCTCGGTCTGGTTCACGAGCTGACCGAGCCGCAGGCTCGCCGCGCGCATGAGGCGCCCGTAATCGGGCAGGCTGCTCACCGCCGACAGGTCCTGCAGATCGCGCTCGAGATAGGTGCGGATGTAGCCGTCGAACCAGATGCGTCGATCAGCGGCATCGTCGAGCGTCAGTGCGGGCGTCGGGAAGCCGCCGCGGGTCGCTAGCCGCCGCCAATCCTCGGCGCGCGGCTTTTCATCTGCCAACAACTCGTGCCAGCAGGACTCGTGCGGTCGAGCTGTTCGCGTCGGGTCATCGGCCAAAGCGTCAGATGGCTCGCGCGACCCGCCAAGGACTCGGAGACCTTGCCCATCAGCAGCAGGTCCGCTGAGCTCGTGAGCAGGAACCTGCCCGGCCTGCGGTCACGGTCGATGGCGCGTTTCACTGTCCGCAGCAGCGCAGGCTCGCGCTGGAACTCGTCGAGGGTCAACGGACCCGGGAGATCGACGAGCGATGCGGGGTCTCGCCGCGCGGCATCGAGCACGTCGAGGTTGTCGAGGGTGAGGTAGCGCCGCGTCCCACCAGTCTTGGTAATTCATTCACGCCGCGAATGACAAGCATCCGCAGTCCACAGGACAACCGGCTCGGCTCGCATGACCCCGGCTGGAACCCGAGCGCGGCGCCTCATCGCCCCGCCACCCACGGATCGATGAGCGTGACGCCGCAGCCTTCGTAGTCGGCGATGTCGCGCGTCGCGAGCGACGCGTCGCAGGCGAGGGCGATGGCCGCGATCTGGGCGTCGGACTGGCTGATCGGGCGACCCGCCGCGCGGCGTGCGGCGGCGATCGCGGCGTAGGCCTGTGCGGCGGCCTCGTCGAAGGGCAGGATACGGCGCCGGAAATCCTCGGCGAGCATCGCGTCGATCGCCATTTCAAGCGTGTCGCGGCGGCGACCTGCAGGGAGCAAGGCTACGCCCAAGCGCAACTCCGCGGCGCCGATCGCCGTGAGGTAGACGCGCGAGCCTTCCTGCGCCGCCAACCACGCGGCCACGGATGCGGCCGGTGCGGGGCGCAACAACTCCGAGACGACGTTCGTGTCGAGGATGATCACGCGTCGTCGAGCGGCGGCGGCGTGGGGATCGCCTCGCGTGCGGGCAGCTCGAGATCGACGCCACCGAGCGGCGCGACGCGTGCGCGGATGGCGTCCGCCAGGTTGTGTGGCGGCGGGGGCTCGGCGACCACCCAGCGCAGGATCTCGCGCACTTCCTCTTCCATGGACCGGCCGTGGGCCGCCGCCCGAAGCCGCAGGCGGCGCTTGAGGTCGTCTTCCAGGTTGCGGATGGTGAGGCTGGCCATGATCTGAATGTAAGCATTGATAGCATTGAAATCAATCCAGCGTCGACCGCTTGCGGCCGATGGTGCCCTCGGTCCTGTGACGCAAGTCCGGACGGCGGGTCCGGGTGGGGGTAGGGTGGAACTGCGCAGCCGGGTCCCCGGGCAGCCACAGCGGCACCGATGACGGGGGTCAAGAAGGGCCGAAGGGTTCCCTGCCTCGGGGGTCCGGCATGCGACTACCCCGCCGCCCCGCCCGCCGATTGACAGGCCGGGGGGCGCTCCCTAGACTACGCGACCTTTCTCGGACACCCCTAGCCGGATGTCCGAAAAACAGCGGCTTACGAACATCCGGGCCGCCTCCGCGAGGAGGTGGCCCGGGTCGTCTTCGGCAGCCGCCCGCCGCAGCCGGTCGTGGGGCTGTCGGTCGTAGGCCCGGGTTCTCCGGCGCGCTTCGCCTCAGGGCATCGCGCACCGGATGTTTTGGCGGGCCGACGAGCGACCTCTCCTGTCCGGCGCACTTGTCCGACAACGCTGGAAGATCTGGAGACTGCATGGCCACCACGGGTCAGCTCATTCGCGCTCCGCGCCGTACGCGCGCCGAGAAAACCAAGGTGCCGGCGCTCGGCGCCGCCCCGCAGAAGCGCGGCGTCTGCACGCGCGTCTACACCACCACCCCGAAGAAGCCGAACTCGGCGCTGCGCAAGGTCTGCCGCGTGCGTCTCGTCAACGGCTACGAGGTCACCTCGTACATCGGCGGTGAGGGCCACAACCTCCAGGAGCACTCGGTGGTGCTCATCCGCGGCGGTCGCGTCAAGGACCTCCCGGGCGTTCGCTACCACACGGTGCGCGGCACGCTCGACTGCGCGGGCGTCAACGACCGCCGGCAGAGCCGCTCCAAGTACGGCGCCAAGCGCCCCAAGAAATAAGCCCCCAAGACAAGGCTCAGGAGACACACCATGTCCCGTCGCGCACAAGCCCCGGTCCGTCACGTCCTGCCGGACCCGAAGTTCAACAACGAGATGCTCGCCAAGTTCATGAACGTCGTCATGAAGAGCGGCAAGAAGTCGGCCGCCGAGCGCATCATCTACGGCGCCATCGACCGCATCACCGAGAAGAC
>Ga0315903_10009785_pt1 | contig 11541 bp, 16 predicted proteins | sample LakEriMetagenome_7_FD_203524 | JGI IMG/M metagenome (GOLD analysis project Ga0315903, IMG submission 203524) | Freshwater fungal communities from buoy surface, Lake Erie, Ohio, United States - Buoy 2 MA119 | ecosystem: Environmental > Aquatic > Freshwater > Lake | place: USA: Lake Erie, Ohio... | reverse complement strand
GCTGCTTATTGTTGCTGACATAATAGGTTTCCATTTCGGCCAAGCGATGGTCGATTTCCCTAAAGCGAGAACGAATGTCGCGGGTGGTACGGGCCGGCGATTGGCGCACGCCTTGCCAGAATTTCTACTCTTCACGGTCGTTGGTGTACAGATGCACTGGCTTTTGATTGGCCATCCATGCCGTGATGACATAGGCAATCAGCGTCCAGGGAAAGCCGCCCATCAGCGTGAGCATGACGGTGCCTAAGCGAACCCAAAGAACGTCAACGCCGGTATAGTCGGCAATCCCGGCGCAGACGCCTTTCCATTTGGCATTTTGCTTATCGAGATAGAATTTGGTGTGTTTCCCTGACATATCAGCGGTTCCTTTCCGGCCTACGTAAATTTTCTGGGTTAAAATCGGGTGAATCAAGTTCAATACGGCGTGGTTGCCAATCGGGATTTTCTTGCGCGACCAAGCGTTCAACGGTGTCGAGGCGATCTTCCAACCGGCGCGCCAATTCATGCATGTCGCCAAGCATCCGTTCATCATCATTGGTAAGCGTCGCAGCGGTTTTCCAGCGCGTCACATAATGGAGTACAAGCCATGGAAGGGCGACGAACAGCATTCCTACAACCATGACGGGGACAAGAACCTCTTCCATCGCTTAAGCCTCCTTCTTCTGGTCGGCCTTAATGGCCTTTTTCATTTCTTCCAATTCGGCGTCGACGACATCGAAGCTTTCAAGCGCTGCGATTTCGTCGCCTAAGGTGCGCGGCGCTTCGGACCCGATAGATAGGGAGTCTGCATAACCTTGCGCTTCATCGACGCGGCGTTCGAGTACATCAAAGCGCGAAAATGCCTCGCGGACTTTGTCGCCATTGTACATGGTGCGCAGCTTGACTTGATTTTCGGCGCTTTCCAGACGGGTCATCAATGCATTTTGGCGGCTGCGGGCGTCAGCGAGCTTCTTTTGCAGCTTGTGAATATCCTGCTCGGACGCCTTGAGTGCATCGTTCAGAACATCAACTTCCGCGGTCAACTGCTCTTTCATGTCAGTCGCCTTGCGCTTTTCCAATAAGGCGGCTTTCGCAAGGTCCTCACGGTCCTTTGAAAGCGCCAGATGCGCTTTGTCGGTCCAATCGGTTTCGAGTGTGTTCAACTTGTCGATATGGCGGCGCAGTTCTTTCTGGTCCGCGATCGTGCGGGCGGCAGAGGCCCGGACCTCAACCAGCGTTTCTTCCATTTCCAATATGATCATGCGGATCATTTTGGCGGGGTCCTGCGACTTGTCGAGAAGGTCGGTCACATTGGCAGCGATGATATCGCGGGTTCGTGAAAATATGCCCATGGGGTAACTCCGATAATGTAAATTGCTAACTTCATTCAAAAAAGTGGCGACCGGGTGCCTTTGGGAGGGGGAGGGGGAGCTAGGGCACTCCGGTCGCAGGTTACCGAAGTCAGGCAAGATAGCTGACAACGATCGACCTATTCGGTTGGCTGTGTGCGTTGATCTCGCCGCTGTTGCGGTGGTTGAGAACTGACACGGCATAGCTGGTAAAGATCATCGTGAATGACACAGCGACCGCCAACCATAGGTGGCTATCTTGACCGTTAGCGTAATTGCCGATTTCGATGTCTTTGCGCATGGCATGTATTTCCTGTGCTGGTTGCCCATATTACTGGCTTGAATAATGCTTTGCAGGGACTGTGCCAATTTGCGTTTTTCTTGCATTTCTGCCGTTTCTCAAAATTTACATATGTAAAGCGCTAGTAATTATTGCCACTCTATGGTGAAATATGCCAATATTTGAAAATGGACCGGGACAACGTTCAATTCATTGGCCAATCAACGGCATTTTTGGACGCCGTGGAGCGTGCAAGCCGCGCTGCGCCGCTCAATCGCCCTATATTAGTGGTGGGAGAGCGCGGGACAGGTAAGGAGTTGATTGCCGAGCGTCTGCATCGCCTAAGTGCGCGCTGGGATGGGCCTTTGGTCACGATAAATTGCGCAGCTTTGCCGGAAACGCTGATTGAGGCGGAGTTGTTCGGGCATGAGGCCGGGGCCTTTACTGGTGCAACACGGGCACGCGAGGGGCGCTTCGAAGAGGCCGATGGCGGCACATTGTTTCTGGATGAACTTGGTACCTTAAGCATGGGCGCGCAGGAACGACTGTTGCGTGCGGTCGAATATGGCGAGGTTACACGGATCGGTTCATCGCGGCCTATGCGCGTTGACGTGCGCATCGTAGCCGCGACCAATGAGCATCTGCCCAATATGGTCGACAAGGGGCGGTTCAGGGCCGACTTACTTGACCGTTTATGTTTTGAGGTCATCACTTTGCCGCCGCTGCGTGTACGCGAAGGTGATATTGAGGTTCTGTCCGAACATTATGGACGCAAGATGGCGGCGGAATTGGGCTGGGAGGGCTGGCCCGGATTTGGTGAAGTTGCAACCCGCGCTTTGGAAAATCATATTTGGCCGGGCAATGTCCGCGAACTGCGCAATGTTGTGGAGCGCGCTGTGTATCGATGGGCCGACCCCGCACAGCCAGTCGATTATATTCAATTTGACCCGTTTGACAGCCCGTGGCGTGGCGGCGTTGCGGCGTCTGCGCCTGCGCAGGTGCAAGCCAATAATCAGAATAGTGTCGTCGAACCGCGGCTTGCGACGGACCTCAGCCTAGTTGGGGATGTGACGGACTTCCGCGAGGCAACGGAGAAATATGAAAAAGCGGTGTTGGAGCAAGCGCTCGCCAAATGTCGTTACAACCAGCGCCAGACCGCCAAGGCGCTTAATCTCAGCTATGACCAATTACGCCACACGTTGAAAAAACACGATCTGTTGGGATAAAAAAAGGGGCAGCATGTGCCGCCCCTTCTTTGAAATCCAGATATGCGGGTTTAGCCGCCGTTAAAGCTGACCATCGTGTACAGCATCGGGATCGACAGCAATGTGTTCAAGCGTGATGTCATCATCGCAGTGGTCGCTGCCTTCGCCTTTGTTGCGTCGTCCGCTTCGACAATGCCAAGCGCTTTCTTTTGGTTTGGCCAGATGATGAACCAGACGTTGAACGCCATGATAACGGCAAGCCACATGCCAACGCCGATAAGCTTATAAGGGTCTTGCAGCGTAAACGCCTGATGGGCGTAGCCAGCTTGAACGGCAATGATGAGACCAAACAATACGGTCAGCGCCGCGCCCCAGCGAAAGAAGAACAACGCCGAGGGTGCAATGTGCTTCGAAATACCTGGCTTTAGCTCAGCAGGCACCTTCGGCATGGTGGGGATTTGTACGAAATTGAAATAATACAATAATCCGATCCAGACGATCCCGAAAAATGTATGCAGCCAGCGCGTGATTGCTTGCGCCGTGACTCCATCGCCATGCAAGCCAAACATTAAGGCCAACGACAGCACTAGCCCAGCGACCAGCACCAGATGTAGATTTCCAAAAAACTTCGCCATTTTTTCCTCCTGTAGGCATTCAGGCGGTATCGCCCCTGATAAGATGCTGACTATCTGGGTGATAGCAGCTTGTCACATAATTTCTGCTTCTGCAGTATTTGATTACTGTTAAGGCATGTCACGCTCTGACCAATAGCCTTGCTTATCCCTGCGGTGGATGCTCGGCGTCGTTGCTAAGCTTTAAGCCATGACGCATGAGCATGGGGATATTAATTAAGGCGAATAAAAAGGTGAGGGCGGTTACGCCCCACACTTTGATCGACAGCCATGTATCAAACGAAAACCATTCCGGCTGGCGGAAAATCTCGTTTAATCCCGCGAGCACCAAGAAAAACAGACCCCAGTGCAATGACAGCTTTAACCAGCCAGCTTCGCTCAGACCCTGATAGGCCGCTTCCAGCACATATTTCAGCATGGCTTTGCCGCGCAACCAGCCACCCAGTAACAGAATAGCGAAAAAGGCATAAATGATTGTCGGCTTAATCTGGATAAAGCGTTCATCGTGAAACCATATAGTCAGCGCGCCGAAAAATACGCCCAGCGCGGCCGTTAACTTTAACATTGGCGAAATTTTGCCCAGTTTGAACTTTGACACGATCACCGCGACGATGATTGCTGCCATAAAAGCCGCGGTACCGACAATTGCGCCTTGTTTCGGATCCGCATCGGAACTGCCCAATTTCGATGCGATAAAGAACAAAAATAAGGGCCCAAAATCGAGAACAAAGTTCAGCGTGCCTGATGGCTTTTGCTTAGGAGGGGCCTCGTTCACAACGAACCGCCACTAATCGCTCGGGCAACATCTTGCGGGTTAAATGGACGCAAATCATCAATCGCTTCGCCCACGCCAATGGCGTGGATAGGAAGGCCGAATTGCTTGGCGGCCGCGACCAATATGCCGCCGCGCGCGCTGCCGTCCAATTTTGTCATCACAAGCCCGGTTACGTCAGCGACCTCCTTAAAGGTTTCAATTTGTGACAACGCATTTTGACCTGTGGTTGCATCCAGAACGAGCACAACATTATGCGGTGCAGCCGGGTTCAGGCGGCCTAACACACGGCGGATTTTGGCAAGTTCATCCATTAACTCGCTTTTATTTTGTAACCGGCCAGCGGTGTCGACGATCAGTACATCGATCCCTTCGGCTGTCGCCTTTTTGACCGCGTCAAACACGACACCTGCTGCGTCGCCGCCTTCGGGGCCTGTAACAATCGGCACGCCGATGCGTTCAGCCCAAATCTTTAGTTGGCCAATGGCGGCTGCACGGAACGTATCGCCAGCGGCCAGCATGACGCCATAATCTTGTTCTAGAAACAGATTGGCCAGCTTTGCGATTGTCGTGGTTTTTCCTGATCCATTAACGCCGATGACCAAAATGACTTGGGGACGCGGGAAAGCATCAATTTCCAACGGGGAAGCGACCGGCGCAAGGACCGAGGCAATTTCATCCTCGACGATCTGCCTTATACCATCGGCATCAATGCCCTTGTCAAAGCGACCCACGGCAATCTTGTCGCGGATTTGCGACGCCATAGCAGGGCCGAGGTCGGAGGCAATCAACGCATCCTCAATCTCGTCGAGATCGCTTGCGTCAAGTTTCGCCTTGGTGACAAGTCCGGCAATATTCTCGGTCAGCTTACCTGATGTTTTTTTAAGGCCGCCGAACAAACGGTTCGTCCACCCAGCATTTTCGCTCATTCGATAACCTCTGCCTGTAAAACTTCGTCTTCAATATGCGTAACGCGGGCCGATATAATGCTGCCTTCCGGCATCCTCTTATTAAGCTTCAAATACGCGAAATTTTCCGCATGACCAGCCAAGCCGCCACTTTCGACGGCAACATTTTGCCTGCTGCCAATAAGTGCCTGTATCCAAGCTGCCTTTTCAGCCGTCACGGCATCACGTAATGCCTTGGCGCGGGCCTTAATTATCTGCGGCGGCAATTGCGGCATGCGCGCTGCTGGCGTGCCCTTTTTGGGCGAGTAAGGAAAAATATGCCCATGGACGATGTTGCATTGGCGCACGAGGTCGACACTGTTGGCAAACATCACGTCATCCTCGGTCGGGAAACCAGCGATAATGTCTGCGCCAATCGCAATATCCAGCCTTTTTGCTTGCAATCGCGCCACAAGGTCAATCGCCAGTTCACGGCTGTGGCGGCGTTTCATGCGCTTCAGGATCATATTGTCGCCTGCCTGCAACGACAGATGGACATGTGGCATGACGCGCGCTTCGCCGGTCAAAAGGTCAAACAGCCGTTCATCAATTTCTACGCCGTCAATCGATGAAAGACGCAGGCGCGGTAAGTCTGGCACAAGCTTCAAAATGCGTTCGACCAATGACCCCAGATTGGGCTGTCCCGGCAGGTCATGGCCATAGCTGGTGACATCGACACCGGTCAGCACAACCTCTTGAAACCCTGTGTCCACCAGCTTTTGAATATGTTCGATAACGCCCCCTGCGGGAACCGAGCGGCTGTTGCCCCGGCCATAAGGGATGATACAAAAGGTGCAACGATGGTCGCAACCATTTTGTACCTCAACAAAGGCGCGGGTTTTTCCCGAATAAGCCGTGACCAGATGCGGCGCGGTTTGCGCGATTGTCATGATATCCGACACGACAACCGGGCGGTCAGGGCGCTCGATTATTTCCCGTAGCAAGGCGGCATTTTGCTTTTCATGATTGCCAAATACGCCAGCAACTTCGGGCATATTTTGGAAGGTATCAGGCTCCACTTGCGCCGCGCAGCCCGTAACCCATACACGCGCGTCAGGGCGACGTTTATGCGCTTGGCGGATGGCTTGGCGGGTTTGGCGGACGGATTCATTGGTGACGGCGCAGCTATTGATAATGACGATGTCATCATGGCCGGCGAGTTGCTCGGCTAAGGCATTGCTCTCGGCAAGGTTCAGGCGGCAACCCATGCTGATGACTTCGGGTTTTTGCAACGGGACGTTCATCCAAAATCATCCCAGTTGGCATGGCCGGTGAAAACATAGGTCGCGCTGCCCGTCATAATCACGGGCTGCCCCGGTGCCCAGGTGATGGTCAAGCTACCACCCTTTTGGTGCACGGCAACAGGGGATTGAACCTTGCCTTGCTTTATGGCTGCAACAGCGGTGGCACAGGCCCCCGTGCCGCATGCGCCCGTTAGGCCAGCGCCGCGCTCCCATACTTTTAGATGAATTTCATTGCCGTCGACGGACGCGACATTGACATTTACGCGTTCTGGAAAGGCGGCGTCATGCTCAATGATGGGGCCAAGCCGTGCGAGATCAATCGCATCGGCGTCACCCACAAAAAACACGGCATGCGGGTTGCCCATGTTAACGGCCATAGGGTTTTCCAACTCTTCCCACGCCAACGGCAGGGAAGCGCTGTCCATTGCAAATGCGAGCGGAATGTCTTGCCAGTCAAACTTGGCGTCGCCCATGGAAACGGTGACGTCGTTGCCGGACAATTGCCCTGAGATCACGCCACCTTTGGTTTCGATTTGCAGGTCTTGCTTCAGTAAGGCCACCACGCAGCGCGAGGCGTTGCCGCACGCTTCGACCTCGCTGCCATCCGCGTTAAAAATGCGCATCGCGACGTCGGCAGTGTTGGATGTTTGCAACAGGATTAATTGGTCGCAGCCAATGCCAAGCTTCCGGTCGGCAATGGCGCGCGCGCGGCCAGCGGGCATATCCATCGGACAGTCGCGCGCATCGATAATGACAAAGTCATTACCCAATCCATGCATCTTGTGAAATTCGCCTTTTGCCATGCACGGCGATTTAGGGACTGCAGGCCGGAGTGTCCACCGCTCATGCTTAGTGCTATCAATGCCTTCAACAGGCGGAATGATTTGCCTTTTCGAAAACCTGTTGGTAAGCGCACTCCCAAGGCAGCCAGTCTGCCATTCAAAATTTGTTGGAAATCCATAGTTTCCAAGCTGGTCGGCGAAGATTCGCTCACCGGCTTTTTGTTCGTTTATGCCCCATATGGGGTGATTTGGTAAGGAATGTCGATGTTTGACAAGCTGAGTGACCGATTAGGAGGTGTGTTTGATCGCCTGCGCGGTCGCGGTGCGTTAAACGAAGCTGACGTGCGTGAAGCGATGCGCGAAGTACGCGTGGCCTTGCTTGAGGCCGACGTTGCACTGCCCGTTGTCCGCGAATTCATCGACAAGGTAACAGAGCAAGCCGTTGGCGCGCAGGTTCTGAAGTCGGTTACGCCAGGTCAGCAAGTCGTCAAAATTGTTAACGACGCGCTTGTCGAAATGTTGGGCGCTGAACAAAGCGACCTGAATTTGGCGGTTGCGCCACCTGCGATCATCATGATGGTCGGTTTGCAGGGTTCGGGTAAAACCACAACGACTGCAAAAATCGCCAAGATGTTGAAGGCGAAGCAGGGCAAGAAAGTCCTGATGGCGTCGCTCGATGTCAATCGCCCGGCAGCGCAAGAGCAATTGGCGACGCTGGGAACGCAGACCGATGTTGCGACCTTGCCTATTGTTCAAGGGCAAATGCCCGTCGACATCGCCAAGCGTGCGATGCAGGCGGCAAAGCTGCAGGGCTTTGACGTCCTTATCCTTGATACCGCTGGTCGCTTGCATGTTGATCAGCAACTGATGGACGAAATGCAGGCGGTAGCGAACGTCGCCGTGCCGCAGGAAATTCTGTTGGTCGTGGACTCACTAACGGGCCAAGACGCGGTTAACGTAGCCAAAAGCTTTGGCGAACGGGTTGATTTAACAGGTATCGTTCTGACCCGCATGGACGGGGATGCCCGTGGCGGGGCGGCTCTATCAATGCGTGCCATTACCGGCAAGCCAATCAAATTTGCGGGCGTCGGAGAGAAGCTGGACGCCATTGAGGCATTTAACCCAAGCCGTGTTGCAGGCCGTATTCTTGGCATGGGCGACGTTGTCGGCTTGGTCGAACGTGCGTCCGAAATGGTCGAAAAAGAGGACGCGGAGAAACTCGCGGCCAAAATGGCCAAGGGCCAGTTCGACATGAACGACCTGCGCACCCAATTCCGCCAGATGACCAAGATGGGCGGACTTGGCGCATTGGCTGGCATGATGCCAGGCATGAAAAAGGCCAAGCAGGCGATGGACGCCAGCGGCATGAACGATAAATTGCTGGTGCATATGGATGCCATCATCGGGTCGATGACACCTAAAGAACGCGCCAAGCCAGAATTGCTGAACGCCAAGCGCAAGATCCGCATTGCCAAAGGTTCCGGCATGACCGTGCAAGACGTCAACAAGCTGATCAAAATGCACCAGGAAATGGCAAGTGCCATGAAGCGCATCCGCAAAATGGGCGGGCTGAAAGGCCTTGCTGCGATGTTTGGCGGCGGCAAAGGTGGTGCAGATTTGGGCGGCGCGATGGAGGGGATGCACGGCCTTCCCCCCGGCGCGATGCCGCCCGGCATGGGCGGATTCCCCGGGATGGGCGGCGGTGGCGGGATGCCACCTGACCTCGCAAGGCTTTTGAATAAGAAGAAATAATATACTGTTTATTTTGAATATTTTAAGAAAGGTGAGTTAGTTTTATGGCATTATCAATGCGTTTGTCGCGGGGCGGTTCGAAAAAGCGTCCTTATTATAAAATCGTTGTAGCCGACGCCCGCGCACCGCGCGATGGCAAGTTCATCGAGCGTATCGGCAGCTACAACCCGCAGGCGCCCAAGGATAGCGCAGAGCGCGTAATCCTCGACACAGAGCGCGCTAAGCACTGGCTTGCCGCTGGTGCACAGCCATCGGACCGCGTAGCCCGCTTCCTTGACGTTGCCGGCGTCAAAGAGCGTAAGGCAAAGAACAACCCGAACAAGGGCGAGCCAGGCCAAAAAGCCAAGGATCGTGCAGAAGACAAGGCAACCAAGCTTGCTGAAGCCGAAGAAGCGGCCGCAGCAGCAGCTGCTGCTCCTGCTCCTGCACCTGAGCCAGAGCCAGAAGTAGTCGCCGAAGAAGCGCCTGCTGCTGAAGAAGCTGCACCAGCCGAAGCTGCCGCCGAAGAAGCGCCAGCTGCTGAAGAAGCTGCACCAGCCGAAGCTGCTGCTGAAGAAGCGCCTGCTGCTGAAGAAGCTTCACCTGCAGCTGAAGAAGCAACCGAAGAAAAGGCTGAGGGCTAAGCCTTGGCTGACTCAACCGTCACGCTTGCCGCCGTTTCTGGCGCGCACGGCGTGACGGGTGAAGTTCGTCTCAAGCTGTTTGCAGAAAATGTGGACAGCTTGAAACAGTACAAAACATTCAATGACGGCGCCTTGACCGTTAAGTCGCTGCGTCCCACCAAAGACGGGGCTATCGCCCGCTTTGCCGAAATAAACGACCGCAATGCGGCAGAAAAGCTCCGCAGTACCCTTCTAACCGTCCCGCGGGAGGCTTTGCCTGAATTGGGCGAGGGGGAATATTATTATAGCGATCTGTTGGGTTTGCCTTGCATATCCACCGACGGTACCGACCTCGGCATTTGCGTCGCTGTCGAAAATTTCGGCGCGAGCGATGTGCTCGAAATCCAGATGCCTTCTGCCGACGGCAAGCCCGGCAAAAAGTTCATGGTCCCTATAACCGTCGATGCCGTGCCTCAATGGGGTGAGCGGATACTCATTGACGCAGCTTTCGTGATTTAGTATATACATCATGTATATACGGAGCGCGTTATGAGCAACGAATATAGAGCTAAAGTTTTTAAGTCGGGTAATTCCGTCGCATTGCGCTTGCCCAAGGCGCTCGGCTTGAAAGACGGCGACGAAATGATTTTACGTGAAGAGCAGAGCGAATTTATCTTCAAGCTTGCCGACCAGCCGCGCAAAAAGATCGATGTGAGTGGCTTTTGGGGCAAGGCTGCAGGCATGATTCATGAACCTGCTCCCAAGGAAGATTTCGAGCCCCGCCCGAGCAGTCTGCGAAAAAATCCTTGATCCGATTTTTGATCGACGCTGACACTGCTATATTTGCGACGACGGCTCAATATCCCCGGATCGCGAAATATATGGCGCAATATGAACCCGGCGAACTCGGGCTTTCCGTCATTAGCTATGCTGAAATTGTGTTAGGGATGGAGCAGGGGAAGCCGCCAACAGCGGAGGCGCTAGAAGCGTTCACTGCGGTAGTCCCTTTGCAGCCGTTCGATGAAGCGGCCGCGAAGGCTTACGCAATGCTCCCGTTCAAACGTGCGCGTTTTGATCGGTTACTCGCGGCACACGCGGTCAGTTTGGGGGCAACCATTGTGACAAACAATCCTTCCGACTTCGCCGATGTTCCGGGGTTGAAGGTAGAGAATTGGACGGTTTGATGGGCTGGGTTATGACGGAACGATTAAAGGCAAATTGGTTTTGGCCCGTGGCGCTTTTGGCGCTGGGTTATGAGTGTATTTAAGCGATGACTTTCCACGCCCAAATCCTCACCCTCTACCCTGAAATGTTCCCCGGACCACTGGGGATATCCTTAGCTGGCCGTGCGCTGGAGGAGGGGACTTGGTCTTGCTTGCCCATTCAGATCCGTGACTTTGCAACTGATAAGCATCGCACCGTTGACGATACACCCGCAGGCGGCGGGGCAGGGATGGTATTGCGGGCGGATATTCTTTCGGCGGCGGTCGAGCACGCCGCTGGTATCCATCCCAATATTCCAATTCTTGCGATGACCCCGCGCGGTACGCCAATCTCGCAAGCGCGAATCCGTGCACTTGCCGCCGGACCCGGCGTAACGGTGCTTTGTGGCCGCTTTGAAGGCTTTGACGAGCGCATTTTCGATGCCCATCCTGAAATTGAACAAGTTTCCATGGGGGATGTCATTCTATCCGGGGGCGAAATCGGGGCGCTGATGCTGTTAGACGCTTGCATTCGGCTGCTTCCCGGCGTAATGGGCGCCTCTTCCAGCGGTGACGAAGAGTCCTTTGAACAAGGATTGCTTGAATATCCGCACTATACCCGACCCAATGATTGGGAAGGGCGTATGATCCCTGAAGTGTTGCGATCGGGGGATCATGCGAAAATAGCTGCTTGGCGGAAACAACAAGCAGAGGAAATTACTCGGTTACGCAGACCGGACCTTTGGGGGCGTTACAAAGACGCCCGGGTTCAGCCTGCCTCTGACGTGCGACAAA
>Ga0315903_10009784_pt1 | contig 11541 bp, 14 predicted proteins | sample LakEriMetagenome_7_FD_203524 | JGI IMG/M metagenome (GOLD analysis project Ga0315903, IMG submission 203524) | Freshwater fungal communities from buoy surface, Lake Erie, Ohio, United States - Buoy 2 MA119 | ecosystem: Environmental > Aquatic > Freshwater > Lake | place: USA: Lake Erie, Ohio... | reverse complement strand
GCGCGCAGGTTCACCCCAATAACAAACGGCGATGTGGTATATCACAATTTAATGTCCATTCGGCCAAATGTAGATATGGTATTGTATAATAATTCACGAACCGACGACGAAGCCCGTGAATGGATACAAATGAGTCGCGACTATATTACAAATCTGGCAAAAACATATAATAATTTGTGCGACAATGAAGAGCGGCATTTAAATCACACAATCGACCAACGCGCCAAATCTGCATCCGTACGTCTGGATTATATCGGGATGCTCCCACTAGACTTAATACGCCATATCAAAAAATTCTTGTTGCCAGAAATACAAACCCAGTTATATATATCGTGTTATCCCAACCTGAATGAAATGTTGTCGAAATTAACGGTTGACCGATTAAAAACGTATTACAAACAGCACGTCATTCCCAAATTTTACAATCAGTTTTTGACAACTCCATGGAAACGATGGATACATAGTAATAGTTTGCTGCCGAACGAAATACGTATGTCGCCTAGCACAAAGCATGAGTATATAACCGAAATACGAAAAATATTACATATGTTGCATAATGTCATTCCACATACCCCGGAAATACACCGATTTTGTCAAACGCAGGCACTGACCTTAATGCGGTCAATTGTATACACAGCAAAGCGATTTGCACCGAAGCCGGCCAAAGTCAAGCCGCCTCCAAAACCAAAGACATCTGTCAAAATAAAAAAACAGAAAATGGCCGCAACACTGGCTGCAACCATTGTACATGCGGATGCGGATGCGGATGCAGAAGCGCAATCACAAGAAGCCGGACTCGTAAATATTTTCATGCAGGCAGAAAACAGTCCGCCAACGCACTTGTAATGTGAAACGCCAATGTGAAACGCTAAAATGCAATATAAATCAGCAAGCAATGTAAAAATTTGAAGAATGATGTAAATATTTACCAAAAACAACAACAGAACAACAACGATCTATCAAGAGTCATAATCAACCATGTCAATCCGCAGAGGCGCCATCGAAATCAATTTAATTACGTCCAGCGCGGATATTTATGTGGGACAGAGTTTGAACGGTAAGAAACACGGCATCGGGACATTGTATTATGATATCGGCGCGATTCATATTTGCAATTGGCAAAACGATATAGCACACGGGCACGGTATATATAAATTCGCAGACGGCACAGAATATGTCGGGGATTGGCGAAACAATATGTTTCATGGTAGATGTAATGAAATATACTACAGAAATGGCGATTATTACAAAGGCGAAGTGAGACGTGGGTCCATCACCGGAAAGGGCAAAATGGTTTATAACGACGGAAAACAGTACAGCGGAATGTGGAAGAACGGAGTGTGGCATGGATTCGGGGAAATGGTATATCAAAACAAAGACATATATTGTGGAAATTTCGCCAACGGACTCCGCGAGTCACATGGACTATATACATGGTCGAATGGAAACACATATGAAGGCCAGTGGAAAAATGACGAGATGCATGACGGAATAGTAAACAATAAAAAACAAGGCTTAAATGAGCGCTGTGTATGGACAGCGCCGAGCCAAGAGCCGAGCCAAGAGCCAATCCAGTCATTATAAATAAATAAATTTACACCATTGAAGAATTACAATGGGACAAAAATTTTGTTATAACCTTATAGTATAGATATGAAATATAATAACTTTATAAAAAATAGTAGTCATTATGGAGATATTTTAGCGATACCGTTCTTCGCTTTATTGACCATTTATTTTTATAATATTGAAGAAAAATCCATAATAGAATACGTATTATTATGTTTTTCTATAAGTGGATTTATATTAGATATTTTTTATACGTATATATTTTTGTCTCATGTCAAATCTTCAACGGTGTAACGATTTTTGACAATGCTACTTTAATATTGTAAAAACGATTCTTGTATGTTTTTTTTAGTTTATTCATATAAGTAACCACATTTTCGCGATTCATTTGCGAAGATACCGGCGGCAATATATTGTCATCGGGCCCATGTCCATCATAAACACCCACATCACATGCACAAGCTGCGTGCAAACTTCGAATCGCATCCAAAATAATCAATTGGTGTTCATTACAAAAGTTTGCAAAACCTTCCGCTGGGGAAATTGTAGACACCGCGGAAGGCACATTCCCATCCGCGTCCGGTTTCGTTTCAATCACATTTATTTTAATTTGTGTACGAATATGGTCGTCCATGGCAACCAGCACCGGTTTGTGTAACGTATCATACGTTTTACGTACCGGCTGAACCGACGGAACCAAAGATTTTTTGCGAAAATAATATCGAACGCTTTTAAACATTTTATCGGCAACGTCGCCTGCAAACCCCAACTGAACTAACCTGTCGGTTTCGGTGTCCACCAATTCTTTATTTTCAGTCATCCATGATTTCCATGCGTCCTTAAAATCGAGTCGGCTATCATGTTCGTGTAGTTTGGCAAATGCAGTGAGTTCATCCATAAAACTATCATGAAAATTATATCGAAATACTTGCAAAGAAATACCGGATATTTTGTGAAGAGGCGTTGCAGAATCCGTGTTGGCCATTTTATTGTATGTGCGAAATACGCTGTTTGAAATAAATATGACATAAATACTTAATGCAAGTGTAAAATCAATTTTTTGAAAGGATACATGCGATAAACAATATAAAGAAAATACGCGTATTTAATTCGGGGTGGGAAGTAAAACACAGTACATGTACATTGGCTCTTATAGTGTAGTTGGTTTTATCACTGCAGTCTTTGAAACTGCAAACCTGAGTTCAAATCTCAGTAAGAGCTTAATATAAAAACAAAATAAAAAATTACGGAACGAGTTTGCCGAAAAGTTACTCACTGCTTCTGTAGCTCAGATGGTTAGTAGCGCTTGACTGTTATTTTTGATGGTATTGTTACCATAACGCAGTTATCAAGAGGTCCCCTGTTCAAGCCAGGGCAGAAGCGAATTTTTATACACATAATAATTGAAATACTTATTATGTGCACGTTTATTTGATATTTCCAAACGCTGATTTTACACATCATAAAATAACTGGATTGTTTCAATCGTTTTGTCTGTTGTATTTATTGGGTTTATCCAGTAATTAATATGTTCTTCCAATGTATTTAATCTTTGCGTCCATTCATCTTTTTTTGATTTTTTAACGACACAAATACCTCTTTGGTCTTTACCCCAACACGAGCTTATTGTTATTCCATTTTTATCATACTCGTCTGGATTAAATCGAATAAATACTATGGGTCTGTGTCCCAAATCTTGTGATTAAACGCTTTTTGTCTCTCTTGTTCCTTCCTTGCCCGTAGTTTGTCTCGTTTCACCCTTCTCTGTTTTCTTTTTTTGGATATGTCTACCAGACTGACTCTCAGTATAGTAATGCGGTGGTCGTGTTTACCAAGACCTGCGGATACTACATCTTCGCCTAAATCACAATAGTGCGATTGGCAGCAACATTCGTCGACACCCACAACTTCGTCTGCATACTTTTCAAAATACTCCAAATTGTTTGTAATTTCTCCAATCTCCACTTCGACTTGTTTCTTGTAAACCCTTCTGGTGAGCTCACATTCCCCACCACTACAATACCCACTATGATCCGACGCCTCTTCCTTGAAAAGAATTTCGATACGAACGCTCATTTGCTTCTTGATAAATACTGATTGTCATAAAGACAGAGTCGAATATTAATTTCAATTTTTTAGATTTATGTCCTATTTTATACCAGTGAAGAATGAATCAGCTATGCGGATTTAATTCTTCAATGATGTAAATACTTAAATAATTTCCATTATATTTGTTAATGGAAATTAGCGAAGAAGAAGACACGATGATGTATATACATTTTTCAAAAAAACAGATTGATGATTATATACTAAAAAATGAATATCAATTGGCTTTTCATAGTTTAATATCAGTTCTTGGAAGGTTGGATAATGATTGTAAAAAAGATTTTATAGATTATTACAGTAAAAAACAATACGTTTACACCTTTCAACTGCTGACAATAATAAATAACCGGCTAATAAAAATATTCATCAATATACACCTTTGAACATTTAAATCCGCACAAAAAATGAGTATTTTTTCTAACTTACTTATAAGCGGAAATCATCTACTCGTAAGTGTAAATTGAAAAATTATAAAACGAGTTAATCATAATTTGAAATAGTATAAATATAAAATAATATTAATAATTATAAGTATGCAACGAGATTTAGATTATGAAAATAATAATATTGGTTTTGATTATCAATACACAGAAGAGGATGGAGGTGGAATAAAATGTAAAAATTATGAACTATGTGAGGCGGTTTTGCCTAAATGGTGGTTTGAATGTAAAGGTCAATATTTATGCACTAATTGTGATATGTTTTTTAATACGAATTTAATAAGACCGCCCGGTAAAGACAACGGCGTATTAGAAATAAGTGATAATGTTGAATGTCCTATATGTTTGGAAACTAAAAGGGGTATATCATATCCATGCTGTAATCACATGGCGTGTATTGAATGTTTCAAACGATGTATGTATGGCGATGATAGTGGAGAACCAGTATTCCCATACCCTGATATAGAAGACGAATATTATGAAGACACAGAAAACATTAAATGGAAAAACGAATATCCGCTAATTGAAACATACAATATAAATTATAACGAATGGGATGATAAAAAGAATGAAGGACAGGAAAACAACAAGCATCTTCTATTATGTCCGTTATGTAGAGCATAATTATATTTTGTATCACAAATTATAAATCGTAATTTACTTAAAAATTATTTATGTAAATTATATAGCAACTATGAGATTAAAAAGTGAATTGTATAAGAAAGAACAAGATGATATTACAGACAAGATTATTAGCATATTGGATTTGGAAAATAAAAACACCTATACGCTATATGAATTAGACCAAAATACAGAAATACAAACTCAAATAATGAAACTCATTCCAGAAATACGAAAATGGTTCTCATTTAACAACATGAAAGCAGTTGGAGAACCTGAACGAATTAAACGACCATGGTTGTCTATCATTAAAAAATTAATTACACCAAAATATTCAATTGAAAGTAAGGGATTTCATTTCAAAAAGGAAGAAAAATGGTTAATGACTCAACAATATATATTCGCGAAAGTTTAGGAGAAATACTGAAAATAAATATATTCGTAAGAAACCTACTTAAAATAATATCTTTACATAGTATATAGGATGGAAACTCCAAAAGATAAACCACCAGAGTTTTTCAAATCCATTAAAACTTCGCTCAAAAGTGTATTGAAGCATCCCGAAATCAATACCAAAATACTTAATGATGCTGTTGTGAAATCTAACAAGATTGTTATTCATACTTTACAATTTCTCAAATTGTATTTATTGGATTATTATGAAAATAACAATAAATCATTACCAAACATAAGCAAAGAGTTAATAAATAATTCTATGAAAGTTGTTTGTGGCGAGAAAACCGAAAAAAGAGGCAAACCAGCAAATAAAGAAACAATAGAAATGAAAGATACACTCATATCGTTTTTTAACCAGCACTATTTACCACTTACTCAAACAGACCCAATTGATTATGCTGGGATGAATACTATTTTAGATTATTTGAAAGAAGATGTTATCACGATGTATGAGAACAACATACAATTACATTATGTGGAGTATGTGGAACGATATGTAAACGTTGTTTGGAAAAAGAAAATGATTGTTGATAAGATACGAAAAATAGGCAAACCCCAAAAGGAGCGTGAAGCACGAGTAAGAACCCTTTGTGCCGAATTACGCAAAATTAAAAATGATTTGTTGAATGTGGATGGAAAACCATATCAATCAAGTCCTCATTACCATAACTGGATTACAGAACAAAAACAGAATATATTACCCATAAAAAAGAAATATGAAAAGAATAATATTTACTATGATTTGAAATGTTCGCCTATGGATTATTTTCCGTGCATGATTTTTATGATGAAACGTGTTGAGAACGATGGCGAAAGTGTAAACAATGTATTTCCTTTACGGAGCGAAATCGCCCCAAAATACATACGATTAGATACAACTACATTAGTCAATTTATTATTGAGAAAGGAACACGGCACAAAAGGGTTTTACAAGACAAAAGGAGAATTGAAAAAGAACGAAGATAAAATATGGGAGTTCTTTTTTAGAACAGAGCGAAAAATGTTTTGTAAAACTGGATATTCGTTTCATCATATGGTTTCCACCGATGGCGTTGGATTAAGCGTTTTATTTTTGCGCGCTGATTTGGTTGGTAAGAAATTACCTATGATGAAAAAGGGGATATCAAAAGAATTGTATATTGATGAATTAGATGATTATTCTGCGTTACGAGATAAAACAATTGTGGGCATCGATCCGGGTAAAGACGATTTAATTTATTGCGTAGATAATGCTTCCAAAGATGCGAATGTATTTCGGTATTCGCAAGACCAACGCAGAAAAGAAACCAAGATGAAAAAATACAACAATATCATTTTGGGAATGAAAACTAATAAGATTGAAGGGAAGACAATTATAGAATATGAAACCGAATTATCACATTATAATCGTAAATCATTACAAATTACAAAGTATAAAGAATATTTACAAGAAAAAAATAGAATAAACCATATATTATTTCAGTTTTATCGTAAAGAATTATTCCGTAAGTTGAAATTTGGTAAATATATCAATACCAAACGAAACGAACAAAAGATGATTAGTAATTTTAGGAAGATGTATGGTAATCCAGAAGAAGTTGTAATTTGTATTGGAGATTGGGAACAAAGAAAACAAATGAAATTCAAAGAACCAACATTAGGAAAAGGAATACGGACCTTGTTTAGAAAAAATAATTATAAAGTATTTTTGGTTGATGAATTTAGAACCAGTTGTAAATGTTCTAATTGTAATGGTGGAGTGTGTGAAAAATTTAGAGTAAGAAAAAATCCAAGACCGAAACCAAAGAAAAATAAAGAAAATCCAAAGAAAGAAATAAAATACGATGAAATGCGGTTAATTCACGGACTACTACGCTGTAAGAGCGGTTGTGGGTTGTGGAATAGAGACCGCAATGGTTCATCAAATATCTACAAAATAGCAGATAATGCGATAAATAACACAGAAAGACCAAGTTATTTATGTAGAGAAACAAGTAATCAAGACGCTTTACCGAGTGTCTATAACCAAACTTTACTACGAGTATGAAAAGACTCAACTTTGAACCTCTTTATTTTTTAGCACTTTTGTGCGGATTTAAATGTTCAAAGGTGTAAAACGAACTTACATGTAATGATTATGAATGAAAATAAAAAAACAACGGTTACATCGGGACCATATACATTTCAAATAACCGACAATACATTGTTTTCAAGAACTAACAATGAAATGTATGGCCGCAATTTTACAATCGGAAGAACTTATCAAGATTGCGTACAGATTTCAATCATAACTGAAAATAATGAACACATAGACGCAAGTATGCGAATTTTGCGCAACGATGGTCAAGAGTGGTCCGTTTCAAACGATCACATGTACAATATGATAAAAACATTATTACATTATGTGTATACGCAAATACCAACACTTACTCATATAAATTTTGACGATAAATCCCACATTGAATATGCAGGCAAAGACGACGATTACAACCACCCATTACAACCCATGATTCACGACGACCCAATTCCGTTATACTATTTTTCCATTGTATTTAATGGCCAAACCTGGTACGAATATTATTTCAATGCAACCCAAAAAAATCAGGTTAGACATGGACAATATCGAAAACGGGTGGCCGAATTTTTATATGATCATGAATATAAAACGCACATACAGTTTGGCCGGTTTGTTTCATTGTTCAATAAGCGCGAAGAAGAAATGGCGGAATTGGTTGAATATTACAATCATGCAAACAATTTCAACGATTTTTTTCAATCTATACCAGAACAAGACCGGTGTAGATTAGTTGGGCCATGGATTCAACAATTCATGAAATATATATTACACCTTTGCACATTCAAAACGCCCACTTCGTGGGCAGTTATGAGTGAGCGAGGTGATGCTGATTGCGCATTTGAAATGTGCAATGGTGTAAAAGACGCGTTTTACAGTGAAGATTGGATAATTCATTTCCCGCTGCAAATCACTGGAGAAAATAATGAAACGCATAAATATTATTATCCGGAAGACATGAACATTACAAATAATTTTCAATCGAAAAATATATGTTTGTCTCCAGACGATATATAGAGCGGATGCAAAAAAAGTCGTGACTCAATCAACATATGGATTATTTTCACGCCGACCCACTTTCATACATCGAATTTGTAGTATATACGGGCTTCTTCTCCACATGCGGGGCAACAATCACAATAGTTTCGTCGATTAAATGTATATTCACATTCATCATGCATCGTTTTCTTACAATTGGCACAAACAATATAATATTCTGTAAATCGTTCATTGCAAAGGAAGCATGATTTATGATTGGCGAAACATGAATGTACATTTCCCATTGGATTATAATATACGTCATTATAATGTTTATTCAGTCCTTACCCAATCACAACTACCGCCCGACTTAGTCCGGCGGATAACTACACCACATACATCTGTGCAACTGAACCGAACAATTCTCACACAATACGGGGACCAAATACAAATAACCAAATGGGTTGGACGCATGGTTTGGATTTGTATGCCCATATATTTTCCGCTTACCACAGTGTTTGCAATTATATTTGGGGGGAGATAACGGCGTTTCGGGCCGTAATCTATTATGTTCTTCACAATACATGTCGTGTACGTGCATGATATTATGTATATATTTATACAAAGTATCTAAATCAGTTCAGTGAGTGTTATAGTGCATATGTGTCCCCAGTTTCAATCGGTATCTTGAACCCGAAATAATACAAATTAGTAAAACGTATAGAATTTAATATAACCAAAAATTGATAAGATTGTGACGTAAACCGTATTAGTATAATAATATTAAGATGAGCAGATTACCATCATATGAGCGTTCATTCGCAACTCATGAAAAGGCAAAATATTGGAGTAAAAAAAATGAGAAAGACCCGCAAAATGTATTTAAACTAAGTCATGCGAAATATTGGTTTGATTGTGATAAATGTAATCATGATTTTGAGAGCATATTAAGTAATATAGCGCGCGGACCATGGTGTCCTTATTGTAACAACAAAAAAATATGCGAAAATCTAGAATGTATACAATGTTTTAACAAGTCATTTGCATCACACGAGAATGCGCAATTTTGGAGTAAAGAAAATGGGGACGTAAAACCGAGAGCCGTATTTAAAAGTTCTCATACAAAATATTTATTCGAATGTCATAAATGTAAGCATAGTTTTGATAAGGGATTAAATAGTGTAGTACGTGGACAATGGTGCCCTTATTGTAGACACCAAAAATTATGCGAAAACCAGGATTGCGTAATTTGCTTCGACAATTCATTCGCATCGCATGAGAAGGCTGAATTTTGGAGCGAGAAAAATGGGGTCATGAGACCGAGAGCAGTATTTAAACAAAGCTCTATAAAATATTGGTTTGATTGCGATAAATGTAAGGATGGTTTTGATTGTGTGTTATATAGTATAGTTGCAGGAAGTTGGTGCCCCTATTGTAAAAACAAAACCGAACTAAAACTATACGATGCACTCAAGCTAATCTATCCCTCCATCATACGCCAATTCAAACAAGAATGGTGTAAGAAACAAACATATCTACCATTTGACTTTTGTATTCCAGAATTAAAAATCATTATTGAATTAGATGGAAGACAACACTTCGTACAAGTAAGTAATTGGGCATCACCCGAAGAAACATATGAAAACGATTTGTTTAAAAAGACATGTGCGAAAGAAAACGGATATTCAGTAATAAGAATAATACAGGAAGATGTGTTCAATGATACATATGATTGGCTTACAAAAATACGGTTGTCGATTGAAGAAATAAAAATTAGTGGTAATATTGAAAATCATTATTTATGTGAAAATAACGAATATGATAACTTTATTGAATCCGATAACCCTAATCGAATTGCCGGCGTTTGAAATGTAAAATGGTTTACCCCAAGACAAATGTGGATCGCTTCGTCTTCGACTGTCCATGTTTATATTTTCGTCTGGATTTATTTGCTAATATAAATGCTTTCTTACGATGATTGCACCCCCTATCAATGATATGATAATCAACTGCAGCGGATTTGCCAGAAGTGATTGAGCTGGCTAAACGTGCCAAGCCCCATGATTGGGCGGTTTGATTCGGCCGCGACCCGGATGAAAAATATGCCCCTTCGCCCTTTTTAACGATTTGGTTCAGTGCAGACAATTTGCAACCAGTTTTCGCAGCGAGTTCTGGGGTGGGACTTATATTTTCTACATTGTATATTCTACGCGCGTTTCTAACGTGTTTGGACGGTTTACTTTTATAAGACGGCAAACGTTTGCGTGTAAAGTATTTATGTTTTTTATACAATTTTCGGGATTTTAACAACATGCCGATTTGTGCAGTTTTATCTGTTTTTGCAAGTTTAATTGGTACATATCGAACTGGAATTTGAATGCTCTCCATTTACATATAGAGACAAAATAACACGCACATGTAAAACATTTTCTCACCAATTAGTAATCATGGAAAGCCCATTCGCAAACAACAACAGCACATTTGTGTTGTATTTAGAGCCCGTGCGCAATCAGTATTACAAAACATACCAAAATATAATCACAGTAAGTACCATGCCACCTGGACCACTCGAACAACTGGTCAAACCGCTTTCCTTTGAAAAGTTATCGTCGTTTCAACAAGCAAGTCCCTTTTATCAAGGAATGAATTGCGTACATGTATTGTTACGGTATCCAAAGAACCAATCATATGCACCCGTCAAACACGGTGATTCATTCATGACGGCGGAAGACATACCGGCGGTACTCTCTTATTTACAAAATAACAATTATATAGTGGATACAAATATGACAAAGCTAATGTTCAAATCACGCATCCCCATGGCCGGAGTGAGCGAGCAGCGAATGTCAGGAGACCGCCGAATGATATGTATGGTGAATTATAGTCAACCCGGACATTAGAGACTCCCATGAATAAACCTCCCCGAATAAACCTCCCCGAATAAACCTGACCCAAAGAAATAATACAAATATATACATAAACGTTTCTCTGGATATAATAAAACTACCATCAATGATATATGATTATGTAATTTTAGGCGGCGGAATCGCCGGATTGTACACCGCATATCAAATATTAAAGAAGTACCCCCATGCAAACCTGTTAATACTCGAAAAAGACAAAACACTAGGAGGGCGTATCTACACACATCACGACACGACCATGGATGTAGAAGCGGGAGCAGGCCGGTTTCACAGTGGTCATACACATCTACTTGAACTCATTCGAGAACTCGGTCTGCAGTCAAAACTAACCAAAATAACGAGCACAGCGACATATGTAGATAATTCCGGAAAGCGAATGAATTCGATATTGGAC
>Ga0315903_10009783_pt1 | contig 11541 bp, 4 predicted proteins | sample LakEriMetagenome_7_FD_203524 | JGI IMG/M metagenome (GOLD analysis project Ga0315903, IMG submission 203524) | Freshwater fungal communities from buoy surface, Lake Erie, Ohio, United States - Buoy 2 MA119 | ecosystem: Environmental > Aquatic > Freshwater > Lake | place: USA: Lake Erie, Ohio... | reverse complement strand
TAAGTGGGGTCAGAGTACTCCGATTCACATAGCCGGGGTCAGTGATTGGATTTAAGTGTCACTTACTGTTAGAGAAAGCATCCGCAAGGCTCGGCGGAAGGCAGCAAGCGGGACCTGAAGCGCCGTGGATAGTCGGTAAAAAGTACAACAGGCACAGGCAATCGGAGAGTCCGCTTTTATGCGCTCGCTGTTTCAGGTCTCGCCTGTCGCCCAAGACATGTATTAGCCGTTATCCGCCGTCACTTCGCTGGCCAGGCGGTGTTGAAAGCGGCGGCGGGCAGGCCTTCCTGGTTCATCAGGTTGGGCTCGGCGATCTGTGACCAGGCGAAGCGGGCGCGGTCCGGTTTGGGAACGGCGGGGCTGCTGAGCAGGATGGACTTGCCTTCGACGATGGTGGCTTCGGCGGGATGATAGGTGCCGTCGGCTCCGGCGATTTCGAAGTGGGTGAGCGGTTTGCCATCGCGTGAGGCGAGACCGCCACCAGTGTGGTCGAAGCGGATGGCGATGCCCTTGTCGGTGACCTTGGATTCGGCGAAGAGCGGGCCGGATTTCACAAGATCCTTGCGGCCGTAGGTGTCGGCGAGTGCCCACAGCGAAAGACGGCGGGCGACCTCGGACTTGTTGCCGGGGTGGATGTCGCCGGGGTTGCCGATGTCGTTGGTGACGGCCATTCCGGTGTGGGGGATTTTCAGGGTTTGCTGCTGTGCCCACCAGATTTCGGGGAGCTGGCCTTCGCGTTGCGGGCCGTAGTTGAACGGTGCGAGTTGGACGAAGAGGAAGGGCGCGTCGGCGGACTTGAACTGCTTGCGCCAGCCTTCGATGAGCGCGCGTTTCTTGGTGGTGTAGGCCATGCCCTCGCCGTTGTTGGACTCGCCTTGATACCAAATGAACCCGCGCAGCGCGAATGGCACGAGTGGGTGGATCATGGCCTGATAGGTTCCGGTTTCCGCGCCGTGGCCGAGTTTCAACAACTCCGGCGCGGCGGGCATGTCCGGCGCGGGAAGACCTTCGTCGTGGGCCTTGGTGGCCTCCGGGAGCCAGCGGCCGAGGGTATCGAGATAGGCGCGGAACTTCTTATCATACTCCGGAAATCCGGGGCTCTTCGCGAGCCGTTGTTGGGCCACGGGTTCAAGTTCGGCGATGCCGACGAGGCCTTCCTCGGCCCACCACGGTTCAATGCGGGAACCGCCCCACGAGCTGTGGATGATGCCGACGGGCACCTTGAGTTCCTCGGCGAGCCTGCGGCCGAAGAAATAGCCGACCGCGGAGAAAGACTTCGCGGTTTCGGGCGTGGCGGCGCTCCATTTGGCGCTCACCGTGTCCTTGCGCGAGTGGCTGAGCACGCGGGGCACATCGAAAAGGCGCAGCAACGGAACCGGGCCTTCGGCGGCGAGCGCCTGATCCTCCTTGCGGCTCTGGGTGATGTTCCACTGCATGTTGGATTGGCCGCTGCCGAGCCAGACTTCGCCGACGACGACGTCCTTGATGTCGATGGCCGGCGATCCGTCTCCGGAAATGCTGAGGTTTCGGCCTTGGGAGCTGGTTTCGAGCGGGTCGAGCGTGACCATCCAACGGCCGATCTTGTCGGCGGTGGCGGTCTTGGTTTGTCCGGCGAACGAGACGCTCACCTTGCCGCCGGGGTCGGTTTTCCCCCAGACGGGGACGGGTTTTTCCCGCTGGAGCACCGCGCCATCCTGGAACAGCGGGGCGGGGGTGATCGCCGCCAGAAGCGGCTGGGAAAGAAGCAGTAGCAGGGGGGCGATGCGGGTCTTGACCATCCCCCCGATACGCATCGGTTTGGGAAAGTCTAGCAAGATGGCGGGGTCGGTGAGCGTTTCGGAAAAACCCCGCGTGGTAGCTGATTTTCAGCAGAAAATGGTTGCCTGAGGCGGGAAATGCCCCCAAGTTCTTGCCGAAACCTCACAAAACAAGGTAACAAACTAAGGTTTATGCTTCCCGAGCACGCGCCCTTCAATTCCGACCAGCGCCAGGCGCTGATTGCACTCCTTTCCGGCCTCGATTCGCACCAGAAGGGCTGGCTCAGCGGGTTTTTGGCAGCGGCTGGGCCAGCGACGCCCGCCACCGCGCCCACGGCAGGCGGGAAACTCACCGTGCTTTTCGGAACCGAGTCCGGAAACTCCGAAATCCTCGCCGACCGCGCCGTGAAGGAGGCCCGCAAGCGCGGGTTCCAAGCGGAGATGCGCAATATGTCCGACCTTGCTCCGGCGGCTCTGGCGAAGGTGTCCAATCTGCTCGTCATCGTCTCCACATGGGGTGACGGCGAACCTCCGGAAACCGCGACCGGATTTTACAAGGAGTTCATGGCGAGTGACACCGCGCTGGGCGGCGTGTCCTACTCGGTCTGCGCGCTCGGCGACACCTCCTACGAGAAATTCTGCCAGACCGGACGCGATGTCGATGCCAAGCTGGAAAAGCTCGGAGCCAAGCGCGTGGCCGATCGTCAGGACTGCGATGTGGACTACGAGGAGGCGTTTTCCGGATGGCTGGATCGCGCGCTGTCGTCGTTCGCACCGTCCGCATCGGCGGTGGTGGCCGTGCAAGCCGCGCCCGCTTCCGCTTCCGCGATCGAATATGGCAAGAAGCATCCTTTTCCCTCCGAGGTGCTCGAAGTGGTCCATCTGAATGGCAAGGGATCATCCAAGGAAACGCTTCACATCGAGTTATCACTTGCCGGTTCGGGCATGAGCTACGAGCCCGGTGACGCGCTTGCCGTGGTGCCGGTGAACGCGCCGGATGTCGTTCATGCGGTGCTGGATGCCGCCAAGCTTGGCGGAAATGAGGAGGTCGAGGTCAAGGGCGTGGGCCGCAAGGTGCTTGCCGACGCGCTTCGCGAGGATTTCGACATCACCGCCTTGTCTCGCAATGTCCTGTCGAAGATCGCCGAGGCCTCGGACTCCGCGAAGCTCCGCGAACTGCTCGCCGATGATGCCAAGGAGCGGCTCAAGGGTTATGTCAACGGCCGTGAGATTATCGACGCGCTGCACGATTTCGCTCCCGCCGGTCTGTCAGCGGAATCGCTTGCCGGTTTGTTCCGCAAGCTGCCGCCGCGCCTGTATTCCATCGCCTCCAGTCCGCTCGCCCATCCCGATCAGGTCCATCTGACGGTGGCGGCCGTGCGCTACGAAACCCACGGTCGCCAGCGCAAGGGCGTGTGCTCGACCTATCTCGCCGATCTGGTGAAACCCGGTGACACCACCGAGGTTTTCGTCCAACCTAACAAAAACTTCCGCCTTCCCGAGGATAGCGCCACGCCGGTCATCATGGTCGGTCCGGGCACCGGAGTCGCGCCCTTCCGCGCCTTCGTCGAACACCGCGGCGCGCTCGGGGCGAAGGGCAAGAACTGGCTGTTCATGGGCGACCAGCACTATCTTTACGACTTCCTCTACCAACTCGAATGGCAGGACCATCTCAAGAGCGGCGCGCTCACCCGCCTTGACCTTGCCTTTTCCCGCGACCAGCCGGAAAAGGTCTATGTCCAGCACCGGATGCGTGAGCGTGGCAAGGACCTCTACGCCTGGCTGGAAGAGGGTGCTCACTTCTACGTCTGCGGCGATGCCAGCCGCATGGCAGCCGATGTCCACGAGGCGCTCATCGCCATCGTCGAGGAACAGGCCGCCATCTCCCGCGAAGCCGCCGAAAACTACGTCGAAAACCTCAAGAAAGCCAAACGCTACCAACGCGACGTTTACTGATCCTCAGTTTCCAATCCTTAATCTCCAATCTCCATTCCCATGTCCGAAGAAAAGAAACTCTCCGCCAACGAATACATCAAGACGCGCAGCAACTACCTGCGCGGCACCATTGCCGAGGGGCTGGCAGACCTCTCCACCGGCGCGATGGCCGAGGATGACCAGCAGCTGCTCAAGTTCCACGGCACCTATCAGCAGGACGACCGCGACCTGCGCGCCGAGCGCCGCAAGCACAAGCTGGAAAAGGCCTACTCGTTCATGATCCGCATCCGCGTGCCGGGAGGCGTGGCCACTCCGGCGCAATGGCTGGAAGTGGACCGCATGGCCACCCAGTTCGCCAACCACACGATCAAGCTCACCACCCGCCAGGCCTTCCAGTTTCACGGCGTGATCAAGAGCAACCTCAAGCGCACCATCAAGGAGATCAACCAGACAGCCATGGACACCATCGCTGCCTGCGGCGATGTGAACCGCAACGTGATGTGCAATCCGAACCCGTATCTTTCCGAAGTGCACGCCGAGGTCCTCAAGGTGGCCCAGGGGATCTCCGATCACCTCACGCCGCAAACCCGCGCCTATCACGAAATCTGGCTGGATGGCGAGAAAATCGAAAGCTCCGAGGAAGAGGTCGAGCCGATCTACGGCAAAACCTACCTGCCGAGGAAGTTCAAGATCACCATCGCCGTGCCACCGTCCAACGACGTGGACATTTACGCTAACTGCCTGTCGTTCATCGCCATCGTCGAGCAGGGCAAACTGGTCGGTTTCAACGTCGCCGTCGGCGGCGGCATGGGCTCGACCCACGGCAACGAGAAAACCTATCCGCGCCTCGCCGATGTGATCGGTTTCTGCACCGTGGAGCAGGTGGTCGATGTGGCGGAGAAGGTCGTGCTCGTGCAGCGCGACTTCGGCGACCGCACCGACCGCAAGCACTCGCGCTTCAAGTACACCGTCGACGACCACGGTGCGGAGTGGATTTTGGCCAAGCTCAACGAATATCTCGGTTACGAACTCGGTCCCGTGCGCCCGTTCAAGTTCGAGGACAACGGCGACCGCTTCGGCTGGGTGGAGGACAGCAACGGAAACTCCCACCTCACGCTATTCGTTCAGGGCGGCCGGGTGCTCGACACGCCGGATTATCCGCTGATGACCGGACTGCGCGAGATCGCCAAGGTGCACGAGGGCGACTTCCGCCTCACCGCCAACCAGAACCTGATCATCGCCAATGTCTCCCCGGCGAAACGGCCACAGATCGAGAAGCTGCTAGAACAATACGGCATCAAGGACAGCCACGAGAAAAGCGCGCTGCGGCTCAACTCGCTGGCCTGCGTCGCCCTGCCGACCTGCGGATTGTCGCTCGCCGAGGCCGAGCGCTATCTGCCCGAGGTGCTGACCGAACTCGAGGAAGTCATCGAGGAGAACGGCTTGCGCCACGATGCCATCACCATCCGCATGACCGGTTGCCCGAACGGCTGCGCCCGGCCGTACATTTCCGAGATCGCGTTCATCGGCCGCGCACCCGGCAAGTACAACGTCTATCTCGGCGGCGGATTCGCGGGCCAGCGCCTGTCCAAGCTTTATCGCGAAAGCGTCCCCGGCACGCAGATCAAGGAACTGCTCTCGCCCATCATCGCCCGCTACGCCCGCGAGCGGAACGATGGCGAACGCTTCGGCGACTTCTGCATCCGCGCCGGCTATGTGAATGAGACCAAACAGGGCCGCGACTTCCACCTCAACATCAAGCCGGAGGCGCTCAAGGCCTCAGCTTCATCCTGATGTCAGTTGTGAAATTCCATGCGGATCCGGATTTCGATCCGGCCGATCTTTCGTCCGACGTCGCGCCGCTGCGCGCCGGCGAACGCATCCGCCTGCTGCACGAGCGACTGGGCGACCGCCTCGTGGCGACCACCAGCTTCGGCATCCAGGCCGCGGTGATGCTGCATCTCATCCACGAGCACGCGCCGAAGATCCCGATCGTCTTCATCGACACCGGCTATCTGTTTCCGGAAACCTACCGCTACATCGAGCAGCTCTCGGGTTTGTTGGATAAGCTCGATCTCCGCATCTATCAGCCATCGGTATCCGCCGCGCGGATGGAGGCGCTGTGGGGAAGACTCTGGGAAGGCGGCCAGGAGGACATGGACCGCTATGGCATGATCACCAAGATCGAGCCGATGAACCGCGCCCTGCGCGACCTCGGCGCGGACGTCTGGCTCAGCGGTCTCCGGCGGTCGCAGTCGAAGACCCGTAGCGACCGCCCTTTTGTCGAGCGCCAGAAGAAAACCCTGAAAGCCTATCCGATCCTCGATTGGGCCGACATCCAGGTGGATCTCTATTTCCGCCAGCACGACCTGCCGCGCCACCCGCTTGCGGCCCAAGGTTATGTTACCATGGGCGACTGGCACAGCACCAAGCCTGTCGAGAACGGTGACGCCGAATCCAGCCGCTTCAACGGCCAGAAATACGAATGCGGCCTGCACCTCGACTCCGGCAGCTCGGATTTCCAGATTTGAAGCGAGCGCCGCTGCGGTTCATTCCTCCGTAACTTCGAGTTTCAGGAAGATGTTCCCGGCGGCAGGGAGATTCGTCTGCGTGGCGGTGGCTTCAATGGTCTCGGGGTCCTGTTCGGGCGGCGAGATGACGGATTCCTGAATCTCAACGGTGCGCTGGCCGTCGCTTTCGCCGCTGAGAAACCACGACCCGAGGTCGGGGCTCCAGCGGACGCGTGATGTCACGCCGGGATGGTTCCTGGCCCGAGGAAAGGTGGCCTTGAAGACGCTGCCATTTGAGGCGCCTGCCTGCATGCGCCCGATGCTCGTCGCATCGCCCGGTTGGCTGCCGAAGTAGTATTCCAGCAAGTTCGAACAGCCGTCGCCATCCGCGTCATCAAGCGGTCCGCGCATGGCCGGGTTGGCAATGTTGGCAAAATAAAACTGCTGCGTCGGGCTGTCCGCGATGCCCGCATCCGCGGAACCGGGCGTGCCGATCTCATAAGCGGCGTCCGTGTTGATGGTGATGCCCAAGCTTTCCGGTCCCTCTGCCAGTTCATCGGCCAGCACGGTGAGGGCGAGATCGGCAAACTGCGCTCCGGCCGGAATTTCGAGCGGGCTGCCAAAGCCTGTGAAATCATCGCCCGCGCCGGCCGAACCGGAAGCCGCGAGCCGCACCGCGAGGCTGCCCGTGGTGGCTCCCGCGCGGGTGACGCGGAACACCAGCGCCTGGTCGGCGCCGGACTCGCCTGCCATGGCATCGGTTGCCACGATGGTCACGACTGGAATCGGATTTATCACGTTGATCGCGACGGCGGCCGAGTCGGTGGACGCCCCCTGGGAGTCGATCGCACGGGCTGTTAGATCGAAGGCTCCTGCCGGCGCGCTCCAGTCGATGCCATACGGCGCGGTCTCGTCCTCGCCGATCTTGGTCGTGCCCTGATAGAACTCGACCTTGGCTATGGTTCCATCGATGTCGTCGGCGCTGGCAGTAAGAGGAACCGTTTGCGGCGGTGTGAAGGACGCGCCGTTGGCGGGTGAGGTGAGAGTGACCGCGGGAGCGGCGTTGCCGTTCGTGGTGAACTCGCGAATGACTCCTCCGACCGGCGCGTTCACGCCATCGCTGACGGCGGCATACCATTCGTAGGTGGCGCCCGGATTGAGGCCGGTCCACGTTTGCATGGCCGAGGTTTCGCCGCCGCCGAGCGCCACGGTGCCGAGCGGCGTCCACGGGGCGGGGGTGCTCATGTTGTAGTCGAGCGTGAACTGGCTGTCGGCGTCGGTTTCGAATGTGCCACCGAGCGGGTCGCCCACGGGAGCCGTGTCCGTTTTGTAGGTGTAGGCGTGAATCCTGTTTTCCGACGGTTTGAAGGTGAAGTAGCGCAGCCACGAATCACCGCCGTTGATACGGCTTTGATAGTCCTGCAGCACCGTGTTGACGGTGCGGCCTTCGAAGACATCGGCGCGCCGTCCTTCGCCGTGGACGTGTCCGCAGAGCATGAGGAAGAGGTTCGGATTGTCCTTCAGGTTATCGTAAAGCACCTGGCCGTGGCCGCCCCATGAGGCGGGATTTCCCGTGCCGATGAGCCAGTGGCTGGTGAGGATGGCGCGGCGGTTCGGATGCGCCTTCAGAAGCGCGTCGGCCCAGTCCATGATCGCCTGCGTTCCGCCGGTGTTCGAGTTGTAGGCGAAGTTGATGACGATGAAATCCATGCCGCCCGCGCTGAAGAACTGATAGTTGTTCCGGTTGCTGTTGTTGTAGTTTCCCTGATAGTAATCGCGGCCTGCGAAACGGGACGGGCCGAAGTGAGTGTCCCATTCGGATCCGGTGCCGTCGTGGTTGCCCGGCGCGCCGCCCCACGGGATGCCGTGGGTGAGAAGCGTGGTCGCGGGATTCTCGATGATGTCCATGGCGATATCCGCGTTCAACCATTCTTGCGCCTGGCTGGCGGTGTTCACCATGTCTCCCATATGGGCGACGAACTTCGTGTTGAGCAGGTTCTTCGTCGTGACGATCCAGTTGGTCTGGTTGGTGAAGAGCGGGAAGCGGTTGCCGCCGCTGTTCTCCGAGTAGAACTGCGTGTCCGGCAGCGTGACGAGGGTGAAGTCCTCGCCCGGCGGCGGGCTTTTAGGCCTGCCGTAGAAAGTGACGGTGAGTGGCGCGGCTTCCGGATCGGCAACGGTGGCGCTGAGTTTCACCAAGCCGCCGGAACCGATGCTCGCGCCGTTGCCCGGGGCCAGCGGCGTGACGGACGGCGGGATGTTGGGATTCACCGTGATGTTGACCGGCGTGGAAACGGTGGCCGCGGTCAGGTTGTCGGTGGCGCGGGCGGTGATCGAGTAGCTTCCGGCGGCGATGTTGCTCCAGGTGAATGCGTAAGGTTCGGTGCCGTCCTCGCCGAGTTTGTTGGAGCCTTCGAAAAACTCCACCTTCGCCACCGAACCGTCGCTGTCGTCGGCGTCAACCGTGATTTCAACCGTAGCCGGAGCGAGGAAGCCAGCGCCTTCGGCGGGGCTTGTGACCGCGACTGTTGGAAATGCGGTGTCCGGCGGACCGACGGTGATGGATGTCGGATCACTCGTCGCGCTCAGGCCGTAGTTGTCGGTGGCCTTGGCGGTGATCGTGTAGGATCCCTGCGGAACCGTGGTCCAGTCGAAGGCGAAGGGAGCGGCGGTGTCCTCGCCGAGTTTCGTCGCGCCGTTGAAAAACTCGACCTTGGCGACGGAGCCGTCGTTGTCGGTGGCGTCCGCGGTGATCGGGACGGTCGCGGGCGCGGTGAACGTGGCTCCGTCCGCCGGGGTGACCAAGTCGATGGTTGGCGGCGTCCCGGGCAGTGAGTTGGTGATCAGTTCGAGATCGAAGCCGAGGTCGCTGCTGCTTGCGTCACGGTTGTGGACTTCGACAGCGATCACGTTTGATCCTTCGTTGAGCGGCGGCAGAGATGTGACGTCTGATGTGAAATAGGTCGTCTCATTCGAGCTATCAACGGTGCTGGCGGCATTGGTGAGGTAATTGGCCGATCCCGCGGGCATGTTCTGGCGCGCCACCTCGGCCCCGTTGATATGGATGACCACTCCGTCGTCGCGGAGAACGTTGAGCCGCAGCGATTGCACCGCGGCAGCTCCGGTGAGGTTGAAGGTGCGGCGGAGATAGGTGGTGATGATGCGGTTTCCGGTAGGTCCGCTGTTGACCGTGGTGTTGATATGGGAATCGCCGTATCCGAGCGGAGCCGCGCCAGAGGCCCAGCCGGTGTCGTTGAATGAGGGATCCTTCCATGCCGTGCCCTGGTTGCTGCCGTCGTCGAGGTATCTCCAGACCGCTCCCGGCTGGCCGGCGGGGCGGCGGGCGATGACGGTGGTTTCCACTGGCACCACGAAGGTGACGCTGGCCGGAATGGAATCAACCGACGCTCCATCATTGTCGATGGCGCGTGCGGAAACGGCGTAAGTGCCCGTGGAGACGCCGCTCCAGAGATAAGTGTATGGAGAAGTGGCATCCTCGCCGAGCTTCACCGCGCCATTGTAAAACTCGACCTTGGAAATCACGCCGTCGCCATCGGATGCGGTGGCGGCAAGAGTGGTGGAACCGCCCGGGATCTGCGTGCCGTTCGCGGGCGCGGTCAGGGTCACGGACGGACCTTGGTTGTTGGGGTTGGCGATGGTGATGTTCACCGGAGCCGAGGTGGTCGACCCTCCAAGATCGTCGGTGGCGCGGGCGGTGAGTGCGTAATTGCCCGAGATCATGCCACTCCACTCGAAGGCGTATGGCTCCGTGCCGTCCTCGCCGAGTTTCGTGGATCCGGCGAAGAATTCGACTTTCGCAACGGTGCCGTCGGTGTCGGAAGCGGTGGCTTCGAGGTTGACGGTCGCGGGAAGGTTGAACGATGCGGCCTCGGCCGGAGCTGTTAGAGCGACTTCGGGCACCTCGTTTCCGCTGGCGGTGAAACCATTCGTCCAGAGTGCCGAACCCGCCAATGTGCCGTTCGGAGCGGTGGCCGGAGAGGCGGCGGTGGTGGTCCCGGATCCTTCGTTCAGGGCGTAGCGGGCGAGCAGTCCCGGCGTGTCGTGGGCGACGGCGGCATCCATGTCGTTCGCGATGTCGGCCGCGCCGCGGGCCACGTTCCACACCCGGACCTCATCGATGACGCCATGGAACGAGCCTTCGCGCGTGCCGCTGGAATTCATCGCGGTGCCAATGGCGAAGTGCTGGATGCTGTCGCCGCGCGGAATCACACCCGGGAAAGTCGCGGGCGATCCGGCGAGCACGGTGAGGGATTGCTCGACGCCGTTGAGGTAGAGTTTCCATTGGGCCGAGGTGGTATCGTAAGTGGCGGCGGCGTGGTTCCAGACGCCGCTTTGGATCACCGTGTTTCCGATCACCGGGAAATTCTGTCCCGCGGCATAAGCGGTGCCGTTGGTGGTCGCGTTGAGTTGCTCGAAGTCGGCGGCGAGTTTGCCTTCCGAATTGATGCCAAGGAAGTAGTTGCAATCGCGGTTGTCGCCATCGGTCTCGCTGCGGCCTTTGGCGACGAGGGGAACGGCGACCACGCCGCCGGTGCCGGTGCTGGCGGTCGTGCCGGCGCCGGTGCGCATGAACCAGCATTCGACGGTGAAATTGTTAGAGCCGAGTGCCGTCGCCGATCCCATGGTGACGTGCTGGCCGTCCACGCAAACCACCGCGGCGTCCGATGTCGGTGGCGCGCCGGTGATGGCGACGTTGTCGATGCCGACGATCTGGTCCGGCGAACTCTGGGTGGCGTTGTCGTCGATCCAGCGGAGCAGCAGAGTCGTGCCCGGATTCCATGCGGAGGCAAGACTGAGGTTTCGCTCGACGAGAACCGAGGTGCCAATCGAATTCGGCACCGTGGTGATCGAGGGATTCAGGCTGGAAGCGTTGGTCCAGGTGGAGCCGTTGTTGAGGCTGTAGAACAACCAGTGGCCGGGCAGGTCGTTGGCCGTGGCGGGAGCGTTGAAGCGCCGTGTGTCGTAGCGCACTCCGAGGTTGGAAAGCGCGCTGCCGCTCGTGTTGCTGAGAGAAAGCTGCCACGCCACGCCACGTCCCGAGGTTGGCGAGGTGGCGAGGCAGCGATCGGACGTGGAGCCCGAAGCGGCGTAGTTATAACCTTGGGTGTTGCTCGTCACCGATGTCGAGGTGCTGGCGATGAGAGTGGCGTTGAGTGTGCCGAGGCCCGCGTCTGCCGTGGGTATGCTGGTAGTCCAGGTGCTGTTGTCGCCGCCAAGCGCTCCGTGGAAAGTCCATCCGTCCGGCGCTGTGGTGCCCGCCGTGCCCATCGCATTGAAGTTTTCCGTGTAAACTCCGGTGAAGTTCGTCTGGGCACCGA
>Ga0315903_10009782_pt1 | contig 11542 bp, 13 predicted proteins | sample LakEriMetagenome_7_FD_203524 | JGI IMG/M metagenome (GOLD analysis project Ga0315903, IMG submission 203524) | Freshwater fungal communities from buoy surface, Lake Erie, Ohio, United States - Buoy 2 MA119 | ecosystem: Environmental > Aquatic > Freshwater > Lake | place: USA: Lake Erie, Ohio... | reverse complement strand
ATTTATGACAATTTAGGTCGCGACGGAAAGCCCGTCTGGTCAGATCTCTGCAGAGGTCCGCATTTGCCTTCCACGAAAAATGTTCCTGCATTTAAGTTGATGCGCAGTGCAGCGGCATATTGGCGAGGTTCAGAGAAGAACCCAATGCTGCAGAGAATTTATGGAACTGCATGGCCTTCGCAAGATGAACTCAATGCATACCTCGAGCTACTCGCAGAAGCTGAAAAGCGCGATCATCGTCGACTTGGTCAAGAGCTTGATCTCTTCTCATTTCCCGACGAGATTGGTTCCGGTCTTGCGGTCTTTCATCCAAAGGGAGGAATCATCCGTCGCGCCATGGAAGATTACTCAAGAAAGCGCCACGAAGAAGAAGAGTATGAATTTGTTTACTCACCACATTTAACAAAAGCCGCACTCTTTCAAAAGTCAGGCCACCTTGATTGGTATTCAGAGGGCATGTACCCACCAATGATCATGGATGAAGAGCTCCATGCTGATGGAACTATCAAACGTGCTGGGCAGCAGTACTACATGAAGCCGATGAACTGCCCATTCCACAACCTCATCTTCCAGTCACGTCAACGTTCATATCGCGAACTTCCACTGCGTCTCTTTGAATTCGGAACTGTATATCGCTACGAAAAGTCTGGTGTTCTCCACGGAATTACTCGAGCCCGAGGCTTTACCCAAGATGATGCCCATATCTATTGCACAAAGGAGCAGATGGCAGGGGAGTTAGATTCTCTCCTTACCTTCGTGTTGAATTTGCTGCGCGATTATGGTCTTCAAGATTTCTATCTCGAACTATCTACTCGTAACCCCGAGAAATCCGTGGGAGAAGATGCAGATTGGGTTGAGGCAACTGAAGCGCTTCGAAAAGCTGCTCTTGCTCAAGGATTGGAACTTGTACTCGATGAAGGTGGCGCGGCTTTCTACGGTCCAAAGATTTCGGTACAAGCTAAAGATGCAATTGGTAGAACGTGGCAGATGTCTACGATTCAAGTTGACTTCCAACTCCCACAACGTTTTGAACTTGAATTTTCTGCTGCAGATGGAAGTCGTCAGCGCCCCGTCATGATTCATAGAGCGCTCTTCGGTTCGATTGAACGTTTCTTTGGAGTCCTGACAGAGCATTACTCAGGAGCATTCCCACCATGGCTTGCGCCTGTTCAAGTAGTAGCGATTCCAGTTGCGGATACTTTTAACGATTACCTCTTTGGGGTTGCAAAGACGTTGAAGGCGGCTGGAATTCGCGTCGAGGTTGATGCATCTGATGATCGCATGCAGAAGAAGGTTCGCAATGCCCAGATGCAGAAGGTTCCTTACATGCTCATTGCTGGCGAGGAAGATATGAATTCTGGCGCCGTTTCATTCCGTTATCGCAATGGTGATCAGAAGAATGGAATTCCAATCGCGCAAGCTATTGAAGAGATTCTCCAAACAATCTCAACTCGCAAGCAGGTCTAGCCAATGTCCAATATTGATGGCGCAGGTATGCCAGACGGATGGCAACGTCTCTGGGCTCCTCACCGCCTTGAATATCTTCGTGGCGAGAACCGCCCACTAGAAGGAAATGAAGTTGAATGTCCTTTCTGCCGAATACCAACACTGAGCGATGAAGAAGGCCTTGTTGTCCATCGCGGAAAGAGCGCCTTCGTTGTAATGAATCTCTATCCATATAACCCAGGTCATCTCTTGGTCTGTGCATTTAGACATGTCGCTGATTTAACGGAGTTAACAGATGAAGAACGTCATGAGATAACTGATTTATCTGCTCACGCAATGGGTGTTATCCGTAAAGTCTCAAAGGCAGATGGATTTAACCTAGGTATGAATCAAGGCGCTATCTCAGGAGCAGGCGTTGCCGCACATATCCATCAGCATATTGTTCCGCGATGGTCTGGGGATGCGAACTTTATGCCGATTATCGGAAAGACGAAGGTATTGCCGCAGTTGCTGACAACTACGAGAGAAGAGTTAGCTTCTGCTTGGTAGTTGATTTATATAGTCAAGGACAATATCAACACCAAGTCCTGAAGTAAGATTGATTGGAATCGCCGGAAAGATTATTCCAGCGGCAAATGCACCATCTTCCATCTCTGACATCTGATTGAAATATTCTTCACGAAATTCTCGGACCAGCTCTTCATGTTCTGCATCGCAATGACGTAACGACTTAGGAGTTATTGTGTAATCGACAATCATCAGATCATCTAAACGAATCAACGCTGCAGGATTGCCATCATCCCCGTGTAGCACCAAATATGGTGTTACTAACTGATCAAAGACTCGATTGGCAACCATCACAGCATCTTCAAAATCGAGCTCTTGCCCATCTAGCCCTGTCACGACAACAATTCGCGGGGTTTGGTAGTCATCAAGCGCAGACCAATGAGCAATCGTTTCGGCATCAATTCCCGCAGATGGATTGATAGCGAAGATAGCTAGATCCGTCTCAGAGCCTGGAGTTTGTCCAGTAACTCCACCGAAGGCAGTGGCCACGGCTTGAGGAGATGCTGAGACATGTCCATAAATATGGATACGTTTCACAGCGCCGGAGGTAGATGTTGGCATGAGGTAAAGCCTACGATGGTGCCGATGATTAGTGGGGCACTGAAACCGGCGGTTACACGATTAATAAATCCTGTAGCTCGATTTGCCCTGCGAATTGGTTTAACCCCTAACTCAGTCACAGTTCTAGGTGCTACCGGTCTTGTCTCATCCGCGCTCTTCTTTTATATCAATGAAGAGTATTTTGTTGGAACACTGGTTATCTCGTTCTTTGCCTTGAGCGATCTCTTCGATGGCGCGATGGCGAGAATCTCAGAAGAGGGTTCAAGCCAGTGGGGTGGATTTCTAGATTCCACAATTGATCGCGTCACCGATTCTGCAATCCTTATCGCAATTTTAATTCCGCTCACTGCATCGAGCGATGCGCTAACCCCCGTTGCGTTGACCACGCTCGTTACCGGCCTTCTAATTCCATATATTCGGGCCAAAGCGGAGAGTTTCAATATTCAATGTTCGGTCGGAATCGCAGAACGTACAGAACGTTTGATTATTCTTCTTACTGCTATTGGTTTTCATGGCCTTGGTGCTCCATATGCATTAGCTATTGGGCTTTGGCTTCTAGCTGCTTTGGGAGTCATCACTGTTATTCAAAGAGTAAGAACGGTATTCGTAGGTCTTCACTCATCATGAAGGATTCACTTTCAGCTCTCGCATATTTCGCTGGATGGAGGTTAGTTCGTACTCTTCCCGAAAGAAGTGCATATCGCCTTTTCTCATTTATTGGGCGAAGGGCTGTTAAGGCCAATGGCAAGAGCGTTCAACGTCTGCGATTTAATCTCTCCCGAGTCAAGTCTGAGCTATCAGAGATTGAATTAGAGAACCTTGTCTCTCGCGCATTTGATTCTTACCTGCGTTATTGGTGTGACACTTTTAGAATTCAAGATTGGTCGACGCAGCGCATGCAAGAGACGGTGACGCTGACGAATGGCCATCTCTTGATTGACCCCATGCGCTCAGGAAGAGGTGTTGTCATCGCTCTGCCTCATTCAGGCAATTGGGATCACGCAGGGGCTTACTTTTGTTCGATTGGAATTCCACTCGTCACTGTTGCAGAACGGCTAAAACCAGAGGCGTTATTTCAAAGATTTCTTGAATATAGAAATTCCATGGGATTTGAAGTTCTATCACTAGATTCACGATCCTTTGTCACCCTCATGAAGCGAGCTCGTGAGAAACGATTGATTGCACTTGTTGCAGATAGAGATTTATCTCGCGCTGGCGTAGACGTCGACTTCTTCGGTTATCCCTCGCGAATGCCGGCAGGTCCAGCTCTCCTTGCTGTGAAGACTGGAATTCCTCTCGTAGTGGCCCATGTTTCCTACACATCTACTGGCATTCACATTGATTTTACTGAGGTATCAGTACCTGAAACTGGAGATGAATCGGAGAAGGTATCTAAAGTTGTACAGGCGTGCGCTGATCTCTTTGCCCGAGGGATAGCTGAACATCCTGAAGATTGGCATATGCTTCAAAGGATTTGGATTGATGGCGATTTTAAGGAGCGCGAGTAATGCCACTAGCAAAAAAGCGCATCGGAATTGTCTGTCCTTATGGGTGGGATACACCTGGCGGAGTTCAGAGCCATGTCGGAGATTTAGCTGAATATCTCATTGCTCAAGGACACTTTGTCTCAGTGTTGGCTCCAGTGATTAATGAAGAAGCTATTCCTGATTACGTCATTAGCGCAGGAAGACCAATCTCGATTCCGTATAACGGCGCAGTTGCCAGGATTTTATTTGGACCGCTTGCATTTGCTCGAGTGAAGCAGTGGATTGGTAATGGAAACTTTGATCTCCTTCATCTTCACGAGCCGGCTATCCCATCCATTTCCTTATTGGCATGTTGGGCATCTGAGGGTCCGCTCGTTGGAACATTTCACGCAGCTTCAACTCGACAGAAGATTGCATTCGCAATTACACCATTTATTGAACCGGTGATTGAGAAGCTCACCGCAAGAATTGCAGTCAGCGAAGCGGCCCGTGAGACTTTGCAGATTCACCTTGATACAGATGCCGTAGTAGTTCCTAATGGTATTTATGCAAAGAGATTTTCCGATGCGCATACAGACCCTCGATGGTCTGGAAACACAATCGGTTTCATGGGTCGCTTTGAAGAGAATCGAAAAGGATTATCTGTGCTTATTGAGGCACTTCCGGCCATCATCGAGAAGATTCCCGAGATCCGCGTGATCGTTGCAGGTCCAGGAAATCCGGCGACAATCCTTGAAGATATGGATCCCCATCTTCGCCAGAGATTTACCTTCCTCGGTCGGATCTCCGAGCAAGATAAGGCTAACTTCATGTCTTCGGTATCGATTTATGTTGCACCTAATACCGGCGGTGAATCATTCGGGATTATTCTCGCTGAAGCTTTAGCTGGGGGAGCATCGGTCCTGGCAAGTGATATTCCAGCTTTTGATTCGTTATTGGGGCATGGAAAGTACGGATCACTCTTTCAATCAGAGAATGCACAAGATCTGGCCAAGAGAGCTATCGAACTTTTGAATAACCCAGACCTTCGTACTGCAATTGCTAAAGCAGGACGTGAATATGCGCAGAGTTTTGACTGGGATGTGGTCGCTGAAAGAATTTATGATGTCTACGAAATGGCAATGGTCGGCCATGATGGAGTTACGCTATCTTCAGATAGTCGTGCATGGAATAAATTGTTGGGGAGAAATTGATGAATAAGTTTCTTGCCGCAGCATTATTTATCGCCGCTCTTGCTTGGTATCTCTCCTTTCTCGCAGGTCGTTTAGATCGACTTCACAATCGTGTTGAAACGAGTTGGGCTAATCTCGATGGGCTTTTGCAGCGCAGGGCTGCCATCGCAATTGAGATTGCTCGTTCAGAAATTTCAGATCCTGCATCCTCTCTCTTGCTTACCTTTGCAGCTCACCAAGCTCGCGATGCCAGCGTGCGCGATAGATCCCAGGCTGAGACGGGACTTACAGGTGCTCTAGGCATTTTGCTCGAAAGCTCCGGAGAAATTTCAACTCCTATTGAATTAGATTTAGTACGAGAACTCGATGATCTAACGCAGAAGATAAAGGTAGCTATTGCAATGCATGTCGAAGCTGTAGATAGAACGCAGATGGTCCGTAAGAAATTTCTCATCCGAATCTTTCGTTTAGCAGGCCATGCACCAGCTCCAGTGATTTATGAATTTGAAGGCGATGTCCTTTAGAAAACAGGCAACGATCGGCGTTGCGCTAATCCTCACTCTTGTCGCCTTCCTTTCATTCTCGCGCCCTGATTCATTTGCGCCTTTGAAGAACCCATTTGTAAAGAGTGAACCAATCAACTCCCTTAGTGGGTTGCCAGGGGGAGATGGACCAATTCTTGTAGTGAAGTTAGATGACACGCCATCAGCACATCCTCAAATTGGAATTGAAGAGGCAGATATCGTCTATATCGAACAGGTAGAAGGTGGACTCACCCGTCTCGCCGCTGTCTTCTCTTCTAAGATTCCACAACGTATCGGCCCTATTCGTTCTGCGCGAATTTCCGATATTGAGTTACTGGCACAGTTTGGCCGAGTGGGTTTTGCATACAGCGGTGCTCAAAGCAAGTTAAGACCCGTCCTAGAGTCAGCAAATCTTATTAATGCAAGCGCTGAGAGAAATCCGGCAACCATCTATACAACTGACCCAACACGAGTGCAGCCATACGCGATGGTTTTAAGAGCAGATCTCTTACTTGATTCACTGAAAGCTAAGGGTGTGAAGTTAGAGGAATCAAAATCTGTCGGGTGGAAATTTGGAGATGCACCTAGCGGCGGAGAAGTAGTTACAGATATTCGCCTTTCATGGCCTGCAAGCTCATACGATGCGCATTGGTCGGAAGATCAAGGTCGATGGCTACTCGATCACGTCGGTGCTCCCAATTTTGCAGATTCAGGAGTACGACTTGGAGCATCAACGCTTGTGATTCAAAAAGTTGAAATTACTGACTCGATCTACAAAGATAAAGTTGGTGGAGTAACACCGTTCTCACCAACTGTAGGAACTGGCGAGGGATATATCGCCCGCGATGGAAAAGTTTTTAAAGCTCTTTGGAGCCGGCCGACTGAAGGCAGTGGCACGAAGTGGACCACTATCGATGGTGCTGAAATCTCCTTTAAGAAAGGCCAGATTTGGGTAGCGCTCATGGATAAGGAGCCTATTTTCACTAAGCCATCTGTGGATGCGACAAGGTCAGGTTCAAAGTAGACTGACGCTCCCAGCTACACCCCAGCAAATTAGGAGCAATTGATATGTCTGAAGCAACCGGTACTGCACGCGTTAAGCGCGGAATGGCGGAGATGCTCAAGGGTGGCGTCATCATGGATGTCGTCAATGTTGAACAGGCGAAGATTGCAGAAGATGCTGGTGCATGTGCAGTAATGGCGCTCGAGCGAGTCCCAGCTGACATTCGCGCACAAGGTGGCGTAGCTCGCATGTCGGATCCCGACATGATTCAGAAGATTCAAGCAGCTGTCTCAATCCCCGTTATGGCAAAGGTCCGTATCGGTCATTTTGTAGAAGCACAGATTATTGAAAGTCTCGGTGTTGATTACATCGATGAATCAGAAGTCCTCACACCTGCTGATTACACAAACCATATTGATAAGTGGAACTTCAAGGTTCCTTTTGTATGCGGTGCAACAAATCTCGGAGAAGCGCTTCGTCGCATCAATGAAGGTGCAGCAATGATTCGCTCTAAGGGCGAAGCTGGTACCGGCGATGTTTCAAATGCGATGACACATATGCGCACAATTGGCGGAGAAATCCGTCGCCTCACATCACTGCGCGAAGATGAACTTTATGTTGCAGCGAAGGAACTTCAGGCTCCTTATGCTCTCGTTAAAGAAGTAGCCGAGACTGGCAAACTTCCGGTAGTTCTCTTCACTGCTGGTGGAATTGCAACGCCGGCAGATGCAGCTCTCATGATGCAGATGGGCGCCGATGGCGTCTTCATCGGTTCAGGAATCTTCAAATCAGGAAATCCGGCTCATCGCGCCGCCGCCTGCGTAAAGGCAACTACCTTCTTTCAAGATCCAAAAGTTCTTGCAGAAGCATCACGCGGCTTAGGTGAAGCGATGGTCGGAATTAATGTGGCAGATATTCCGGTTCCGCATCGTCTTGCTGAGCGCGGTTGGTAAGCCCCACTTTCATAATGAAGGTTGGAGTTTTAGCTTTACAAGGTGATTTCCGCGAACATATAGCTGCGGCAGAAAATTGTAGTCATACAGCAGTTGCTATCCGACGCGAATCAGAACTTGCCGATATCGACTGCCTGATTCTTCCAGGTGGTGAATCAACAACGATTATCCATCTTGCGCAAACATTTGGGCTCTATGAACCATTAAAGAAGAGAATTTCAGAGGGGCTGCCCGTCTACGGTTCTTGTGCAGGCATGATTCTCTTGGCCGAGAAAGTTATTGACGGAACACCTAATCAGAAAACTTTTGGTGGCTTAGAGATCACGGTTCGACGCAATGCCTTTGGTCGCCAAGTTGAGTCATTTGAGAGTGAGCTTGAATTCAACGGCAAGAAGATTAACGCGGTATTTATTCGTGCTCCATGGGTTGAGAAGCACTCGGAGAAGGTTGAAGTACTAGCATTTGCTGCTGGCCACCCAGTAGCGGTGCGGCAAGGCAAAGTTCTGGCAACGAGTTTTCACCCTGAATTAACCGATGAATTAAGCGTTCATCGCTACTTTTTTGAAGAGATCTGTAAAGCGAGATAAAGTTTGACCATTAGGGAGAGCTAGCTCCCCTCGAAGTGATTGAGGTGTTTTCATGTCAGGCCATTCCAAATGGGCAACGACAAAACATAAGAAGGCTGTCATTGATGGTCGTCGTGCAAAGAATTTTGCTAAGTTAATTAAGGCAATCGAAGTAGCAGCTCGAAATGGCGGGCCAGAAGTTGATGGAAATCCAACCCTCTTCGATGCGATTGCAAAGGCTAAGAAGAATTCAATGCCCGCTGACAACATTGAGCGTGCAGTAAAGCGTGGAGCTGGTCTTGAATCCGGTGGCGCTGACTGGCAGACGATTATGTATGAAGGCTATGGACCAAATGGCGTTGCAATCATGATCGAATGTCTCTCAGATAATCGCAACCGAGCAGCCTCTGAAGTCCGCGTTGCAGTAACTCGCAATGGTGGAAGCATGGCTGATCCTGGTTCAGTGTCATATCTCTTCAATCGCAAGGGCGTCATCATCGTCAATAAGGCAATTGGCGCAACTGAGGATTCAATCTTGGAAGCAGCTCTCGATGCTGGTGTAGAGGAAGTAAATGACCTCGGCGAATCATTTGAAGTCGTCTGCGAAGCAAGTGATTTAGTAGCTGCTCGAACAGCCCTGCAGACCGCCGGCATTGATTATGAATCTGCTGATTCATCGTTCTTGCCATCTATGCAGATTCCGCTGGATGCCGAAGGGGCGCAGAAAGTTTTTGAACTCATCGACGCAATTGAAGAACTTGATGATGTGCAGAATGTGTACTCGAATTTTGATGTATCAGATGAGGTTATGGCGAGCCTTTCATAGGCATTAGGGCTCTGAACGCCTAGGCTTGGAAATTATGAGCCATCCACATATCCGAGTTCTGGGCGTTGATCCAGGGCTCACTCGTTGTGGAATCGGTGTGGTTGAAGGATCGGTCGGAAAACAACTTTCACTTGTTGGCGTCGGTGTCATCCTTACTCCGGTAGATGCTCCGCTTGAGAGACGACTTCTTCAACTTGAGGCGGAACTTGAAGAGTGGATCTCTCTCCATAAACCAGATGTCATTGCAGTTGAACGAGTTTTCTCTCAACATAATGTTCGAACTGTTATGGGCACTGGACAGGCAGCCGGTATCGCTTTACTGGTGGCTGCTCGCCGAAACATTTCAGTAGTAATGCACACACCATCTGAAGTCAAGGCTGCGGTCACAGGTTCAGGTCGAGCAAATAAGGCACAGGTAGCCGAGATGGTGAAGCGATTACTCAACCTTGAAAGCATTCCTAAGCCTGTCGACAGTACCGATGCACTGGCACTTGCGATTTGCAATATCTGGAGAGGCTCGGGAAATTCAAAGATTGAAGAGGCGCTTAAGAGCGAAAAGAGCCGTTTAGCAAAATTGGTGAAGAAATGATTTCGCTCGTAACGGGGATTGTTCGCTCTATCGCATCAGATAAAGCGGTTATTGAGGTCGGGGGAGTTGGGCTATCTCTCTCAATCACTTCGCAGACCAGTTCCCAACTACACCTAGGCGCAAGTGCTCAACTGTTTACATCCTTGGTGGTTCGAGAAGATTCACTCACGCTCTTTGGTTTCCTAGATGATCAGAGTCGAAATACCTTCGAACTTCTTCAGACAGTTTCGGGAATTGGTCCAAAAGTTGCTTTGGCAGTTATGGGATCGCATACCGCTGAATCACTTGCGAAGGCGATTGCGCAAGAAGATATTAAAGCGATTGAGAAAGTTCCTGGAATAGGAAGAAAGGGTGCTCAACGATTAATCCTTGAGTTAAAAGGCAAACTTACTGATTTTGGATCTGCTGGCGTATCGCATGTACATCAACCAGTCTGGCGTGAGCAGTTGATGTCAGCTCTCATCTCACTCGGATACTCATCAAAAGAGTCCGATACCGCAATTAACGAAGTGCTTGCGCAGTACAGCGAACAAGGAATAGATCCTTCAACACTAGAACTCTCTGAACTCTTAAAGAGAGTACTCCAGTCAGGACGTAGAAGTTAAATGAGTGAAGATCGTTTAGTTTCAAGTCAAACATCCGGTGACGAGTCTTCAATAGAACATGCTCTTCGCCCCAAGACTCTCAATGATTTCATCGGTCAGCACCGTGTTCGAGAGCAGATTGATGTTCTTCTCTCTGCGGCCCGCAAGAGAGGTTCCGCAGCCGATCACATCTTGCTCAGCGGTCCGCCAGGGTTAGGCAAGACAACCCTTGCCATGATTCTGGCATCCGAAATGCAGACTCCAATACGTATAACCAGTGGTCCTGCCATTACGCATGCTGGTGACCTTGCAGCAATTCTCTCTTCGCTAGTTGAAGGAGAGATCCTCTTTCTCGATGAAATTCACCGCTTACCGCGACCAGCCGAAGAACTTCTCTATCTTGCTATGGAAGATTTTCGAGTAGATATCGTTGTAGGTAAAGGGCCGGGTGCGACAGCTATCCCACTTCAACTTCCACATTTTACTTTGGTGGGTGCTACAACACGAGCCGGGCTTCTTCCATCTCCTCTGCGTGATCGCTTTGGATTCACAGCTCACCTAGATTTCTACGAATCTTCTGAACTCGAAGAAGTGATTTCAAGAAGCGCAGCTCTACTTTGTCTAGAGATTGATAAGAAAGCAATTGCAGAGATAGCTGGTCGTTCACGGGGAACTCCACGTATTGCCAATCGATTACTTCGAAGAGTTCGCGATTACGCGCAAGTCAGAGGCAACAACAAGTTGACCCACGATGATGCCTTTAAGGCGCTACTCATGTATGAAGTTGATGAGAAAGGCCTTGATCGACTTGATAGATCAGTTCTCCTAGCTCTTATCGATCGATTTAATGGTGGGCCAGTTGGTCTTTCAACGCTGGCAATTGCTGTTGGTGAGGAGACCGAGACCGTCGAATCGGTTGCAGAGCCTTTTCTAGTCCGTAATGGGTTTATGGCGCGTACCCCAAGGGGCAGAGTTGCTACAGCACTTGGTTGGGAACATATGGGACGAACACCACCCGCGGGGATTCCAACGATTTTCGACACACCAGCGCCTGAAGCCTAGACTCTGCTCCTATGTCCACACCTACTAAACCAGTGAAGACCTCGAGTCGCCCATTACGTGCACTTCTCCTTCTAGCGATTATCTTCGTTGGATTGATCGGAACTGTCCTGATCCAAGGATCGACCTCAGTTCGACTCGGTCTCGACCTTCGCGGCGGAACGAGCGTCACGCTCCAACCTCGTGCATCTAACGACTCAAATAA
>Ga0315903_10009777_pt1 | contig 11548 bp, 9 predicted proteins | sample LakEriMetagenome_7_FD_203524 | JGI IMG/M metagenome (GOLD analysis project Ga0315903, IMG submission 203524) | Freshwater fungal communities from buoy surface, Lake Erie, Ohio, United States - Buoy 2 MA119 | ecosystem: Environmental > Aquatic > Freshwater > Lake | place: USA: Lake Erie, Ohio... | reverse complement strand
TGCAAGGGCTACAATTGCTGATTCAATAGAGCTAAAAGGCCTATCCTCATGATGCTCAGCAACACAGTTGATTATTTTGTCGTTAATTTTAAATTTCTTAAGATATTCAACACCGATATCAACGTGGGAACCTTCTTTATCCATAATTACTTTTCCAATATCATGGAATAAACAACCTAACTTCACAATCTCAACATCTGCTTTTAATTCTGAGGCAATAGAAACACCAATCTTTACAACTTCTGTAACGTGTTCAATCATATTCTGACCATAAGAAAATCTGTATCTAAATCTACCTAAAGTTTGAATAATTTCCTTTGGAATATTAAATACTCCAATTCTATGACATAAATCAGAGCCCTCTTTGTAAATAACTTGATCCATTTCACTTCTTGTTTTTTCAACAATCTCTTCAATTTTTGCAGGTTGAATTCTTCCATCAGCAATTAATTTTTCCATAGAAAGTTTAGCAATCTCTCTTCTTACCGGATCAAAACACGAGATAAGTAAATCACCCGGAGATGAATCAAGGTCTACCTCAACACCTGTTAATTCTTCAAAAGTTTTAATATTTCTACCTTCCTTACCGATAATTTTTCCTTTTATTTCATCACTTTGAAGTCTGATTCTAGAAGAAGTATATTCAACTACGTAATCAGTAGCACCTTGTCTCATAGCATCAACTAGAATTTCTTTAGCTTTATCCTCTGCATTTTTCTTTAACTCTTCTTCGTAGGTTCTAATCTTCTTACCATATTCTTCTTTTAATTCACGATCTACTGTTTCAATTAATCTCTTTTTGGCCTCTTCTACAGTAAGTTTAGAAATTTTTTCTAATTTCTCTTGTTCAGATTGGATTAACTCATCATAATTTTTTACTTTTACTTCCAATTGATCTTTCAGAGTACTAATTTCTGATTGTTTTTTTGAAACTTCTGCTTCTTTACTTTCAATAATTGTTGACTTAGCTGTAAGCTTTGCGCTTTCTTCTGCAATCTCAGTCTTCTTAGATCTTACATATTCATCTGTTTCATTTTTGATTTTTAAAGCTTCGTTTTTAGCTTCTAGAACAATTTCGAAAGATTTTTGCTTGGCTTCTAAATAAACCTCTGTATTTTCAATACTCTTTCCCGAGGAATTAATATTAGTTAAATCAATCTTTTTGGTTAATACTAATACAATAAAAACTAAAATAAGTGCTAATAAAATAAAAGTTAAAATTTCCATAATTTCCTATTACCATATTTAATACAGTAATCCCTTTCAAATAATAATTACAACGGTTAGATTTTATGTTTTTTAGGGCCAAAAGTCAATTAAATTAAATTATTCTATAGGTTATCCATATCAATATTTTTAGAAATATGATTATACTTAAAACCTTTGGATAAAAGGTATTTTATTGCATCTTCTCTAGGCTTAGATTTTAGTTTTCTAGAGTTTCTTTTTATAAACTTTACAAGTTCAAATTCTTCATTATCTTTAAAATATTCATTGAGCTTTATATCAATCAATTTAGGTGAGATATTTTTCTTTAATAATTTAATCTTGAGTTGGATTTTAGAGTAACCCTTTACAGATGAAATATTTTCTAAATACTTATCAATATAGGATTCATCGGAGAAAAAAAAGTTATGCAAATCAAGAAATTCAATTATATTAGTCTCTTCTTCTGAGTCTAAATTCCATGTCTTAATTTTATAAACGACTTCGCTCTTGCATCTAATATTTTTAGAACAATAAGCAAGGGCTTTACTTAAATTATTCTTCAACCTCTTCTTCAACCTCTTCAACAGCAATTTCAAGAGGAATTGATTCTTTACCTGATAATACTAATTTTTTAATTTGGTTATAGAGGTCCTCTGTTACTTTAGGATTTTCTTTTAGATACTCTTTAGCACTATCTCTACCTTGAGCAATTTTGCTTCCATTATATTCATACCAAGATCCGCTCTTTTTAACTAAGTTTAAATCTGTGGCAATATCTAGAACATTACCCTCTCTAGAGATTCCTTGAGAAAACATAATATCAAACTCTGCAGTTCTAAAAGGCGGAGCTACTTTATTTTTAACGACCTTAACTTTAGATCTTATACCCTTCACGTCATCCCCATCCTTCAGAGTTTCTGATTTTCTTATCTCCATTCTTACAGATGCATAAAATTTTAAGGCATTACCCCCAGGGGTTACTTCAGGATTACCAAACATGACCCCAACTTTCATTCTTAATTGATTTGTAAAGATAACTGTACAATTAGATTTGCTAATAGCTCCAGTTATTTTTCTAAGTGCTTGAGACATTAACCTAGCTTGTAAGGCAACAAAACTATCACCCATCTCACCTTCTATCTCAGCTCTTGGAGTAAGTGCAGCAACCGAGTCAATTGCAATTAAATCAATCGCATTGGATCTAATTAGCGTCTCTGCAATTTCCAAAGCTTGCTCTCCGGTGTCAGGTTGAGATACTAATAAATTTGTAACATCTACCCCAGTTCTCTCTGCATAAACCGGATCAAAAGCATGCTCTGCATCTATAAGTGCTGCAGTTCCTCCCATTTTTTGGGCTTCGGCAATAATATGTTGAACTAAAGTAGTTTTACCAGAAGACTCAGGTCCATATATTTCAATAATCCTACCTTTTGGAACTCCTCCAATTCCTAGAGCTAAGTCTAAAGCTAGGGAACCAGTTGGAATAACTTCAACATCCTTATGCAAAGTACCATCACCTAATTTCATAATGGAACCTTTACCAAAGTTTTTTTCAATTTGAGCAATAGCTGATTGAAGGGCTAAATTTTTATTTGGGTTAACTTCTTGTTTTGTTGGTGTTTTATTTTTCATGACTTAAGTTTAGCACCAAAAATTTTTTTAGTAATATATAAATTCTATTTTAAATAGAAAAATTTATTTAAAGAATTGCTAATGCTTTATTTAACCTTGATAATACTTCTTGCTTACCAAGGATAGAAATAATTTCTATTATTGGAGGAGTAACAGTTTCGCCAGTTATTGCATATCTTAAAGTCATAAAATATTCTTTCATAGAAAAATTGTTTTCTTTAACTGATGAGTGAAGTAAATCATCTAAAGATTTAAATGTAAAATCATCTGATATTTCTAAGGTAGATTTAAAAAATTCCAAAACTTCTTTAGGGTTTTTAGAATATTTACCAAGAGCAACTGAATCTAATTTAGGAATATTAAGATAATAATCAATATTTAAATCAAATTCGGAAAAAATGTTTAATCTTTCTTTAGCAAGTTTTATAATCTGAAGAATTTCGAAATTGTTATATTTTTTTTCTAGTTCAAAAATTAAACAAGGTACATTAAAATTGATTGACCAGTTTTTTATTTTTTCTAAAAACTCTTCTGGAGCAAGTTTTTGTATATACTGATTATTAAACCAATTTAATTTGTCAAAATCTAACGAAACTAAATCGTTTTTTTGAATCCTTGAAATATCAAAATCATTTATAAATTCATTGAGAGAGTATATTTCTTTTTCATTACCAGGATTCCATCCTAAAAACATTAATTGGTTTAATATAGCCTCTGGAAGATATCCCTTTTTTAAAAACTCAATGGCATGTACAGAACCTTCTCTTTTGGACATCTTTTTATTGGATCCAACAAACTTTAGATTAGGTAAATGTCCAAATTTTGGTTCTTCAAAACCAAAATATCTATACAAGAGAACGTGTTTTGGGGTAGAGGATACCCATTCATTCCCACGCATAACATGAGAGATTTTCATAAGATGATCGTCAACAACTACGGCAAAGTGGTAAGTTGGGTACCCATCAGATTTAATTAAAACTGCATCATCAATATCGTCTGTTGAAAAGGATAGTTTACCTAAAATAAAATCTTCAAATTCTACAGTCTCAGATTTTGGAACATTTAATCTAATTGTATAGGGAGAGTTACTTTTTATCTTTTGATCGATAACTTCTTTAGATAAGGTTAGGCAATATTTATCGTACTTAAATGTCCTATCCTGTTCTTGATAGGATTTTCTTAAATCTGATAGCCTCTCTTCGGTACAAAAGCAATAATAAGCATCTCCTTTTTCTAAAAGTCTTTGAATATACTCTTGGTAGATATTTAACCTTTCTGATTGGATATAAGGACCAAAGGATCCTCCAGTTATAGGACCCTCATCCCAAGATAAATTGTAAGATTTAACAACCTCAAGAATTCGGTTCATTGCTCCTTCAACGTATCTATTTCTATCAGTATCTTCAATTCTAATTATAAATTTACCGTTATTTTTTTTTGCCCAGGCGTAGTTAAATAAAAGAGTCCTCAACCCGCCAATATGAAATTCTCCTGTAGGAGAAGGTGCCATTCTGGTTCTAATTTCAATAGATTTCATAGGTAAATTTTATCATGGAAATTATGTTAATATTTTGTTATGAAATTGTATGAAGTTTCAAATTTCATTAGAAAAATTATAAACATTGTTATTGGGATTGTTGTTGTAATCTCAATTTACATTTATGTCCAACCAATTGCAACTCAATTTATAGCCTCAGTTCAACCAGAAAAAGGTCCTGAAATTCCATATAAAATGAATAAAATAAACTTTACAATCGATCCGGGATTTAATCTTAGTTTAGCAGGAACTAGGATTAATTATCTTGGAAACCCAAACTCACAATGGGAAAATCTCGATACCAAAACTTTAATGGTTTATGAATATAACTTTTCATCTGTCGAAGACATTGACTACACACCAAAAGCTAAACAAGTGGCCCTTCAGTTAGGTTACGATGACTTAAACCAAAGGGATAACGCTGAGGTTAGTAATAAATATATCTGGATTAAAAACGGGTTAATTTTTGAAATAGATAAAATTTCCAAAAAAATGGTACAAGTACCTCAACAAACTAACTTTGCATCCTATAAACAATACCTTTCATCGGGAAATTTTTTAACCTTAGAATCCCCCAAACCATATGTTATGAGTTTCTTAAATGCTACAGGAAAGTTTAATGAAACCGAATTAAAAGAACTGGAGTTAGAGCCTCAATTTATTAAGTTTGAATCAAATAACTTAGTAGAATCTAACAATATAGCTGCTGAATTAAGCTATGTTAAAGTCTTCAGAAAACTATCAAATTTAAAGGTTGTATCAAAAAGATATGAATTTCCGCAGATATATTTTTATGTTTCTAGTTTAAGACCAGAAATAGAAACAAACTTTAAAAATTACAGATTCATGCACTTTAAAGTTAACAAGCTAAATTATACCCCTGCCTTTCAAAGTTATGAGTTTGCTTTGAGACCTCTTCCCGATGTAGTCAACGATCTCAAACAAGGTAATTTTATAATTTCAGATATTAAATTCGTCGGCGAAGCGTTCGCAGCAACACCAGATCCAGCAACAACTAAAGTTCAAACAATAACCTTCGATTCTTTTGAGTTAGGATATTACGATAACTATGAAGAAACTATAAATAATGAATTCGTTCAACCAATCTATATTTTTAAAGGGACTGTTGAATTAGAAACAGGTAACAGAGGAAGAATAACAGTGTATACCTCTGCGATTAATCCAATTTTTATTAACTAATCAAAGTATAAATTATTTATAATCTGACGAGTATCTGAATATCTATTTGCTGAGTTTAAAATAACAACTATCAGATCAATTTCTCTTGAAGTATCTAAATATCTATAAATTAAATTTTCGTTTGCACCGTCAGTTGTTCCAGTCTTTACCCCTGCAGAATTTTTTTCAGAAAAAAGCATTTTGTTGGTATTGTTTATAATTCGATTATTTTCTAATTGATAGCTTTTAATCTTTACAATTTCTGAAAATACCTCCTTCTTTAAAAACTCACGAGTCATGATTAACATGTCTTCAGAGGTAGTATAGTTATTGGTAAAATCTAGACCAATGTAATTTGTAAAATTAGAACTACTTAATCCAAGTGATTTAGCATAATTGTTAAAACCATCTATTGTTATATTTGAATTAGTTCTTGATAAAAGACAAATAGAATCTGCTCCAGAAAAGATTAGGCTTGAGTACACTAAATCCCTTACAGAAACTTGCTCTCCTGTCCTAAAACCAACTTTCTGACCATTCACAAATGTACATTCTGAAGTCATTTCAAATCTATCATTAAAATTTAAATCTTGGGTTAAATACATAACCGATAAAACTTTAACTAAAGATGCAGGAGGAAGTGTTAAATTCTTATTTTTAGATACTAACTCTTTTTGGTTTTTTAAATCATAGACAAGGTAACTTTTAGCTAGTAAATCTAATGGCTTAATTTTAAGAATTTTTGTGGGAGATGTGGTTTCAGTTGTAATTTTTTCAGAAAGTATTTTGGTTTCATTGGTTGGATTTATTCTTAAAATAGAATCAGGGATGGTCTCGTTTAAGCTTAAAACAGGCTTTCTTCTAGTCATTTTCATGAAGTCATCTAAGGAAGTATCCTTATAATTCCAAAAAGTAAGGGATAAAAATAATGTGAATGAGACAAATAGTAACCATTTAATTTCAAAATTTATAAAATTTAGAAACTTTACAAACAAAAGAATAAAATTTAGAGTTAATTTTTGACTTAATTTAAATTCAAGCATTTGAGATTTTGAGATCAACTATATTTAAATCTATAGATGTTTTTCCTCTGTACTCATTTTTTCTAATTTTAAAGGCAATGTCAATCTTTAAACCTAAATAAAGATCATATAACTTAGGATCAAAACCAAAGATAAGTCCTTTAAATTCTCGTATACTATCGGAAAGAATTAAAGATACGTGATTCTTCTTTTCACCTAAAAACCTTATTTCTTTAATGATTAGATTATTTATGCAAAATAAGGGCTCTTCATTTCCGTTTCCAAAAGGCTCTAATTTTCCAATAAAATTTAGTAAATCTAAATTTATAAAACTGGAATCCAGACGAGCATTAACTGTAATTTTTTTATTAAAGTTAAAGTCTTGATAATTTATCTCCATATGTTTTTCAATATTATTTTTTATAATCTCGTATTTTTCTGGAGAAAACGAGAATCCAGCAGCCATGTCATGACCACCTACTGAAAGAAAGTCTGCAGTAAAGTTTTTTAAAATTTCTATAATATTTATTCCTTTTATCGACCGAGCGCTTCCTTTGTACTTATCTTCATTTTTTGAGACTACTAACGCAGGGCGATTGTATTTTTGTACCAGTTTTGAAGCTATTAACCCCATAACACCCTCATGGAAGTTTTCATTAAAAACTATGATAATTTTAGGTAAATTAAGTTCATCTACCTGCAAAACAGACAATGAATCCTCAGTTATTTTCTGACGTTGCAAGTTAATTTCATTAATTACAGAAACTAATTCCCAAGCTTTATTTCTTGTTTCCGCGTTTAGTAACTCAAGAGAAGTATCAGCAGAACCAATTCTTCCTGAAGAATTTAATCTTGGGCCAATAACAAAACCAAGCTCATAAACAGAGATATCTTTATAATTTTTGTTATTGAAATCTAAAATTGTTTCAATAGATAAATGAGGATTAGTTTTCAAACTATCTAGTCCATGTTTTAATAAAGACCTATTAAAACCAATTAAGGGAAATACATCAGTAACTGTTGCAATAGAGGCTAATGACATAATTTTCGGATCTTTGTTTCCCAAACCTAAAGCTAAAAACCAAGCAATTGTCGATCCAACAACACTATCGTCCCAAACAATAACATCGGCTTCAGGAGTAACTTCAGGTTTATGGTGGTGGTCGGTTAGAATAACTTTATTCCCTAAATCTTTGAGATACCTGATTTGATCAATAGATGTAATCCCGCAATCCACTGTAATAAGTAAGAATTTTTGATTAAAAGCAAGATCTAATAATTTTTTTACTGTTTTATCAGACAATCCATAACCATCTTCAAATCTATCTGGTATTAAAGTAAATACATTTGGATAGTTTAATGTATTTTTAATTGTCTGATAAAGAATAGTTGTTGCACAGACACCGTCTGAATCATAATCACCGTGAATTAAAATAAGTAAATTTTGTGAAACCGCTTCGAATATTATTTCTTTAGCTTTTTTTAGACTCTCGAATAATTCAGAGTCAAAATTTTTAATATTTAATAAATTAACAGGATGCGGAGGATTATAGAATTCTTCTTCAGTAAAATTTTTTAGTTTGTTCTCTATAAGTTTCTCTTTTAAGCTCTCAAGATTTTCTGGACTGGATAGGATCTCCCAATCATACATACTAATTTCTTACTTTTTTAAGAAATAAAACTATTGGAGTTGCGATAAATATTGAGGAGTAGGTTCCGGCCGCAATACCAATAACTAAGGCTAAGGAAAAATATTTAATGGAACCAGATCCAAAAAGAAATAATGAAAACATGATAATAATAACCGTAAATGAAGTAATGATTGATCTATTTAAGGTTTCAAATATCGAAAGATTGAAGATTTCAAGAATTGATTTTGATTTTTCATATTTTATTAAGTTTTCTCTAACTCTATCAAATACCACAATAGTATCATTAATAGAAAAACCAGCAATTGTTAATAAAGCTGTTAAAAACAATGCGTCGATTTCGACATTATAAAAATACCCTGCCAAACTAAAAAAAGATACAACAACTAAAATATCATGAAAAATAGCAACAATTGCGGCAATTCCAAAATACCAAGAAGAGATTTTCTCGCTGATACCATTAAAAGAGTATGCAACATATAAGACAATTCCAACTAAAGCTATAATTAATGCTAAAAACGAATTTTTAGCAAATTCAACTCCAATGGAAGAACCGATAACTTCAATATCAGTGATAACTAAATTTGAATCAATACCCCTAATCTTGGCAGTAATTTCTTGAACTCTTTCATTCTGAGTTTCAGCAATTTTAAGATGAATTAATGAATCTTTGAGGTAAAGTTCCTTAATTTCAAAATTATTTTCTGAACTTATAGCTCTTAATTTTGTCTCGTAGTTTTCAAGATTGTTTAACTTAATTACAGTACCTCCTGTATACTCAATCGAAGTTTTAAAACCAAATGTAAAAATTACTACTAAACCTAAAAGTATAGTGAGAATTGACAAAATCATAAAAATTTTTGTAAACTTTAAAATATTCATTTTATATTCACTTCTTTAATAAATAACCTAGTCATTAATTGAGAAACATATACACAAGTAAATAGAGATACTAGTATACCTATTGTTAGGGTAACTCCAAAACCTTTAACAAATCCGGTACCAAACTGTATTAATATAATAGAGACCAATATAGTTGTAAAATTAGAGTCTTTAATACTAGACCAAGCTCTTTGATAACCGTTTATGATTGCCATTTGAGATGATTTTCCCCATCTAATCTCTTCCCTTATTCTTTCGAAAATAAGAATTGAAGCATCGCAAGCTACTCCAATTGAAAATACAAACCCCGCGATTCCCGGCAAAGTAAGAACAACGTTCATAAGTTTAAAAATTGCGAGTGAAATTGAAATGTAAATTAATAAACAAACAACAGAAACAACTCCTAAATTTCTATAAGTAATTATTAAAAAGGTTGAAATTATAATTAATCCTATTAATCCGGCAACAAGACTCTTTTGAACAATCTCATTTCCTAAAGTTGCGCCAATAAATGATTGCTCAACAATTTCTATGGGTACAGGCAGAGCGCCTGCTCTGAGTAAAGTAGAAACATTCTTGGCAGTTTCTAAATCAACTCCAGTAATTGTAGGATCATTAACTAATCCGGCTGCCAAATCCTCAGAAACTACGGGGGCTTGTAATAAGTTTTTATCTAGAAAGATTCCGATTGGTTTTTTTACATTATTTTTTACAACTTCAGAAAATTTTGACCTTCCTTCATTTGAAAATCTTAATTGAATAACAGGTTCGTTAGTTTGAGGATCGAAAATTACCTCAGAACCAATTAAATCTTTTCCAGTAATTCCAGAATCCTGAAATATATCTTCAGGCTTAAGTGTCGGATCTGAAATAGGAAGTGTAATTCCTGGTTTTAAGGTTCTAAAATTTAATTGAGCTGTGGACCCAATCGATTCAATAGCTGATTCTAAGTTTTTTTGACCAGGAATTTCTACAATAAGTCTGTATTGATTATTTGATTTTGATATAACTGATCCTGTTTCAGCAACTCCTAAAAAATTAATTCTTCTGTTAACAATTTCTTTCACAGATTCAGCAGCTTTATCTCTATCAATTTCAGGAATTCCTGACATATCTAAATTAATTACCACTCTAACGCCACCTTCGATATCTAATCCCTTTTTATAATCTGATAAATCAAGAACTTTATTTATAATTGGTAAGTTAAATACGTAGCCACCTATAAAAGTATCGATATTAAAATACTTTGTAAAATATTTAATTTCAACTTTTGGTAATGCAACTAACAAAGCAATTGTTGCTATTATAGTAATTAATATAAATTTGGAAGAGTCGGATTTAAACATTAGGATATTTTAGTAATTTCATACTCATCTCCAAAAATCATTATTCTAGGTTGAATCAAAAATTTCAATACAAAAGTGTCAAACTTTCTTTTTCTTTGAGAAAACTCATCCTCTGAAAGAATTGTATAATTAATCTCCCTATCTTCTTGTTCAAATTTATGAATTAAATTTTCAAGTACATTCAAATTAGGGTTACCAACAATTAATAAATCCAATTCTAAAGCACTTGCATGTCTGCCTCTACAAAACTCTTTAGATAGAGCAATAAATTTAACTTCTCCTAGATTATCTTTTGATTTTAACAACTTTAAAGCAATACCTTCCTCTTTAAAAATCATTGAAACTAAGTCTGGATAAATTGGACTTAAAACATTTATTTTATAAAATATTTTGTTTCCCCAAGGATTTTTAATTAGAATATCTAAATTGTTTAATTTCTCAAGCTCTCTTCTTACAGCATTAATTTCAACACCTAACTCTCTAACCAAAGCTCTCACATGAAATTCCTGGGTGTAATTTTTTATCAAAAACTTCAATAAATTTACTCTTACTTCTGATATAAATAATTCTTTTAACATAGTTATTCTGTATATTTTACTTGGTTTTCGTTTCTTGATGGTACTATACTGACCCAAATTTTTCCACGATTAAATTCAATTTCCGAACCTTTTAAATCATAAAACAAAGTTCTTGCGTAGAGATTTGTTTTTTTCCATTTTGCAGGGATCACTTTACCATTTCTAAAAATTAGGGCATTGCCTTCACCAACTAATTCATAATCTAACCTTCCTTTATCATCGTTTGGAATAGGAACTTCGTTTGCAAATTGAACTACAACATTCTTGACCCGGACCTCAGATTTAGATAAATCATCAATTAACAATTGAGGTTGGTTATTTTCAACACCTGAAAATCTAATATACTCATCTTTATTAGAATCGTATTTAAAAATCGCTGAGTAATCTCCTTCATACCAAAAATCTATCTTTAAATAATTTGCATTATTGAGATCAGTGTATTTTAAATTTTCAGAGTATCTCCAAGTTTGGAATTCTTTAAGATTATTAAATTTTAAAGCTTCGCCAAATGTAT
>Ga0315903_10009776_pt1 | contig 11550 bp, 10 predicted proteins | sample LakEriMetagenome_7_FD_203524 | JGI IMG/M metagenome (GOLD analysis project Ga0315903, IMG submission 203524) | Freshwater fungal communities from buoy surface, Lake Erie, Ohio, United States - Buoy 2 MA119 | ecosystem: Environmental > Aquatic > Freshwater > Lake | place: USA: Lake Erie, Ohio... | reverse complement strand
GAGCACGAACTTCGCGCGGTACAACATCCTGGTCCAGGCGGGCACCGCCATGCTGGCCCAGGCCAACGCCAGTCCGCAGTCGGCCCTCCGCCTCTTGGGCTAAGCCCAAGGGTGAGGGTTCGGTCCTGGGCGCGCCATCCCGGGCGCGCCCAGGCCGGGAGGAGCGGGGTCGGATTCCCCCTCCTCCAGCCCCCATGGGGGGAGCAAGTCCATGCCGGAGCGATCCGGCAGTCACCGGGCCCGCCGGGAAACAGCGGGCAAGGACGCAGCAATCAGTCCGCGGGACACGCCGGGAGAAGCCGCAGGGAGGCTTTTCGGATCGGCAGGCCCGAGGTCACCCTGGGCGGGTTCACTCCCGATCGGCCTGCGGATTGATTCCTGCGTCCAGCAGCACCAACGACTCCCCGGCGGGGCCTTCAGGCCTCCCCGGGGAGCCCTTTTTCCGGGCAGCATCCTGCTTGGGCTGCGGGAAAACCCTTGGCCGTCCCGGGGGCCGCCGATAGCGTCCTCCGCCGGAAGAAAACCCTATGGCCAAACTCTCGATCCGCGACCTGAACGTCACCGGCAAGCGCGTCCTCATGCGCGTCGATTACAACGTCCCGATGGAGGAGAAGGACGGCGTGATGGTGATCAACGACACCACCCGCATCAAGGAGACGCTCCCGACGCTGGAGCTGCTCATCTCCAAGGGCGCGCGGATCATCCTCGCCGCCCACCTCGGCCGCCCGGATGGCCGGCGAGAACCCTCGATGAGCCTGGCCCCGGTGGCTGCGAAGCTCGGCGAGATGATCGGCCGCCCGGTGGCCTTCGTGGATGAGACGGTCGGACCCAAGGCCGAGGCCGCCGCCGCGGCACTGAAGGACGGGGAGATCCTGGTGCTCGAGAACGTGCGCTTCCAGGCCGAGGAGGAGGCCAATGATCCGGTGTTCGCCGCCCGACTGGCCCGTCTGGCCGACGTGTACGTCAACGACGCCTTCGGGGCCGCGCACCGCGCCCATGCCTCGACCAGCGGGGTGGCCCGCATCGTCCGTGCCTGGGGCGGTCAGGCCGCGGCTGGTCTGCTCATGGAGCGGGAGCTGAAGTTTCTGGGCGACGAACTCGAGAACCCGGCCCGTCCGTTCGTGGTCATCCTGGGCGGCGCCAAGGTGAGCGACAAGATCAAGGTCATCGACCGGCTGCTGGAGAAGGCCGACACCATCCTCATCGGAGGTGCCATGGCCTACACCTTCAAGCTGGCCCACGGCGGCAAGACCGGGAAGAGCCTCGTCGAGAAGGACCACACGGGAACGGCCCTGGCGGCCGAGGCCAAGGCCGCCCAGCGCGGTGTGTCGTTCCTCCTGCCCACCGACACGGTCATCGCCGACCTCAAGGACACCGGCAAGGTCAACAAGAAGGGGCGCCCGGTCTTCGAGTTCGTGAATCCGCGGGTCAACACCGGCGACATCCCCGACGAGTGCGAGGGCTTCGACATCGGCCCGGACACCGTGCGCCGCTACGCCGAGGTGATCGCATCGGCCAAGACCATCCTCTGGAACGGCCCGATGGGCATGTTCGAGGATCCCCGGTTCGCGGCAGGCACCCAGGCCGTGGCCAAGGCCGCCGTCGAGGCGACCCAGAAACACGGGGCCAAGTCGATCATCGGCGGCGGCGACAGCGTCAAGGCCGTCAACAAGGCGGGCCTGGGCAGCCAGGTCACCTTCGCCAGCACCGGCGGCGGTGCGAGCCTGGAGTTCCTCGAGGGCATTCCCTTGCCGGGCGTCGTGGCACTCGACGATCGCTGAGGATCCTCCGGCGGCTGACCGAACGCCTCCTCGGGGGATCCCCCCGCGGGGGCGTTTTTGCCGCCGCACCCCGGTGGTCCTTGTGCCGATGACGGCGACGGGGACGGGTTTGGCGGAGGCGGTGGCGCCGGGTTCGATGTCGATTCAACGGGCGGGAGCCGGGCCGGGCACCATGGCGTTCCTCCGCCGTCGGGCGGAACTTTCCCGACCGGACGCCTGGCAGCGATCCCGGATGAGCTAAGCCACGGGAACACCCGCGCAGCGTTTCCGGGCGAGGGCTGCGGTGAGCCGGTCGATGAAGGGATGCTGCGCGAGCTTCATGCGTTCCTTGGCGGCCCTCGGACTGAAGAACCCGGCCCGGTCGATCTCCGGCCAGGATGCCCAGTTGCCCGAGCCTGTCGGCCACTCGATGTCCACCCGGTTGCTCTGGATGCCTTCGGTCGGATCCCAGTCGCCCTCGAAGGCCCAGGCGAACACCGTCTTGCCGCCCCGTTGTCGGATGGAGCCGAGGTCGATGAAGGGTGGCCCGCTTGGAATGCCCACCTCTTCGGTGAATTCGCGACAGGCGGCCTCCAGGGCGCTCTCACCCGGCTCGATCTCGCCCTTGGGGATCGTCCAGATGCCATGGTCGCGGTGGGGAAACCAAGGCCCGCCCGGATGTGCGATGAAGACCTCAAGACCTCCGCCATGGAAGCGGTACATCAGGAGACCGGCGCTGACTCGGGATTGGGACATCGGGCTTTTGGGATGACGCCGGACGCCGCGGCAGGGCTCTGCCGGGTGTCGCGGGCGGACCCCGTCCAATGCCGCCGAAGGTAGGATACCCGGCCGATCGGGGCAACCACGGCGTTGGCGCACCCGTCGGGCGAGCCGGGATCGGTGGGGGCGGTGGCGGCCGCCTGGCACCCCGGAGGCTCAGCGTCCCTTCGATCGGGCACGCCGCCGGGGCACGGCTGTCCCGGAGGCCAGACCCAGGGCCCGGAAGCGCTCGTCGACTTCCTTCAGGTGGAATTCCAGGGAGCACAGGGCCTCCAGTTCGCCCTTCTTGAAGTGCCCTGCCACCTCGGGGTCGGCCTTGAGCATCTCCAGGAAGTCGGCGTCGTCGCGGCCGGCGTGTTTCACCTCCCAGGTCTTCATGGCGTTGCGCTGGACCAGGGCGTAGGCCTCCTCGCGGGTCAGGCCCTTGCGGATGAGGGCCAGCAGCACGGTCTGGCTGTTCCACATGCCCAGGCTCAGGCCGAGGTTCTTGCGCATGTTCTCCGGGTACACCAGCAGGCCGTCCATGAGGCGGGTGAGCAGGCCAAACATGTAGTCGAGCAGGGTGCAGGAGTCGGGGAAGATGATCCGCTCGACCGAGCTGTGGCTGATGTCGCGCTCGTGCCACAGCGCCACGTTCTCCAGGGCCGACACGGCGTTGCCACGGATCACGCGGGCCAGCCCGGTGAGGCGCTCCCAGGTGATGGGGTTGCGCTTGTGCGGCATGGCGCTGCTGCCCTTCTGGCCCTTGGTGAAGGGCTCCTCGGCCTCGAGGACCTCGGTGCGCTGCAGGTGGCGGAACTCGACGGCCCAGTGCTCGAAGCCCGAGGCGACGAGTGCCAGGCCGTTCATGAACTCGGCGTGGATGTCGCGTTGGATGACCTGCGTGGCGATGGGGGCGGGCCGCAGTCCGAGGCGTTGGCAGACATGGGCCTCGACCGAGGGCGGCAGGTGGGCGTGGGTGCCAACGGCGCCGCTCAGCTTGCCCAGGGCCACCACCGTGCGCAGGTGCCGGAAGCGGGCCAGCGCGCGGGAGAACTCCTCGTGCATCAGGGCCAGCTTCAGGCCGAAGGTGGTGGGCTCGCCATGGATGCCATGGCTGCGGCCGATGCACGGGGTGCGCTGGTGCTCGCGCGCCCGGCGGGCGATGACGGCCAGCAGGGCCTCGACGTCGCGGATCAGCAGGTCGGTGCTCTGGACCATCTGCACGGCGAAGGCGGTGTCGACGATGTCGGAGCTGGTGAGCCCGAAGTGCAGCCAGCGGCTGGCCGGGTCGTTGATGCGCTCGGTCACCGCGGTGGTGAAGGCGATGACGTCGTGGTTGAGCACCTTCTCGAGCTCGCGCTGGCGGGCGAACAAGCCGGCGGTGTCGCCCTTCCAAGCCTGGCAGCCCTTCTGGATCTTGAGGAAATCCTTCTTGGGAACCACGCCGTGCGACACCAGCGCCTCGCTGGCGTACTCCTCGATGTCGAGCCACAGGCTCAGCTTGTTCTCCTCGGACCAGATGGCCCGCATCTCGGGCCGAGAGTAGCGTTGAATCACGGACCGGATCATGGGGCATCGCCCGGCCGGAGGCCAGAGCGCACCCTGGGGTCCCCGGGGTGGGGCCATTTTTTCCGAAAGGGCCGGGTTTGGTGGGGCGCCCGGGGATCCGTCCCCACCGGGTCGGGTGCGTTCAGCCGGAGGCCTTGCGGTCGTCGTGGCGTCGAGTCGCGGAGACCACCCCGGCGATCGCCTCGGCGTAGCCTTCGCGCCAGGTCGGGAAGCGTGGCCTCCAGCCCAGTTCTTCGCGGAGGCGCCCGTTGGACACCCGCTTGTTGGTGGAGCCGCGCTTGCGGGTCGGGACCGATCCGCCGGCTTCGGCCGCAGGTGCCAACGGCAGACCGGTCGCCTGCGCCAGGTACCGGAGGAACTCGCCCCGGGTCACCGGTTCGTCATCGACGGCATTGTAGATGCGGCCCGGTTCGCCGCGGTGCAGCACCGCCTCGAGGGCCGAGGCCACGTCGTCGCGATGGATCATGTTCATCCATGGGCTCTGGCCCGGATCAAGTCGTGCCTCGCCGGCGATGAACTGCCGGAAAAGGTGTCCGCGGCCCGGTCCGTAAATCCCTGCGACCCGGACGATCTGCGTCGGAACGACACCCGAGCGGGTTCCCTCGGTGATCGCCTGCTCGGCCGCCACGAGGCACCGGGAGGTCGGTTCTTCGGGCGCGGTCGGGGAATCCTCGGTGACCCAGGAGCCGTCGGCCTGGCCGTACACGCTGGTGCTGCTCACCCAGACGAGGCGACCCGCCCGCCGCCGCCGCGACCAGTCGACGAGGTTTCCGGCCCCGCCGAGGTAGACCTGGTGGTAGGCGTCGATCCCGCCGCGCCCGGACGAGACCGTGGAGACCACCGCGTCGAAATCACCGGGAATGGCCTCCAGGTCCTCGGGCCGGGTGAGATCGCCGTGCACCGCCTGCAGGCCCGCGCCCGCCATGAGCCCGTCGTCGTCGCCCCGGCGTCGCAGGCCGAGGACCTCGGCGCCGGAAGACGCCAGGCGCCGTCCCAGTTCGAGGCCCACATACCCGCAACCGACGATCAGGATCCGCATCGCGGGACCACGATTGACCCGGCCGGGGCCGGGTCAAGCCCCCGGACATCGGTGTGGGCCGGATTCGCCGGGTGCCCGGGGTCCCCGGCCGCGCCCCTTCGCCGCCTTGCGTCCGGGGCCTTCCGGGACAAGGCTCCGACCGCCGCACATGAGCAACGTGCTTCTCCGACTCAATCCATCCCTCGCCAGCCTGCCCGTCTACGTGCCCGGCCGTCCCATCGAGGAGGTCGCCCGCGAACATGGCCTCGACCCGTCCGGCATCATCAAGCTGGCCTCGAACGAGAATCCCTTCGGCCCTTCGCCGAAGGCGCTCGAGGCCATGGAGACCGTGCTGCGGCAGCTGCACCTTTATCCCGACGGCTCGGCCTCCGGGCTCAAGCGCGCGCTGGCCGGTTCGCTGGGGGTGGGAACGGAGCACCTGATCCTTGGAAACGGCTCCAACGAGATCCTGGAATTCGTCGGCCACGCGATGATGCGCCCGGGCGTCGAGGTGGTGGTGCCGGAGTTCTGCTTCGCGGTGTATCCGATCGTCACGGCCCTCTTCGGGGCCACCCTGGTCACCGTCCCTGCGGTGGATTTCGGAGCCGACATCGACGGCCTGATCCGCGCGGTCACGCCCCGCACCGGGGTGCTGTTCCTGGCCAACCCGAACAATCCCACGGGCACGCGCACCTCGCGGAAGGACGTCCAGCGGTTGCTGCGGGAGGTGCCCGACGACGTCCTCATCGTGATGGACGAGGCCTACATCGAGTTTCTCGAGGACCCGGTGGACCTGGTTCCGGAGATCCTCTCGGGCACCCGTCAGAACCTCCTGCTGTGCCGGACGTTCTCCAAGATCTTCGGCCTGGCGGGCCTGCGGCTCGGGTACGGGATCGCCGCCCCGGCGTTGGTCTCGGCCCTCGAGAAGGTGCGCCAGCCCTTCAACATCAACTCCATCGCGCAGGCCGGGGCGATCGCGGCCCTCGGCGACACCGACCACCAGGCACGGACCCGCGAGAACAACCGTGTGGGCGTCGAGTATTACCAGTCGGCCTTCGCCGCGATGGGCCTGCCGTTCGTTCCCTCTCACGCCAACTTCGTCCTGGTGAGGACCGGCCGCGGGGCCGAGGTCTTCGCCGCCCTCCAGCGTCGGGGCATCATCACCCGCCCGATGGGCGGCTATGGGTTGCCGGACTGGTTGCGCATCTCGGTGGGCACCCCGGTCGAGAACGCCCGGTGCCTGCTCACCCTCCGCGAGGTGCTCGCCGCGATGCCGGCCGCCTGAGGCGCCGCCCGTGGAACCTGTCCCGGATCCGCCGATGAACCCACCAGAGTCCCTGCGCTTCGAAACCATCCCGGCCGGGCAATCGCCTGCCCGGGCCCTTCTGATCGTCCTGCATGGCCTTGGCGATTCGTCGCGGGGCTGGGAGTGGTTGCCCGGGGAACTGCGCCTGCCCTGGCTCGAGTACGCCCTGGTCGATGCGCCGGATCCCTGCCATGGCGGATACTCGTGGTATGACCTGCCGGGCGACGCCGGCCCGGGCGTCCGGCGCAGCCGGGCCCTGCTCTCCCGCCTCATCGAGGGACGGATCGCCGCCGGCCATCCTCCGGAGCGGATCGGTCTCCTCGGGTTCTCGCAGGGATGCCTGATGACCTTCGACGTGGGGTGGCGCTTCACCCCGCGGCTGGGCGCGCTGGTGGGGATCAGCGGATACCTCCACGATCCGGCCTCGCTCCTGCGCGAGCTGGGTCCGGAGGCGCGGCAATTGCCCGCGCTGTTCACCCATGGCACCCGCGACCCCGTGGTGCCGATGGTCCCGGTGCGCGCACAGGCGCAGGCGCTCCAGCAGGCGGGCCTCGCCCTGGAGTGGTGCGAGTTCCCCAAGGCCCACACGGTGGCCGGTGAGCCCGAGATCGGCCGGATCCGCGAGTTCCTGACCCGGCACCTGGGGGGCTGACCCCGCCCGGGCCTCGGCCCAGGCGGGCGGATTGCGTCGGCGTTGGATCGATCCCAGGATCGGCCCGGTGAAACTCACCTCATGGAACGTCAACGGCCTGCGCGCCGCGCTGGGCAAGGGACTGCTGGACTGGATCGAGCGGGAGGACGCCGACGTGGTCTGCCTGCAGGAGGTCAAGGCGATGCCCGAACAGGTGGAGGTCGACTGGCCCGCCGGTTATTCGGTCCACTGGAACCCGGCCGAGCGCAGGGGCTACAGCGGCACGCTGACCCTGTGCCGCCTGCCGGTGCTGTCGGTCGACCGGGGTCTGGGCGCCTGGTTGCCCGACAATGAGGGCCGCGTGCTGACCGTCGAGCTGCCCGACCGTTTCGTGGTCAACTGCTACACGCCCAACACCAAGCGGGATCTCTCCCGCCTGCCCTACCGCGAGCAGCAATGGGATCCGGCCTTCCTGGCCCACCTGAAGGCGCTGGAGGCCCGCAAGCCGGTGGTCTTCTGCGGAGACCTCAACGTGGCCCATGAGGAGATGGACTTGGCCAACCCGAAGGCCAACCTCCGCAACCATGGGTTCACGGTCGAGGAGCGTCGTGGGTTCACCCGGCTGATGGAGGCGGGCTTCGTGGACACGTTCCGGGACCGGCATCCGGGGCAGGGCGGTCATTACACCTGGTGGAGCCCCATGGCCGGTGCCCGGGCCCGGAACGTGGGGTGGCGCATCGATTATTTCGGCATCTCCGGATCCTTGCGCCCGGACCTTCAGGAGGCCTTCATCCGGCCCTCGGTGCTGGGGTCGGACCATTGCCCCGTGGGGCTGGTGCTGGGCTGAGCGGCTCAGGAAGGCGGCTTCGACCTTGCCGGACCCGCCTCCGGGCCGACACTCCGCCCGTGGATGCGATGAAGATCACCGTCGAGATGCTGCGTGGCTGGAAGGGCGTCCGGCCGTTCGGCGCCCTCACGGCCTACGACTATCCGGGAGCCCGGGTGCTGGACGAGGCGGGTGTCCCCGTGGTCCTGGTCGGCGATTCCCTCGGCATGGTCGTCCTGGGTCATCCGGACACCACGTCGGTGACGATGGATGACATGGTCCACCACCTCCGGGCCGTCGTCCGGGCCCGGCGCCATGCCCTGGTCGGCGCCGACCTGCCCTACCAAGCCTATCAGACGCCCGCCCAGGCGGTCCGCAACGCCCGCAGGCTGGTCGAGGCCGGCGCCGAGTATGTCAAGGCGGAGGGGGGCCGGGAGATCTTGCCACAGGTGGAGGCCATCCTCGCCGAGGGAATCCCCTTCATGGGCCATCTGGGCATGCTGCCGCAGCACGTGGTCGAGGAGGGCGGCAAGTACCGCATCAAGGGGCGCGATGAGGCGGGTCGGCAGCGCTTGCTGGAAGATGCCATCGCCCTGGAGGCGGCCGGTGCCTTTGCCTGTGTCCTGGAACTGGTCACCCCGCCGGTGGCCGCCGAGATCCGTGGCGTCTGCCCGCGCCTGCTCACCATCGGCATCGGCAGCGGACCGGACTGCGACGGGCAGATCCTGGTGACCCATGACCTCGTGGGCGCCTTCCCGTGGTTCACCCCCCGGTTTGTGACGCCGCGCATCCGGACCGGGGAGTCCATCCGGGCGGCCGTCCAGGACTGGATGGCATCGTTGGCCGCGCGTGGCTGAGGTCCCTGAGGCGTCGGGAGCCGGCTGGCTGGCGTGACCCGACTCCGGGTTGCCCGGTGGGACCTGGGCCTCCCATGGATTCCAACCCTTCGGGATGCGGATCGAAGCGCGACTCCGTCGCTTCAGCGGTGACCCCCCGAGGGCATTTTCGCCCGACGGGCACCGAGTCCAGGCGTCGGCCGGAGATCCTGCCTCCTGTGTTTCCTGGCCGCGAGGGCCGGTTGACGTTGCCCTTGCGCCTGGGTCCGCCGGCGGGTCACTTTGTCCGGACCGTGCAGCCGTCCATGCTCCAGGAACTCCGGTCGCTCTGGGACAGCCTTCCCCACAAGGCGCCCCTGGGGCTCGTCGTGGCCGCCTGGGTGGCGTTGTTCCATTTCCTTGGGAATTCCACGCTGGGCTACATCCCGAGCGAATCGCTCTTCGGCTGGTTGCAGGCCGTGTATGAGGGAGGGGCCAAGCAAGGCCGGGACGACGAGTTGGGCGTGATGATCCCGTGGTTGGTCGGCGCCATCGTGGTGATGCGACGGGCCGAGTTGACGGCCATCCCGAAGCAACCCTGGGCCCCGGCCCTGGCGCTGGTCCCGCTGGGACTGGCCCTGCACCTCTCCGGGTACATGGTGCAGCAGACCCGCCTGGGCATGGTCGGGTTCCTCGTGGGCCTGTATGGCATCCTGGGCATGTATTGGGGAAGGGCCTGGATGCGGGGCTTTGCGTTCCCCTACCTGCTCTTTCTGTTCTGCATCCCCGTCTCGGTGTTCCTCGACACGCTCACCCATGGCCTGCGCCTCCTGAGCACCCTGATGTCCACGACGTTCTGCGACTGGGTGTTGAACATGAAGCTCGAGCGGGCGGGCACCATCGTCTTCCAGAAGGCCTCGGCCGCCACCCAGGGGTTCAGGTTCGACGTTGCGCCGGCATGTTCCGGCATCCGCAGCGCGACCGTGGTGCTGCTGTTGACGGTGACCTTCGCCTTCCTGAACTTCCGCTCCGCCTGGAGGAGGGTCTTCCTGATCCTCCTCAGCCCCGCCTTCGCGGTGCTGGCCAATGTCATCCGCCTGATCGTGGTGTTCGCCGTCGCCGAGGCGGCCGGCCAGGCGGCAGGGGAGGCCATCGAGACCAAGTTCGGCTTCGCCACCTTCCTCATCGCCCTCGGCTGCGTCTTTCTCGTCGCCCGGTGGCTCAAGGAGCCGCCCTCGCCGGTCGCCACGACCGCCGCGGCCACCGCCACCGGGGGTGGCACCCAGACGCCATGAATCCACGCGTGCTGACCATGACCGTCGCGGCCCTGGCGATGATCGCCGCGGCCGCGGGTTCCCTGCGGTGGCTCAAGGAGCGCGTCCGCATGGGGGAACCGGGCGTCCGCGTCGTCGGGCTGCCGCTCATCGCCGAGTCGGGCAGGCTGGCCACCTCCAACTCCGTGTCGCTTCCCTCCGAGATCCCCGGCTACCGCTCCCGGCTGGATCCGATACCGGACCTTGAACTGAGCTTCCTGCCTCCGGACACGACCTTCGGTCGCCGGTCGTACCAGGGCGGCGAGGGGCTGCCGCCGATCTCCGCCAGCGTCGTGCTCATGGGGTCGGACCGCACCAGCATCCACCGTCCCGAGTACTGCATGACCGGTGTGGGCTGGCAGATCCTGTCGCAGACCCTGCGCCGGATCGACATCCCCGGATGGGCGCCGGGCAGCCTCGAGGTCCAGCGCTTCGACATGACCCAGACCGTGCGGCGGCCCGACGGGACCCCGGTGACGGTTCGGGGGATCTACGTCTTCTGGTTCGTCGCCGACGGCGTCCGGACGGCAAGCCATTCGGAACGGCAGTGGCGGATGATCCGCGACGTCCTCTCGAAGGGCAGCAGTCCCCGCTGGGCGTACATCTCCTTCTTCTGCCTGAGTGAACCCGGGGCCGAGGATGCCACCTTCGAGCGCATGGCACGGCTCATCGCGGCGGCGGTCCCGACCCTCGAGCGTGAGCCGCGCGCGCCTGCCCCTTAGGACTGGAGGGGCTCCCATGGCTTCCGATCCGATCCTTCCCGCCCGAGAACCCGGAGCCGCCGGAAGCCCCGGGGAAGATGCCGGCCTCCTGCAGGAACTGCTCGAGGGATGGCGCAACCTCACCGGGCTCGGGGCCTTCACCCTTATCACGCTGGCCACCGCCCGCCTCCGCTTCCGCGAGAATTCCCGGGTGGTGACCCCGCGCATCTTCGGCGAGATCCACCGCTGCGGGGTCCGGTTGCTGCCCCTGGTCGGTTTCCTCGGGGTGGTCCTCGGCCTGGTGTTCGTGGGCCAGACGGCCTCGCTGATGGAGCAGATCGGTGCCGGGAACTTCACGGGCACCCTGATGGTGACCGTGTTCCTCCGTGAGATGGTCCCGATGACGGCGGCCCTGGTGGTGCTGGCCCGTGTCGGCACGGCCGCCGTGATCGACCTCGGCACGGCCCGGGCGCTCGGCGAGGTGGAGGCCCTCGAGGCCCTGGGCATCGACCCGATCCACTACCTCGTCGTGCCAAGGGTGGCCGGCTTCGCCATCTCGGTGGTTTCGCTGAGCCTGTACCTGCTGGTCGTCGGGTTGGCCTCGGGCTACGCCTTCGCCTATGCCCGTGGCCTCAAGGCTTCGCCGATCGAGTTCCTCACCCAGGTGGCCGGAGCCCTCCATGGGCTGGATTTCCCGCTTTCCGCCCTCAAGACGGGGATCTTCGGGACCCTCATCGGGCTGGTCATCTGCTACCAGGGGCTGGCCCGGCCCCTGAGCTTGGCCGACGTCGGTGCCGCCACCACCCGCACGGTGGCGGTGTGCGGTGTCGGATGCCTGATGATCGACGC
>Ga0315903_10009774_pt1 | contig 11553 bp, 5 predicted proteins | sample LakEriMetagenome_7_FD_203524 | JGI IMG/M metagenome (GOLD analysis project Ga0315903, IMG submission 203524) | Freshwater fungal communities from buoy surface, Lake Erie, Ohio, United States - Buoy 2 MA119 | ecosystem: Environmental > Aquatic > Freshwater > Lake | place: USA: Lake Erie, Ohio... | reverse complement strand
TCGGGTCGCTCCGTCGCCAGATCCAAGAAGCGATGAACCCTCCTGCCGCGCCCCCTGCGATGAACGCCGGAGTAGCCGCCCTGCCCATGCCTGATGATATGTATGCCGGTGTTGGCATGGCTGGTGGCGGGATAGTGGCGTTTAGCAACGGCGGTCAACTGGGTCCGTATCAGTCGCCTAGCCGGATACCTTATGAAGAAAGTCTTCTTGGCAGACTACAACAAGAAAGTCTTGAAAGAGAGCGCGCTAGGTTGGCCGAAGAAGCTCGTGTAAGAGAACTTACTGGAAATATCGTAGGGGAATCCCTCGACGAATTTAGAAAGCGTGAGGCACAAAGAATCGCGCCACAGAGCGCTGCTTCAATGCGTAGGCAGGCAGAATTGTTTGGCGGAGAGCTGCCCCCACAAGGCCCGTTGGGCGGTGCGCCGTACGCAAACCCGCCGCTTCAGTCCTCGCTCACTGGCAGTGCTAATATGCTCGCCGCTGCGGGCTATAAAGCCCCAACTATATCCGACCTAATTTCTTCGCAACAAGCGTTGGGTGCAGCTCCGGGCGCAACCCCGGATCTCAGACCGGGCGACAAAGCACCTCCCCCTGCTCTAAGGGCAGCTCCTCCTGCTCCAACGGGCCCGACTGCTCCCACAGGAATCGCGTCGCTTATTCCTAAGCCGGATCAGGGCGCTATTCAGGCAGAAGTGGATAAGTCGTATGGCAGCCTGAAGAATGCACTCAAGCGGCAAGATGATCTTCTGAAAGAGCGTGGCGCAAAGCTCACTGATCGCGCTGATGCCCAGTCAAAACTACTGCTCGCTATGACCGGCTTCCAGATGGCGGCAGAAGCGTCTAAGCCCGGGGCGACTGTCCTCGGCTCCGCTGGCGCTGCAGGTGCTGAATACGCCAAGTCTCGCATTGCTGCAAACGAGAAGTTTGCCGATAGCATGGACAGGCTAGCCGACTCGCGTGCTGAACTGGATGTCGCGAAAGCTCAGCTCAAAGTCACTCAGTCAGATAAGGCGTACGAGAGATATAACAACGCTCTTAAAGCGTACTCGGAAGACCAAGATCGCGTGCAGCGGTTGCGAGACGCAGCGTTGGAGCGCGAGGATAGACGGGCTATTTATAAATCACAGATTCTACAGGGCGAGATAGCTGGTGATGTTAGGGCTATTGATGAAGAGATTTTGCGCCTGCCTGAAGACGATCCTCGCCGCCAAGAGCTTGAAGCCCGGAGGACTAGCCTTTTAGACACGTATAACACCCTCGGAGGGAGCAGTGACACTTCCGGCCTAGCGATTGCACGTATAAAAATGCAGGCTAAGAATAATCTTGAGAAGAGTGGGCCCTACAAAACATTGGTCGAACAAATAAAAATGTTAGAGGCTCAATACGCGGCTAATCCTACGGTAGAGCTTGGTAAGAAACTGGCGGATGCAAGAGCCCAGCAGCGTAATATGCGGGACATAGCGGAAGCTGAGGCCCTCAGTATCCTGAGCGGCGGTAGTATGTTTGGTGCGGAGGATCTGACTGGTGAAGGCGATATTTCGGTGGCAGATGCTGAAGCTGAAGTAGGTGATTAACAACCATGCCGTATAAACTTCCTTTGCCAGATGGTAGGTCGATTGTTTTTCCTGACGACTACCCGCGAGAGAAAGCGGACGCCCTCCTTCAGAGATATCTGGATAAGAAGTATCCAAAAACCCCCGGCCCTGTAGCGCAGTTTTTTCGTAGCGCTGGACTTGGCGCAGCGCCTACCGCTGCAGGTATCGCGGCTTTTGGGCCTTCCGCTGCGATTGGCGCTCCGCTTGGCGGTATTGGCGGAATAGCAACCGGACTTATCGGATCTACCGCAGCGGCGTTAGCTACCTCATTTGGTCAGGAAAAACTCCTAGAGGCCGCGCCCGAACTTGCTAAGACATTGGGCGTCGATCCCGAGACAATGGCACGTGGCGCAGAGGCGAACCCCGTTGCTGATACGTTGGGGCTGATTGCCCCTATGGCGGTAGCGTTCAAACCCTCTAGCCCATTCGCTCTGTTCCGTAAGCCTAAAGGCGAGACCCCCGAGGCAATAGAAGCCGCGCTTAAAGCTCGGCGCGGCGAAAGGATCGCTGCAACGGCTGGTGCAGGTCTTGGCGGCGGTATTGACGCCGCTATGCAGTTGGCTGGCGACGCGCCGTTTGACCCCGTACAAGCCGCTATGATGGCAGGGGCAGGTGCCATATTCCGCGATCCAAATAGGCTTGGCAGACGTTTGCTTGGTGCGAGCGGTATGGGACCGTTTGCACGCCCGACGCCTGAAGCAACGCCCGAAGGTGAAGCTCCGCCCTCACCCCCTGAAGGTGAAGCTCTGCCCCCACCCCCTGAAGGTGAAGCCCCGCCTCCGTTTTCTCCCGAAGCCGAAGTTGCGGCGCGAGAGATACTGGAAAAAGCCGCCGCCGGTACGCGGTATGAAGCTAGAGCGCTTCGCAAAGTAGTTAGTTCTCTCGGCGTAGAGGCTCCTAAACTCGCGAATTCAAAGCAGCTTCTGAAGATCATCGACGCTGCGGTAAACCGACCTAAAACTCCGGATGCAGAAGTTCCTCCTGCGGAAACTGCGACTACAGAAGTTCCTCCTGCGGGAGCTGCGACTACAGAAGTTCCTCCTGCGGGAGCTGCAGCGGAAGATCCGCTCGTCAGAGCGCAATCTGTTCTGGATGACCCGGATGCTGATATCGGGACTCTGCGCAAAACAGCAGATGATCTAGGTCTTTCGCCCGCGAAAAACGCCAGCAAAAAGAAACTGCGCGCTACCATCTATGAAGGCGTCGCAGCTAAGAAAGCTGCTGCCGCTCCTGAAGCCGCTGCCGAAACCGTTGTTCCTGAAACCGTAGCGCCTGCTGCTGAAACCGTTGTCCCTAAAACTACTGCTCCTGAAGCCGCTGCTGAAGTCGCCGGTGAGGTCGTACCGCCTGCCGCTGAAACCGCCGGTGAAACCGTAGCGCCTGCTGCCGAAACCGTTGTTCCTAAAACTGTCGCTCCTGAAGCCGCCGGTGAAACCATAGCGCCTGCTGCCGAAACCGTTGTTCCTAAAACTGTCGCTCCTGAAGCCGCCGGTGAAACCGTAGCGCCTGCTGCTGAAGTCGCCGCTAAGAAGGCCGCTGACGAACAAGCCGTTGCGCAAGCCGCTGAGAAGCAGGCAAAGGCCGAAGCCAAGGCTAAAAAAGCCGCTGAGAAGCAGGCAAAGGCTAAAGCTGCAGCTGATGAACAAGCCGCCGCTAAAGCTGCTAAGGAACGCGCCACTGCTGAAGCCGCCGCTAAGCAAGCCGCCGAAGAGCGCGCCGCTGCACAGAGACAGTTGGATGAGTCCGCCGCGAGGGACGCCGCTGAAGCAGAAACTGCTAGAGCAGAGGCTCAAGCTAAAGAGTCTGCGGATCTCGTCGCTCCTATGGTCCGTCAGGGCAATTTAGAAACTTTGCTAGATGACATCGCCGTAGGAGGAGCTACTCCAGTACGGTCTCGTCCTTTGGTGCGCGGCGGAAACGAGATGCCGCAAGTCGGTCCAGAAGGCTCGCCGCTTGATCCGTACTACATGTTTTCAACCATAGCTGACAGGCTGAGACGTGCGGTAAAAATTAGCCCTGAAAGCGTTAAAACCGCTTCTGCAGCGGCACAGAAAGCTGAAGCGACGCGGCTGGGTCGCGCGCTAACTAAGGCAGAAAAAGGTCAGGTTACTAAGCAGGCGAAAAAACTTCTTAGCTCTAGGATCGTAGCGGAAGGCAATAAGCTGTCCGCTGAAGACGCCGCTGTAATCAATCGACTCAAGCAAGAGGGCAAGCTCGCTGAGTACGACCCTAAGACTGGTACGTTCTATTACACCAATGAGGGCATGACGCCCAAAACTGTTCTGCACGAGACCATACACGCGGCATCGCTGGAAGTACTCAAAGCATACAAAGAAGGCGGCGACCTAACCAAAGTTGAAAGATTTGCCGCGAAACGAATTGACGACATATTCGAGAAAAGTAAGCCCCTGCTTGGCGAGCAGTTCAAGAACGCCTATGAGAACGTGTATGAGTTCCTGACTGCTGCGCTAACTGACGGCGATTTCCAGCGTGAGTTGGCTAAGATCAGGTCAGAAGACCTCGGTATTACGTTCGGCGTATTAAAAGAACCTAACGCGTGGAGTCGTGTAGTAAGCGCGCTAGCCAAGATGTTCGGGCTGGATCGCTACACCTCGTTTGTTAAAAAACCGCTATCGACCCGTTCTCGCGGCGCAATTCGTTCCATGGATAACGCCCTTCTGCAGGTTGCAGATGCCTTTGAGGATGTGCTGAGAGTACCGAGATCGGGCATTGATATGGCCCCCCTCCCCTCTCGTAAGACCGCGCCGCCTGCTAGCGGCAATCGCACCGTCGATCAAATGACGCGAGATCTGAGCGACGACTCAACCACTATTTCTACGCGAGAGAAGCTGGGGCGACCATTCAATATGGGGCGTGAAGCGTTAAAGCAGTTCACGCGAAAAGGCATTCAGCAGTTCGTCAAACTTTTCCAGAACGTGCAGGTGTACGCCAAAGATCTGCAGAAGGCTCTGCGCGCTGCTGGGATCAACACTAGGATTTATGACGTCCTGTCGTCTCTCGGCTCTGATACTCAGATTAGGTGGATGGCATCTCAAGGTATACGCCAAGGGATCGACAGCGCGCTCGGCAGGTACATGAGTAAGCTGGGCCTAGACGAGAATGGCGTATACAAGCGCCTGCATATGCTCGCTATCGGCGCGTCGGAGCGCGAACTGCGGCAAGTCCTGTTCATGCAGAAGGTGCCGCTTAGCAGAGCAGCGGATGCTCGCCGTATTAAAATTCTGGATGATGTCAGTAAGGGCGTCTCCGAGCAGCAGGCGATAGCGTTTCGCAAAGAACTTGATGCGTTGATCGCAAAAGATATCGCTACCGACAGTGCGGAGCGCGTTGTACGAGGCGAGCTGCAAAATCTCAGCGATGACGCGCTGAGTATTGAGTCCAAGCTCTACAACGGCGTGGGCGAGTACACTAAAGAAGAGCTGCAGTCGCTCCGCAATTTCTACCAGAAAGAGTATGCGGATAACCCTGAAATCCGGGAGCTTTTTGACCCCAAGAACGGGCTGTTCAAGCAGCTCAAAGACTACACGATCAAGAACAACAAAGAGGCTGGCTTTCACCCTGACCAGCTTGACTCCCTTCTCGCATTCTATGGACGTGCTAATTACATGCCGTTCAAAGGCACTGCGGGTGTGGCGTATGCCGACGAAGTAGAAGCACTCAACTACGGTAGTACCCGGCTCGGCGGGCGGGCGACTGAACTGCAGAACAAGCAGGAAGGCCGTCAGAGTGATTCTAATAACCCCTTCCTGCAGCTGATATCGGACGCCGCAAAGTCTGCCTCACGTATCGGCACCAGCAATCTGGTCGATGAGGTCGTCGCGCTTAGTAAATTTATGCCCGACAAGATTCGTCGAGTAGAGGCGAGTGACGTCAACTTCAACCAGCGTTACATGGCTAACACGCAGCGCGAAGATCTGAACGCGAAAGATCGCATCTTCCGTCATAGGGCAAACGGCGAGTTGGAGATATGGGAGGTCAAGGACCCAGAGCTGCTGGAAGCAGTGAAGGGGTTTATAGACGATCCCAAGATCGGCTGGCAGGCGCTGAATAAAGTCACGTCTACGATTGCCTCTTTCCATACCCGTTATAACCCTGCGTTCCCTGTATACAACTTTGTCCGGGACGCAATTACGTCCGGCGGGATTGTCGGAGCGGAGCTTGGAGCGGGTGTAGGGGTGCGATATGCCAGCAGCGTCGTGTCTCAAATCACTAACGGCGGACTGCTTAAAGCGGGTAAGGTCGCTCGGCTATTTCAGGCAGGCAAGCTGGACGAGATCAACAAACTCGCTGCTAGCGGTGATGAGTTTTATAAGTCACTTGCTAACTACATCAATGACGGCGGCGTTGTAACTTACCAAGAAGCAATCAACACCAAGTCTCTGCAGGATGAACTGCGGAAAAATCTGGCGGGGCAGCTCGGCAAGAAGCGGTTCGCCAGAACCAGAGCTAACGTAGTTGACGCCTTTGATGTCTGGACCAACACGTTTGAACTTGCTACTCGCGCAGCGGGCTACGACGCGATCCTGCCTGAGATGGTGGCACGTAGACAGCAGCAGCTTGGACGTAAACTGACCGCCGCTGAGCGGGCAGAAGTAGGCAAAGAGACAAGCCAGTATGTCCGTCAGCTCTTCAACTACTCTGAAGTAGGTAAGTACGGGCGCGAGATGGGCTCGTTCTTCATGTTCATGCGCCCTGCGATGACCGGTGCTGTGCGGTTCTGGGAGGCGTTCTCCCCGGCGTTCAGCAGCGTCGAAAGCCGTATGGCTTCGGTGCCTAAAGAAGTCTTTGACGTGCCTACTGTGCAGAAAATGCTGCAAGAGCAGGCTGTAGCACGCGGCGAGGATGTGTCTGGTCAGGCGGCGAAAGACGCCCTGCGTGCCAGTGCGGAACAGGAAGTCGCCAAGCGCCGAGATACCTACACCAAGAACTTCGAGCAGCAGCAAAGGAGCGCCCGGATCGTTTCTATGGCTGCAGCAGGCGCTGGGTTTGCCCTATACAACATGTCCCTGATGATGTCCGATAACGACGAGATGGGGCGGAATAAAGTCCTGACCGACAATATGAACATCTGGCAGCGGAACCTGCGTATCCCCCTGCCGAAAGATGCGTTGGGTGAAGGCATCGACTATCTGCAGATACCTTGGGGCTTCGGCTTCGGTGCGTTTGCAGCGTTCGGCTCTCAGATTGCTGCAGTGACTTCGGGTGGACAATCTTTTACTGATGCACTAGAGAACGCCATACCCATCGCTATCGACTCTGCCTTCCCGGTACCGGCACCGCAGTACAGCCCGTTCGATAACCCGGGCGCGTTCTTCACGAGCCTGATGCTGCCATCCGCAGTGCGCCCGTTTGTTGAGTACACGATGAACGTAGATGCGTTTGGTCGTGAGATCTATCAGAACCGGATCAATCAGTTTGGCAATCCGTACACGGGGGGAGAGACGCTGCCAGAAGCCTACACCCTCGCCTCCTCTTTGCTAGCGGATATTGCTAACCAAGCGGGCATGGACGTGCCTGAGTTTGTCACCCCAAAAACGCTTCACTTCTTCGCCAACAGCTATATGGACGGCATCGCACGGCTCAGCGCAAGCGGAGTTGGACTCGCTTCAGTGCTCGGCGGAGCGCGGGAGATTGATCTTAAAGAGGACGCGCTTCCCATCGCGTCGTTCCTTGGTCGTAGCAGTAGTGTGGACGCCCGGGAATATGCTGACGTCAGTAAAGAAGTCGCCAAGATCCGTAATCAACTCAAGATCTTCGAGGATTCCCCTGAGCAGTTAGCGCGGTATCTGGATCGCAATCCGAACGCGCAGATCGTCGTTGATTACTTCAATAAGCAGGAGTACGGACGCCTCCGTAACGTACGTCAACGTGCAAATCAGATCCGCAGAGACCGTGACCTCAGTATTGCTGAGAAACGTGAAATGCTGCGCGATCTCAACTTCGAGCGCGATATGATCATGCGCAATACGATGGAGTCAGTTAAGGCTTGGATGTGAGATGAATCGGGAGAAGGTCGTAAATTTTATCTATCTGGTGACGATATCTACGCTGAGTGTCGTCATCCTATCGGTCGCTGCTGTCATGCTGGCTGGTCTCTTCAACGAGAAGGTTGATAACGCTCAGATCTTTGAGATGCTCGGCCCTGCATTCAACACGATTGTTGGCGCGTTCGTCGGACTACTCGGTGGGCTCTCTCTGAGTGCTAAAGAGAATAAGTAAAATGTCCCAATCCTTCGATCTAAAACTTCTACGTGAGCAGGCGCGGGTAGAGCTGCGAAAGCTCGAAGTAAACAGCACCGCCAAGGAAGTAGCGGGCAAAGCTATCGGCAAGCATGGACTGATGTACATCACTGTCATTGTGGTGATCGGTGTTGCCTCTAGTCTGTCGCTCGACACTGAGAAGATGGCGGCTGTCATGGGGCTGCTGGGCGCGTCGCTAACTGCACTCATATCCATGCTGAATGGCATCGCTGGAGCAAACGAGAAGGAAGAGAAGCCTGAGTTTGCCGTCATTCGGGAACTGATTGCCAAACTCGACCGACTTGATCGTGAAGAGATGCCGATGCGGGTAGATGTCGAAGGCCAACGCGTGACTGTTACCAAGGGTAATGACGTCGTTACCGCATCGTCGGATACGAAAGGAAAGCGCTCCGCGAGCTAGCCTACCCGCCATACGCGGACGCCAAGGTAGCCGTCTTTAGTCGTTGCGTAAGCACGGACTTTGACCTTCGCTGCCTTGGCTCGCGTATCCACAACATAGATCATGTTCGCCGTTTTCAGGGTGGGGATAAAGAAGCTATCCCCGACCCTCATGCCCTCAAACGGAAACAGCCACACAGGCTCCTTCGTAGTCGGGTCAATCTCCGTCATTCTGCAGTACCTCTGACGGAACCGGAGAATAGAAGCCCCATACAGTCACGGGCGACATCGCTCCAGCCATCCCGGGCCAGCCTGCTGTTAGCCTCTGCTTACCCCTGAAGCGCAGTAACTTCTTCGCTTCCATCGTCATGACGAACTCTTTCTCGCTTATCTGCAGCTCCGCCAGATAAGTACGGATCGCGCTACGCGACACGTAGTACATGCCTTCGTCCTCGACCACACGCGCCACGATGTTAGAGCTTTTTGGCTCCCGTGCTACACGCCCATCTTTCAGAACCAGCGTCGCGCCTTGGTTCTTGTTCTGGAAGTCGCCCAGCACTACCTCATAGTCCTTGTTCGAGACGCTCGACTCCACGTTGGCTATTATCTGAGCCACCACCACGCGGTAGATTCTTTCTAGGTCGAAGTCGATCAGCTTTATCTCGTTGGCTATATCACCGCCACCGAAAGCTGCGCTGATCAGGGACTCGTAGAACCTGTATGCCGTATCCGTGCCTACATCTTTGTAGAACCGCTGCACCCACGCGTCCACCATCTTTGCCTGATACAAGCCTCCGCGAGCCAGCAGGTGCTGGATGTATACCGGACCTGCAAGACCGTAGTTGCGTCGGAAGGTGTCGAATATCTCCTTGCCCTCGATGTTGTTCATCGTTGGCGGCTTGGATATTTTCAGCTCAAGATACCGGGCGAGTTCTCCATCTGGGTTAGACTTAAACTGCACGATCTTATCAATCATGGACTGGTTGGATGTCAGCACGGAGATCAGAGATGCCGACAGTTCTATCTCGCGCACCGCATTGACCGACGACTGTAGACGCAGCTTGTTCTTGCCCTGCGTCATGCGATAGAACAGGTCTGATATCTCTTCCGGCTTGTAGTTGGACGCTTCGTCCAGCCCCATCATTATGTTCTTGTGGCCCATGTACCACTGCACCAGCGCGTTCTCCGTAGAGCCTTTCTTAGCGCCGGACAATGTGAGGTCATAGGGCTCCCCGAACAGACTCGCCCCTGCATACAGCGCGCCAGACTTAGCCGCACCGGTAGCGCCGACCATCCCTACCACCACTCCTTTCATCGGTGTCAGATGCAGTAGGGGAGAGCCGAAGCCGCACAGCAGTGCGAAGGCATGCATCTCATAGCCCGGGCGGTTCAGCTTATTAGCCGCCTCGGTCCATTCACTCAGAGAACCTTTAGGCGCCATCAGCTTGGCAATCGAGGACACCATCGGAGACGCAGCGGTTTTCACCGTCGTGCCGTCAGCGCGGTATTCCTGCGCCCCGACTACGAACCCTTTATAGTCGTCCGTCCATCCCATCTGCATCCGCGTCTGATCAGCGCGCTTTATGCTCTGCATATACGTAGCCCACTTCTTGAGGTATCCGGCGACCAACTGTTCCATCCCGTTATTTATAACTACTCCAGCCCTGCCGACCGTCTGCTTGTACTCGTTGACGTTGATGTCCATCATCGACAGCGCGAAGGTTCTCGACCCGTCGTGCGGCATGTCGTACCGGAAAACAATCGTCTCTCCATCCTGACCGCCGTACATCCGCTTTATGGGATACAGGTTGTACTGGAGAATCTGAATCTCGGTCTGCGGCACCCAGTTGCCATCTTTGTCTTTCTTCGCCGGTGGCTTGTACCAGACACCGCCGTTAGGTCCACGCATGTAGGGCTGTATCTCGTCCGGGTACGTCGTGTACCGAATCTCCCCGTCATCATCTTCGCTGGGCTCAGCCTCATCCTCACTTTCTTCCAAGAGCTTGAGCCGCTTGGCGAGGACTATCGGACTAGTAATCTTGCCCTTGTATGGGCAGGTGTCGCAGCGCGCTTCTTCACCAAACTCTTCAATCGTGCTGCACTTGTATGGCTGAGGGCCTTTGTCGCCCACCGTGCGCTCCGCCTTCTCAGCGGTTGTCTCCGGCGAATAGTCCGGGTGCGGTGACGACATAATGTGGATGGCTTCTTCCCAGTCCACGCACGCCCTCGCGATGGACAAGCCAGCGCGCCACATAGGCTCCGACAGTTCTGCAGCATGGCGCAGCATGTAGTCGATCTGAGCGCAGCCGCCTTCGTTATCCAGACTCCTCTGCGCCAACACCGCGAACACGGACTCGAAGTTGGGGTCGATCCGCGCTACGCCGCCCGTGTCTTCATCAAGCCCCTTCTCCACGTTAGCGAAGATGGCTGCCATGCCTGACAGTTCTTCTTCCTCGGGCTCTTCTCCGAGGAACTCCTTGAACGCGTCGAAGCTGTACTCGTAGAAGTTATCGGTAATAAAAGCGCTGGGCGTAGGTGGCGTGGTCTTGAAGTTCCGTGTCTCTGGGCAGCGAAGAATGCGCGCCCTGTCTGCTGGAACCGCAGGGTCGATCAGCAGATGCTTCATGCAGAACGCCTTGAACTTCTCGGCGTAAATCCTCCACGTCGTGGATGGGATTTCTTCGTCAAAGAGCCAGTACGCATGTACGCCCGTGCCGGAGTCCGTTACTACCGGAGGCGGCAGCTCCTGCTCTTCTACGAAATTCCCCAAAGCGATCATCGCATCGCGCTTAGTGGGATACTTCTTCTTCCTATCCGCCCCTACGTCGAGGTCGAGGAAGAACGACTTGGCGAAGGCTGCGTTCGATGCCTTGCGGCTAGCGCCGTTAAACGTGTTAGGTGCTACGAATACATTGAACTCTCTCTTATCAAATGCCTCTACCAGATCCATGACCCCATCCAAAGAGTCCGTAAATCTGTTGAGGATTCTTTTGTCCTTTATGCCCGTTACGCAGTAAGTACCGTGCCTTGGCAGCGCTTTCTCGTAGAATTCTTTTTTCATGACCGCAGAGATAAAAAAGGCGGGAAACTCCCGCCTTGAATTACGTTTCCGCCGCGCTTAGTCAGTGATACCAAGCATGTCCTTGATATACGTCTTAGCGTCTGCGACGGTCCTAGCAGGCAGGATTCCGTCCGCTAAATCACGCTCAACCAAGCCGATGAAAGCCTGTACTGTCGGGCGCGTCTTAGCGCGAATCTGCCTGCCACGGAACCAATGAAAGACGGTCAGTCTGGT
>Ga0315903_10009773_pt1 | contig 11554 bp, 11 predicted proteins | sample LakEriMetagenome_7_FD_203524 | JGI IMG/M metagenome (GOLD analysis project Ga0315903, IMG submission 203524) | Freshwater fungal communities from buoy surface, Lake Erie, Ohio, United States - Buoy 2 MA119 | ecosystem: Environmental > Aquatic > Freshwater > Lake | place: USA: Lake Erie, Ohio... | reverse complement strand
CCATGGCGATCCAGACGCTCCTGCACGGCGGCCAGGCTCAGGCCTCGCCACTCCAGCCCCAGGTGGGCGAACAGCTCCGCCAAGGTGACGCCGAACTTCACCGGCATCGGCTCACCGCCGTGCAGCACCACCGGCAGACCTTCCGCCGCCAAGGTGAGGGCCAGCAAGGGCAGTAAGGGCGCGGTGCGGTCGCGGCCGTCGTAGGGCACCCCGAAACAGAGGGCCCGCCGGCCGGGGGTCTCCAGGCTGGGGCCCAGGTCGCGGTAGGCCTCCAGCATGCCGGCCAGCTCCTCCGGCGTTGGGCGACGGATGCGGTGGGCGATCAGGAAGGCCCCCATCTGGGCCCCATCCGCTTCGCCACGCAGCATCAAGGTCACGGCCTCGTAGGCCTCGGCGCGGCTCAGGCCGCTGCTGGTGTGCTCGCCGCTGCCCACCTTGCCGATCAGGTCTCGGAAGCGGGCACGGCCCTCACCAAGGGCCCGGAAGCGCTGGCCTCGACGGTCGTGGGTGGGCGATTCCGCGGCGTTGTGTAGCGGCTGCAACAGGCGCGGCTGGCTCAGGATGTTGTCATTCTCCCCGAGAGCGACAACGAATTGTGCCCCGGGTGCCAGCCCTCACACGTGCTGGCACCCCCCCACGGCACGCAGCTGTCCCAACGTTCTCTCCATGGCCCCCCCTTCCGCCGATCCCGCCGATCAGCCATCTCCAGCGGCTGCCGCCCCTGCCTCTTCGGCAACCGCGGCGGGCCCAGCCCCATCCGCCGCCGCACCGCCCAGCGGCGGAGCTCCCCCTCCCGTGGCGTCTTCCCCTGGTGAGGGGCTCAGCAAGGTGGAGCGGGCCAAGGCCGAAGGCTGCGGCCTGGATCTGGCGGATCAACTCGATGCACTAGCGGCCTCGGGCTGGGAATCGCTCGATGAGGCCACCCTCACGATCCGGCTCAAGTGGCTGGGCATCTTTTTCCGTCCCGTCACCCCCGGGCGGTTCATGGTGCGGCTGCGGCTGCCCAACGGCGTGATCAGCGCCGACCAACTCGCCTTTCTCGGCGATGTGGTGGATCGCTGCGGCGAGCACGGCAGCGCCGACATCACCACCCGCCAGAACCTGCAGCTGCGCGGCCTGCTGCTGGAGGACATGGCACCGCTGCTGGCGGGCCTGACCGCCGTGGGCCTCACCAGCCGCCAATCCGGCCACGACAACCCGCGCAACATCACCGGTAACCCCCTGGCCGGCATCGATCCCGAGGAGTTCCTCGACACCCGGCCCTTGGTGGCGGCCATCCAAGAGCGGATCCTGGCGGCGGATGCCCCCCGCAACCTGCCCCGCAAGTTCAACATCGCCGTGGGGGGCGCTGCGGATAGCTTCCTGCTGCACAACGACCTGGCCTTCCTGCCGGCCCACTGCGACGGCGAGCTGGGCTTCACGGTGATGGTGGGGGGGTTCTTTTCGGCCCAACGCAATGCGTTGGCCATCCCCCTAGGCCTGTGGTTGCGGCCGGAGCAGCTACCGGCCTTCAGCCTGGCGACCCTGCGCCACTTCGCCCAGCACGGCAACCGCCAGGCCCGCAACAAAAGCCGCTTGCTGTATCTGATCGACCAACTCGGGCTGGAGGCCTATCGGGGCGCCGTACTCACCGAGTTCATCCGCTTGGGGGGCGAGGCCTGCAGCCACGATGGCCACCATCTGGTCAACCGAGCGCCCCGCTCCTGCCTCGGGGTCAACCTGCAAAAGCAGCCGGGGCTGCACTGGGTGGGCCTGGGGGTGCCGATGGGTCGGCTGGATGGCGACGGCATGGTGGCCCTGGCGGATCTGGCCCGCCGCTACGGCGGGGGCGAGCTGCGCTTCACCGAAGCCCAGAACGCCCTGATCCCCCATGTGCCCGCGGATCGGCTGGAGGCGTTGCTGGCGGAGCCGCTGTTGCGGCGCTTCCAGCCCGACCCCGGCCCGCTGCTGGCCGAGGCGGTGAGCTGCACCGGCAACCGTTACTGCAGCTTCGCCTTGATCCCCACCAAGAGCACCGCCCAGCGGGTGCTGGAGTCCCTGGAGCAACGGCTGGAGCTGCCCCATCCGGTGCGCACCCACTGGACCGGCTGCCCGAATGCCTGCGGCCAGCCCTACATGGGCGAGATCGGCCTGATGGGGGCCAAGGCCCGCGAGGGGGGGGAGATGGTGGAGGCGGCCAAGGTCTACCTGGGCGGATCGATGGGGGCCACGCCCCAGCTCGCCGAGCTGCACCACAAAGGGGTCCCGCTCGGCGGCCTCATCGATGCCCTCGAGGACCTGCTGGTTGAGCACCACGGCGCCAGGCGGCGCCGGTGATCTGCCGCAACCAGCCGCCGCCGGCGGGGCCGCGAGCTTCGAGCCAAAGGTTGTCGAGGTCCTGTAGCCGCTGGCGATCGGTGGGGTCCTGGCCGCCGTACAGCAGATGGGTCACCCGCTCCGGATCGATCCCCAGGGCCGCCACCTCATCCCAGAGCCGCTGGGTCATCGCCCGGTGGGCCAGCTCGAACTGGGCGCTGGCCAGTTGCCGTGCCAACAGCAACACCAGCTGCTGCTCCTTGCGGGCCGCGAAGCTCAGTGGGAACGCCGGTTCGCCGCAGCGGCGGGCTTGCCACGGGGGCCCAGCATCGACCGGTGACGGAGCAGTCCCCTCCGCCGCGGCCGGCCCCAACGGGCTTGGTCCGCCGGAGGCGGGATGGACCGTCACCGCGACGGAAGGCCTCGCTGACGCCGGCCGGATCGGACTGGCCAAGAAAGAGATCGGTCGCATTACCCCAGGCTCCCGCGCTGCGTCTGTATCTGTGCTAACACCGCCACGGGTCCATTCCAAGGGCCGCTGTGCTGACTCGTCAAACACCGACACCGTCCCGTGAGCCAGGCCCCTGCCAGGTTGGGGGGAGCCGATGCTTCGCCGCCGATGGGGCCTCCCGCCCCGGCCCCCATGCCAACCACCCCGAATAGGGCTCCGGCAGCCACCACACCAACCCCTCCAGCCCCGCTCCCAAGCCAACCGGCAGCCACCAGGCCGGCCTCCGAGAGCAATCTGTTGGCGCCCCCGGGCACCGAGGAACGCTGGTGGCAACTGCAGGGGCTGCGTCGGGGCCGCGTCGATCCGGGGCCATGGCTGGCGGGCCTGGAGAGCGGCGAGCTGCCCGCGCACCAGGATCTGCTGGAGTCCCTGCTGGGCGTGCTCGATCGCGCCGGGGTGGAGCGGCTGCTCGCCAATCCCCGCACCTTGGCGGGCCCAACGCTGCTGGAGGCGGGACGGCGGGAACTGCCGCCGTTGGCGGGGCAGGAGCGGGTGCGCCAGGCCTGGCTAGAGCCCCTGCTTGGCCACCACCTGCAGTTGGTCCGCCAGGATCTCGCCAGCGCTGAGTCCTGGCTGGAGCTGCTCGGCCCCTTCCGCGACCCCGCGGTGGCCGCGAGGCTGCGGCAAGCCCTGCAGCGCCACCTGGGCAGCTCCGGGCAACGGCCGCCAAGGGAGGTGCTCCCATCTGGAGCAACCGCGGTGCTCAACCCTGGGGCGGCCCTGGCTGCGGACGCCCCCGCAGGGACTGCGGCGGGAGCAGGGGATGCCGCGGCTGCGACGCGCTCCGCTGCGCCGGATGCGGTGGATGCGGTGGATGCGGTGGATGCAATCAATGCAACAGATCCGGCGGATACAACCGATGCAATCAATGCAACGGATCCCCCGGATCCGGCGGATCCGGGGGATACAACGCACGCCATCGACGCCCTAAGGGTGGCGCCAACGGCGACCGGGCCCCCAGCCCTCCAGCCGACAGCCGCTAGCGACGCCCTCAGCGCCGGGGCGGGGGTGGAGGCCCTGGCGCCGCTGCTGGGTCTGCAGCGCCAGCCACAGGATGGGGCCCTGCTGCTGGAGCTGGCCTTGGCGCCTGGGCCGCTGGTCCGGCGTCGGGCGGCGTTGGAGGGGCTGGCCTTGGGGCTGTCGGCCTGGCCCCAGGGGCCCTTGAGCGCCGGCCTGATCCAGCTCAGCGGCGACCTGGATCCCCAACTGGCGGCCGCTGCCGTGGACCTGCTGGCCCGCTTGCCCCAGGGGAGCCGGGCCCTGCGGCGCGTCGCCCGACAAGGCCTCGATCCGGCCGTGCGCGCGCGCCTGCGGCGGCGCTTGCCCAGCTCGCCGCTGGTCTTGCTGGTGCACGGACGCCAGGGGGGACAGGTCCCGCCGGAGCTGCGGGCGTTGGCGGCAGAGCTGCGGCAAGCGCGCGGCGGACCGGTCCTGCTGCAAACCCTCACCGCCAGAGAGGAGCCCAAGCCCGAGGCGGCCTTCTGGGCCGCGGCCCAGCGCGCCGGTGGGCTCACCCTGGTGCCGCTGCTGCTGCTGCCCGGCGGGCATGTGCGCCACGATCTGCCGGCATTGGCGCGGACCTGGCGCCAGAGAGCCCGTGCGGCGGGCGGCCTGGATCTCTGGCGCTGTCCGTTCCTGGGGGCCTGGCCAACCTGGCAGCGGCAGCTGCGGCGGCAACTCCTCGCCTTGGCGGCGGACCAGCCGCTGCTGTGGCTGCATCACCCCCTGGAAGGCCCGCTTGGGGCCCGCTACCTGGCGCATCTGACCCAGCTGCTGGGGCACCCCGGCCAGGCGGCGCCCCTGGAGGCGGGGATGCCGCGGCCCGCGGGGTTGCGAGAGCCAGGCTTGCTCGTGCCCTGGAGCCTGGCCGCCAACCGGATGAGCGAAGCGCTGACGGCCAGCGGCCAGCTTCCGGGTCAACGGCTGCTGCCGCCCTTCCTGCAGGTTCCCGGCCTGCGGCACACCCTGCTGGAGCTGCTCTGCGCCTTGGCCTGAAGCCCCCGTTCGGCGCTGGCCGCGGCGCCTGGCGTCATGCCGACTCGCCGCTGGCGCGGTAGAGCCTTGCCTGGCCTGGCCCGTCAGCGGTGCGCTACGGGGGCTACCGCCAACCGATCAGCTGAGCCAGCATGCAAAAGCCCAGCCACTGGTCCGATGCTGCTCGACGAGAAGAGCCTGGCCTTGCTCTACGAGAGTCCGGACAACTGCCCTGGCCCCTATCGCATCGTGCACAAGCTGCCGGCCCTGCCAGAGGGGCAGATCGCCGCAGAGCGCGTCAATGAGGTGGTGGTCGAGGCGTTGCTGGCCCAGGACGACTTTGTCGCCGACATCGGCCGGCTAACCGCCGCGGCCCTGGTGCGGGCCCATGGGGAATCAACCCAGTTCAGCAGCCAGAACGTGCGCGGCCTATCGGGCCAGATCGCCACCTCGCTGGCCGTGGCGCTCTTGCGCAGCCGCGCCCTCGAAAACGCGATCAGCCAATCCCTCGGCGCCATGACCTGTTACGACCAGGCCGCCATCGCCTGCCCAGAGTGATCAGCCACCGCCTTCGGCGCGGCCGCCCCGATCAGATCGGGCCACCCCACTCGCCATGGCCCGTTCTGGTGTGGGCTCAGGCCCATGCTCCTCAGACTGAGATCAGGCCTGAGAGGAGCCCTGAGAGCAGGCTTGCTGCCGCAACAGTTCGATCAGCACCAACTGGCGCGCTTGGCAGTCATGGCGCCGGGAACTCACCAATTCATCCAACGCCGCGCGAATCTCCTGGGGCGGCAGGCTGCCAGAGAGTTCGCGGTTGAGGAGATCCCAGGCCTGGATCGCCGCGGGCGCGGTCGCCGCAACGCCCGGAGCGGCAGCCAGAGGGGCTTGGGCGGGGTCGTGCCCGGCATCCAGGGCCCGATCGACGGCAGCCAGCACGAGTTCGCGGCGCCAGGAGAGGAAGGTCATGGGAAACCGGGATGCACGTGCCGAAGCGGGGCTGGCGAGAACCAGACCCCGACGCTGCTCAGCGGACCGGGCTCTGGCAAGCGCTGCGGCCGGGTTGTGGGGGTTTCGCCATCTCGCGGCCACCGGTGCGGAGCAACCCAACCGCACCCGAGCCGATCCCCCCGCTCGATCAGCTGCCGCTCTGGCCGCGCAACTGATCCAGCTGGAGCTGCATGGTCGCCTCCACCTGCTCGTAGCACTGCCGCACGTAGCGGCGATCCCGGCTGGCGGCGATGCCGCGACGGTCCAGCTGGATCGGGGCACCGATCGAGAGCCGGATGGGCGCCGGCAGGGGCAGGTTGGGAATCGGGCCCAACATCAGCCCCCAAGGCAAGCCGAGATAAAGGGGTAGGACCTCAGGATCGACGCCCAGGGGCCAACGCAGCCAACCCCGCCGCTGCAGCGCCCGGGCGAGGGGGTAGAGGTCTTCCAGGATCATCAGGGTGTCGTGGCTGCCCCAGGACACCAACGGCAAGATCGGCAGATCGAACTCCAGGGCAAGCCGCAAAAAGCCCGTGCGCCCCTGCAAGTTGACGCGATCCCGCTGGCGATGGGGTCGGCAGGCTTCCTCGGCGCCGCCGGGATAGATCAACAGGCTGGAGCCCTGGGCCAGGGCCGCCCGGGCCAGGCGCGGATAGGCGGGGATCGCCCCCGTGCCAGCCGCCAGCTGGGCCAACAGCGGATACACCCGCCACAACTTGGGATGGGAGAGACCGCGGATGGGCCGTTCGAATCCTTGGCGCACGTACCACTCGTAGATCGCCATGTGCATATCGGGGGCGGCCAGACCGCCGCTATGGGAGCCGATGAACAGCACCGGCCCCTGAGGGGGCACGTGCTCCCAGCCCCAGCTCATCATGTGGAAGTAGTGGCGATGGGCCCAGCTCCAGAGCGGCATCAGGGCTCGGATCAGCCGGGGATCGCGGCGAAAGAGGGCCAACTCGCGGCGGCCCCGCTCGGCGTCGCCCCTCGCAGAGTCGCGGGTGGTGGAGCCCAGCTCAGGCCTGGCTGCGGCTGCGGCTGCGGCGGCGGCCAGGCGCGGCGGACTTGGCGGTGTCGCGCCATCACCGCTTGGCTCCGCTGCATCAGCACGGGCGACGGAGACCACAGCGGGGAGTCGAACTGCCCCGATTGTCCCTGGAGTGGCCCCTTCCTGCCGTTCAAGCCACCCGGCTCGGACCAGGGCAACGGCCCGCGAACGCGGCGCAGCGCCGCCGCAGGCGGCGAAGGCAGCGCTCCCGCAACACCTCGGGCAGATCGGCGCCCATCAGCAGCCAGAGCCGCTGCGGCAACGGGTCCTGATCCGGCAGCAAGCACCATCCCTGGCGTGCCAGCCAGCCTGGGGGCAGCAACGCCAAGCAGAGCGGCAGCGCCAGGCCATGGTGGCGGGCGCGCCGTAGCCAGGACCGGGGCGCCTGACCACTCGTGCCCCACTCCTGCAACGCCAGCTCCCGGAGGCCCAGTTCGTGATGCAAGCGCGGCGCGGCGTAAGCGGGTGGCACCAGCACGGTGCGGGCGGTCGGCAGCGGGGAGACCAGCCAGAGGGGCAGCTCCGCCAGCTCAAACCAGCAGCCCCCATCCCCACCCGGCGGGGGACCCAGGGCCGCAGTCGCGGCCGGGCCCCAAGCCAGGGAACTGACCAGGCCGCCATCCAGCACGGCGTGGCGGACCAGATCGGCCAGACGCTCGACACCGAGCCAGGCGGCGGGGCCCGGCAACAGGCCAGGGGCGGGGCGCAGCAGGCCGTGATGCAAGGGATCAGCCACCAACTGCAGCCAACCACCCTCGATCCGATGGGCCCTGACCGCCTGGCGCAGGTGCCAGAGGCTCGGGGCATCGCCGTAAGGCAGACGCTCGCAAGAACCTGGAACCAGCCCCAGCTGCTGACGCAACCCCTGCAGGATGCGGCTGACGCTGGATTGATGGAGCCCGAGGACCTCGGAGGTGACCCGTTGGGACCTGGTGATCTCCAGCAGGTTCAACACCTCCACGGCTCGTAGCAACTCCGGCACCCGGTAGCGGGGCGCAGCGGGAAGTGGGCGGCGACGATCGGGAACCTGAGCGGCAAACTCAGGCAGCCGCGGCGGGGCGCTGTCGAGGCTCATGGCGGCCAACGGAGAGCTGAGGTGCTCCACCCAGCCTCTGGAGGCGCGGCCCGAAAACGTTCAGATCAGGTGCGAAAGACGGGCGGGGCATGGCGGCAGCCGCCGCGTCGGTGATCAGGCGCGCGAGCCAGCGTTCAAGCAATCGCTGAGTTAGCCCCTCAGCCCGCCGGTTGGGACCACTCGCTGATCACTTGGAAACCGCTCAATTGATGGGAGCCGAAGGAGCGCAGGAACGGCACATCCGCCGCATCGCGCCCATGGCCAATCAGCACCCGACCGCGACGGGGCACATTGTGGCGCGGGTCGAACGCGTACCAGCGATCGCCGAGATAGGCCTCGAACCAGGCGGCGAAATCCACGGGCTCCTGTTCAGGATGGTCGGGATCGGCCAGCAGATAGCCGGTGCAGTACCGCGCCGGGATGTTCAGACAACGGCAGAGGCTGATCCCGAGATGGGTGAAATCGCGGCAGACGCCGCCACCGAGATCCAGGGTCTGGGAGGCGGTGCGATCGGGGGCCGTGGCGCCGTAGTCGTAGCGGATTCGGGCGTGGATCCAGTCGCAGATCGCTTGCACCCGGGGCCAACCGGTGGGCCCATCACCGAACGTGCTCCAGGCCAGGGGCGCCAGTCGCTCGGTGTCGCAATACGTGCTGGGGTTCAGATGGCGATAGGCCGCGATCGGCAGCACCCCCACCGCACATTCCGGCGCGTTCGGCTGTTGGCGATCGGCCTGGCCGGAGTCGGCGAAGCGAGCCTCGTATCGAAAGCTGGTGCGGCCCGCGGCCGCATGAAAGCGAGACCAACGGTTGCCGTCGTCATCCACAAGCACCTCGGAGAGGCGATCGGGAGAGAGTTTCAGCGCCTCGGGACCGCGCAGATCCGCCAGGCGCGAGGCATGGGGATGCACCAAGGCCAACATCACGGTCTGCACCTCGCAGTCGAGCTGCAGGTCGCAGCCGAGCCGGATCTCCATGGCGGGAACGTCGAGGCGAAGGGTGCTGGCTGAGTGTGATCCAAAGGGGGCGCCTCCGGCTGTTGGCTGAACGCTGATTCGGCGATCGGGCCGGCATTCATCCCGTCCGGGGACTCGCCAGCCACCCCGAGGGCAGTCCAAACTGTCATCCCCTAGCCCCGCCAAGGCCGATGGATGAAGCCGGCCTCCCCTGCAGTTATCGCAACCCGCGCGACCGGATGGTGATCGTGCGCTGCGGAGACGACTCCAACATCGCCATGGAGCGGGTGCTCTTCCCGTTCGAAAGCCTGGGATTCACCTGCCGTCCAGGCCTGCGTTTGCAAGTTTGGGGCTCCCATCCAGGGGGAGCCGAGCTGATCGAGACCGTGGCGGTGGAGGAGCTGGCGGAGTCCGGCGGGGAGCATGCCCTCGCCAGCGCCTGAGAGGCTCGTGTCCCCCCAGCGAGGGGCACCGTCTGGCCTCCGGGTCGATGGACATGATCCTGCATTGGATCCGCAGTGCGGCCCTCGGGGCCGCCGGCCCATGTCCCAGCGCTCGCGATCCGAGCCCCTCAGTCCCGCTTTTTTGATAACTCCCACCCACCCCCAAGCCCTCCAGGGCAGGATCCCGTCCATCTCCGGCTTAAGTGGCCTGGCGGTTGAGTGGCCTAGCGCTTGAAGGACTGGCGCTTAGAGGGCTGGCGCAAGCCTCTCTGGAGGCCAGCAACTAACGGCCCAAAGCCTAGGCGATCCTGGCCCAAACAGCACGCCAACGCTCACTTTCTGGTCGTTCGCAGGGCTGGTGGACGACTGCAAGAGGGCCCTGCATCAAGGTTTCGAGCAGATGGCGCAGATGGAGGCGGAGCAGGACGCGCTTCCAGTCGAGAGCACGGGAGCGGGATCACCGGCCGATTTGATCAGCTCGGTTTCAGCGCAGCCGGGTGGCCACGTGCAGGTGTTCCAGCCAGCGGTTGACACGACGGCGTAGCCGCGGCGGCACCTCCTGCACAAGCTGCAGCAACTCCTGGGCCGCGAGGCGGTGCAACACGCGCACATCCACCCGCCAAAGAGATTCCGCTTCACGGATCAACAATGCCCAGGACCGGGCCGACTGCCAGCGGTGCAAGCGACCCGGAGGGGAATCCTCCGGGCGCTCCGACGGCAGCGTCGGGAGGCGAGTCATGGCCGAAGGCTGTGGAGGTTATCGTCCAGCCTGGGAACGCCACAAGGCTGGGCCCCAGATCCATGGAAGACCTTCCGATCCTGGAAGCGATTCGGTAGATCCGCTTCCATTCCCACCGGCCCCATCCGGGCATCGGCCAAGGGATCGATCGTGCCGTCCAGCATCAAGCCCCTGGAGATCGGAGTCGCAGGCCCAAGCGGCAACGAGCGAGGCGGACGTGTTCCTCCTGTCAATGCCGGCTGCGAGCACCTGAAGAGCCCGATCGCAATGATCGCCGCCGATCAGCAAGCCTGGCCCAAGTGCCGGCTGTCTTCCACGGGGTGCACCGGAAAGGGTAAGGAGATGGCTTCGCGCTGGCTGAGACGCCGGGTCCAGGCCCGGGGCACGGGTTGATCCCAGCGAAAGCCAGCCTCACGGGCCAAGTGGCGATCGGCATAGCTCACCTCCGCCCGCATCAGCGACCGAGGTTCCAGGGCCGCCGCCAGCAGCAGTTCCAGATCAACACAGCGCTGCAACACCTGCACCAGATAGGTGCAATCGGTGAGGGCCCTGTGGGCAGCCCACACCGGAACGCCATGGGCCAAGGCCAACGCCTGCACCGAGGGGGCTGGGCGTAGGCCCAGGGAGGAGGGCCAGCGAATGTCCTCCATGGAGCAGATCCAAGGCAAGCCGATCGGGGGCAGATGCCCTCGGCCAAACCACTGGCGATCGAAGCTGGCGTTATGGGCCAGCACAGCATCGGCCTGCTCCAGCATGGCCTCGAAACAGGCCAAGGCCGCAGGCCAGGGCTGGGGCAGGCGAGTCACCGCCGCCGGAATGCCGTTGACCGTCTCGGCCGGGTTCCGGTCACAGGGCAGCAGGAATGACACCTGGGTGAGCACTGCCCGATGGGGCACCTGGAAGAGCACAGCACCGACCTCAATGCACTGCCCCTCCTCCGGACGCAGAGCGGTGGTTTCCGTGTCGAGAATCAGCAATGTTTCCGGAACGGTGGGCAGGGGATCGATCGGCTCCAGCGCATCAGCGGCAACGCAGGCGGCAGCCGAAGCCAAGTGCTGGCCAGCCGATGCCACGCCGATGCTGCGCAGCGGGAGCTCAGGAGATGCTGAGGGGGCGGGAACCGCCTCTGGGGCGCGCCAACTTTCGGGCCGCCCTGATCGGAGAACCACACCAGGCAGATCAGCGCCAAGCTGGGGACACGCCATGGGGGAGAGCGTCTGCGCAGGAGAACCACCGCCGATCGCGGCGTTCGCTGTCGGGGATTCCGTGGGCAGGGCTGCAGGAATGGAGCAGCCAAGGGGTACCGGAGTTGCCTCCTCCGTGGATGGGGCTTCCTGCCCGAGCAAGGCCTCTAGCGGGTAACTGCCATCCGCCCGCTGGTCTGCGCCGTTGGCCGCATCGGCGCGAGCGGTTGGGTCAACCAGCAAGGAACATGGGCCTCGGGGCGAAAGCGGCTGCTCCCCGAACCCAATCGGGAGATCACCATTCAGCGCAGAACCGATCTCAACCCTGGGTTCATGCAAAGCCTC
>Ga0315903_10009772_pt1 | contig 11554 bp, 9 predicted proteins | sample LakEriMetagenome_7_FD_203524 | JGI IMG/M metagenome (GOLD analysis project Ga0315903, IMG submission 203524) | Freshwater fungal communities from buoy surface, Lake Erie, Ohio, United States - Buoy 2 MA119 | ecosystem: Environmental > Aquatic > Freshwater > Lake | place: USA: Lake Erie, Ohio... | reverse complement strand
GTATTCCACTGGCAGGCGGGCACAGCATCGACAATCCTGAACCAATCTTTGGTCTCGCGGTAAGCGGGATTGTTCCTATCGAAAATCTAAAAAGAAATAACACGGCACAAGTGGGCGATTGGCTGATACTGACCAAACCACTGGGAACAGGAGTGTTAGCCAGTGCCGAAAAGAAAGGACTGCTCGATTCAACTCAGCAGGCAGTGCTCTTCGATGCACTTTGTTCCCTAAACCAAATTGGAACCGCGCTCGGTGCGATCAACGGTGTTCATGCCATAACTGATATTACGGGCTTTGGACTAATGGGGCATCTGGTCGAAATGGTAAAAGGAAGTAATACTAGTGCCGCCATCTACTATGATCGGCTGCCGCTATTACCGAATGTAAAAGAGTTGATCACACAACGCGTATTCCCCGATGCCACCACGCGCAACTGGAGTGCTTACCAAGATAAGATCCGATTCGAAAAGGGCGTCAATGTAATGGAAGCCTTTACCTTGCTGCCCGATCCGCAGACCAACGGAGGATTGCTAATCAGCGTAGCACCCGACTCGCTCGAGACGGTACAGGCCTTATTAAAAAAAGAAGGATACGAAGCGCATACCGAACCGATCGGTCGAATTCTGAATCTGGAAGAAAAGACGCTGGTCATTTACCCTACCGCATAATTTTCTTTACGCTACCAAGTACTATTTAAGGCTGATGTTAGTCGAGTATTGAGCTTTGTCAAAACACCAGGTTCTCTTTGTTACGCACCTGATCGATGGGTAGTTCCGCTACCAGCTGTACCGCTGCGATACTTCGTATGGTTTGAATAGTTTGTTGCAACGAAGCATCGCTTACTTCGTCTTCTTTCATCAACCATAAAAAATCGAGGTGCTTGAACTCGGGCAACAAAAACTCGCCGTCAAATTTATTATTATAGATATAGTGCTCCAACGATCCAGTGGGCTCGCGATACTCATAGACCGAAAAAAAATACTCACGCTTTTTATATATGCGCTTTATCTCTAACTCATTGATGCGAAAATCCAGACCGATCACATTATTTAAATGCCAACAAAACTGATACCCGCGAATGGGCGCTACAATACCCAATAGGCGCGTTCCCTCGAAAAAAGCTTCGGTAATCAGCGAATTATCGAGCACCAGTTTATTGACCCGCTCTGCCATAGGTTAGTCAATACAAGGTACAACTTATCGGCATTAGAACTGTATGTCGGCTACCAGTTGCTCGCCGCCCCGCTGGTAAATAACTTTTACCTGATCGCCTTTTTTAAACTTGCCGAGCGTTTGCATATAGCTTTCCATAGACCCGATCTTATACTCACCGATCTGCAAAACAATATCGCCTGCTTTTAGTCCGGCCTTTTGCGCAGGCTTGCCTTCACTAATACCATCTGCCCTAACACCGGCGCCGCTATACGTATAGTCGGGCATAATACCCATCGACACACTAAAGCGGGCGGTAGTAGTGGTTTGTGTTTCGCGGGTCTTTAAAAAAGCAAGGCGGCCACTCTTATCTGTTTTGTTAATTAATTGTTCTATGTGACGTAGTATAGAAACCATGCCCTTGTAATTGATACGATCCGCATCGTCGCTGGGCTTATGATAATCGGTGTGCAGACCGGTAAAATAAAATAAGACCGGAATGTCTTTACGATAAAACGAAGTATGATCACTAGGGCCCGATCCGCTAGAATCGATCTTTACACTAAAATTTCCTTTACTAGTACTGTTAATAACAGAGGACCAATAGGGCGAAGTGCCATATCCGCCAATAGTAACAGTCTTGGTACTGTCGCTGAGTCGTCCGACCATATCCATATTGATCATGTAGTTAATTGACTTGAGGTCGACGGTAGGATTCTCAACAAAATGTTTAGAGCCATACAAACCCAACTCTTCTCCCGAAAAGGCAATCAGTAAATAATTATTAGAGCGAGCCGTCGATTTTTTTAATTCAAACCCCAGCGCTAGTATTGTAGCGGTACCACTGGCGTTGTCATCGGCTCCGTTATGAATAGCGGCCTCTTTTTTCTCATATCGAGAGTTTCCATCTTCGCCATAGCCCAAATGATCGAAGTGTGCACCCAGCACAACGGTGGTGGGAGCGCCATTATCAATATACCCAATTACATTCGATCCAGTTCTGATCTGATCGGTTAATGATGCGCGGGCTACGATGTCTAGCGAAACTATTTCTTGATTGGTAAATGCGGCTACAGCGTTACTCTTTAGATAAAAGACAGGAATATCAACCGTGGGTAATTTATCTTTTGCATTAAAACTCAATTTATCATCGATCGAACCGCTGTTATACCAAAGCAATGCAGCCGCGCCTTTTTCTTTTGCCTTTGAACTGAATTCGTACACATAGCCGGGCAAATCAAAGTGTGGGTTGGTTTTATTTTCTTCGAGCACATCACGCAGATCGATCAGCCAGGGAGCTCCCATCTCGCGCAGACCGGGTGTAAGTGGCGAAGAAATAGAACCGGTGGCACTAAAGGGAAAGACAAAAAAATCTTTTTCTGAAGCGAGCGCTTTGTTTGCAATGATCATCTTGCAATCGGAGCCCATCTTTTTTCCTTCGTTAACAGAAAAGGATTGAAAATATCCATCCGTCCCTTTGGGCGCGAGGCCCGCCTTACTAAACTGCCCGGCGATGTACTCCATGGCCAGCTTTTCGCCAGCCGTCCCGGTGCGACGCCCTTCGAGACGATCATCAGCCAAATAGGTTACATAGCTGGTCATGGCATTTTGCAGTAACTCATTTTGTTTGGCAAGTCTATAAGACGCAGAGCAGCCGCTTAGCACGACTAATGACCATAATAGGACAATTTTAACAGAGGGTTTCATAGGGAGATCATTTATCGGCTGCAAAGTTACCAACTACTAAGATGCTTTGTGCAACAAGACAGAGATTTCGAGCTGGGTTTGCCGTTGAGTGTCTACTTTTGCAACCAATAATAACACGTTGAACTCTTCAGGTGTCCATATTGCGCTGGTCGGCAACCCCAACAGTGGAAAAAGTTCGCTTTTTAACTGCCTGACGGGGCTGCAACAAAAAGTGGGGAACTTTCCGGGTGTTACGGTCGATAAAAAAACCGGGGCTACTACGATCGGAAGCCTGCAGGTATCTATGATCGATTTGCCTGGCACCTACAGCCTATACCCTCGGCGGCTCGACGAGTGGGTGACCTATCGGGTGGTGATGAAAGAAGATGAAGAGATCGATCCCAATCTTTTGGTGGTAGTGGTCGACGCCAGCAACCTGAAAAGAAACTTACTTTTCTGCACACAACTTATCGACCTTAAACAACCTGTAGTGGTAGCTCTTACCATGATGGATTTGGCCCGTCGCCGCGGCATCAAGATCGATATTGCAGCACTGGAGCGCGAGTTGGGTGTCGCTGTAGTAGCGGTGGATGCTCGAAAAGGCAAGGGCGTACAAGAATTAAAAAAAGCAATTGAGCTTACACTACAGGGCGCCTATAAAATTCCGGCCCGAGATTTTATCGACAACTATGGATTGGCTCCCATCCCTATCCAAAAAATAAAAGAGGTGTTCTCGGATTGCAGCGATTATAAAGCGATTCACCTTTTAACACATCATGCCTCGTTTAAATTACCCTCACTTGTTCAGCAACAGATCGATACGGTAGAAAATGAAGGAAGATTCAATGCAACCAAAATACAGGCCGAAGAGATCTTGCAACGTTATGCACGAATTCGGCAGGTTATGCAACAAGCCGTATCGGAGCCCGATCCATTGCAAAAAACCCTGCGCACCGAAAAACTCGACGCGCTGTTGCTTCATCGTCGCTGGGGATATTTAATCTTGTTGACTGTTTTGTTTTTGCTTTTTCAAAGCGTTTTCTTGTTGGCGCAGTATCCTATGGACTGGATCGAAATGGGTTTTGGACAATTGGGTGGATGGTTATCAACCCATTTGCCCGCCGTTAAAGGAACCGATCTGTTGGTCAATGGCGTGCTCGCCGGATTGGGCGGAATCTTGGTTTTTGTTCCGCAGATCATGATCTTGTTTGGCATTATTACACTACTCGAAGATTCGGGTTACATGGCACGCATCAGTTTTTTATCTGACAGGCTTATGCGCAGCGTTGGGCTCAACGGAAAAAGTGTAATGCCTATGATCAGCGGCTTTGCTTGTGCGGTGCCGGCCATCATGAGTGCTCGCAATATCGAAAACAGAAAAGAACGGTTACTCACAATTCTGATTACCCCTCTCATGAGTTGCTCTGCTCGATTACCGGTTTATACAACCATTACCAGCTTAGTCATTCCCAATACATATATATGGGGGTTCATTAGCCTGCAAGGATTGGTACTGCTGGCTATGTATGTGTTAGGCATTGTAATGGCCATGCTGGTCTCGTATATCGCTAACCTCTTTATTAAAATTCAAGAAAAGAGTTTTTTTATTTTAGAACTCCCCTCTTATCGGTCTCCGCGCTGGGGTAATCTGGTGCCGACTATGCTCAGTAAGGCAAAGATTTTTGTACTTGATGCCGGAAAGGTTATTATGATTATTTCGCTAGTTCTGTGGGGGCTCAGCTCCTATGGTCCCGAGGCGGGAATGGCAACTGCACAACGACAATTCGAAGAAGCACAGCAAAGCGGAATTTCTATGGAACAGGCAGAAAGACAGTTCCAAACCGCCAAGCTAGAAAACTCATACGCAGGATTGCTTGGAAAAACAATAGAGCCGGTCATTGCGCCACTCGGGTTTGATTGGAAGATTGGCGTGGCTCTTATTACTTCTTTTGCGGCGCGCGAAGTTTTTGTGGGTACCATGGCCACACTTTACAGTGTGGGAGACGAAGGCAGTCAGTTACTTAACGAAAAGATGAAGGCGGCGCTTCGCCCCGATGGAACACCTGTGTTTACACTGGCCACCGGGCTTTCGCTGATGATATTCTATGTATTTGCCATGCAGTGCATGAGCACACTGGCGGTCGTAAAAAGAGAAACCAAATCGTGGAAGTGGCCCGCTATTCAGTTGATCTATATGACGGGATTGGCCTATTTGCTTAGTTGGGCCTGCTACTTGTTTTTTCGTTGATGGGTGGAGTCCACAAATCGGTGGGCTCAAAATAATCCCACAAAAGAGTAGCTACAGATCGTGCCAAGGCCCAGGCCTCGTTATCATGCGTCCATCGTTGATCTTGATTATTCTTGGTAAAAATGCAAAACACAAAAGGTCTATTAGGAGCATTCACAATCATGGCTTCGCTCCGAGAGGCGTTTACACATCCATTTTTACTAAATACTTCTATGTAGGGAGGAAAACTACCCAGCGATTCATCCTCGTCCCAGAAATTACGGCTCATTGCCCTTAACATTTTTTCGCTGGCATATGCAGATATAACTTCTTTGCGATAGATCTTCTCTAGCAAGCGACCCATTTCGGCAGGAGTGGTTTGCCCCCAACCAAATTGAGAACGATTGGCTTCGCGTCCCGGCGTTCTGGAATTAACATAGGTATTCGAAAGTCCTTGTTGGGTTAGCAGTTCATTGATGCGCTTTCCACCGCCGGCCAGCGATTGCAACCACAGACTGGCCGTATTGTCGCTGGTGGTCATCATCAACATTATAATTTTTTTGAGGGCAATTTTTTCGCCGTCCTTAAAAGAACCCAGAATGTCTTCTCCTGCATAGAGCAACGAATCACGATAAATATGATTGCTGTCGTAGGCCAGTTGCCCGTTTTCTACTGCTGCGGTAACCCCTAATAAGATGGGTACTTTTACAATGCTGGCCGTAGGAAAGATTGTATCGGCGTTATAGAGCGATACCCGGCCACTGCGCAGGTCCTTTACATAAATTCCCACCTCTCCTTTAAAGCCCTGCAGGCGCTCGACGATCTTTGCCTCGAGTTTTTTATCGCGCTGCTGCGCATCGACCAGCGTTGTTCCAACGAAGAGCAATAGATGTAAAAAAATAAGTTTTTGCATCAACTTACTTTTTTGCCATTCGCATATAATCGAGCACCAGTGCACAGAACGTTTTAACGCCGGCGGGCATTCCGCTGTTATCTACATAAAAATCGGGGGTATGATGCGGGGGTGCCTTTATTGGGTCGTTCCCCTTGGGCATACCACCCAGCGAGAAAAAGAAAGAGGGCGCCTTGGTGCCGTAGTACGAAAAATCCTCTGCGCCGGTAACCCAGTTAGTGTCGCCTACGTTTGCTGCACCCAACGTGCGTTCTAAGGTGGGCACCATTTGCTTGACCAATTCGGGCGTATTATAGGTAACCAATGTTTTTGTCTCTATCATTACCTCTGCTGTTGCGCCACTGGCAGCGGCGATCATGGTAGCGGTTTGTTTTATTTTTTCGTGGACGATCTTTTGCATCTCGCTGTCGAGTGTGCGAATCGTTCCCTGCATTGTACAAGATTCCGATATAATATTTTGTCGCACCCCTCCATTGATCATCCCTACAGTAATAACGACCGGCGCCTTGGTGAGTTCCATTTGGCGGCTCACTATACTTTGTAATCCATCAATAATTTGAGCCGAGATCTGAATGGGATCAACCCCTCTCCAGGGTTGAGATCCATGGCTTCCCTTTCCTTTTACTTTAATAGAGAACCAATCGGCCGCAGCCATAAACGCGCCAGGCTTATACGTTACTTTACCCGCCTCTAGCTCTGATGAGATGTGCATTCCAAATATCACATCCACCTTAGGGTTGTCCATTACTCCTTCTTTGACCATTAGCGGCGCTCCACCCTCTTCTCCTTCGGGGGCTCCCTCTTCAGCAGGTTGAAAAATAAATTTAACGCTGCCCTGCAACTGGTCTTTCATTGACGACAACACTTCGGCCGCAGCCATCAGCATAGCCACATGCGTGTCGTGTCCGCAGGCGTGCATCACTCCTACTTCGTTACCATTATATATAGCTCGCTCTTTTGACGCAAACGAAAGAGGCACGCGCTCCGTAATAGGAAGAGCATCCATATCAGCGCGTAGTCCAATGCAAGGGCCGGGCTTGGCGCCACGCAAAAGACCTACCACGCCAGTTTTTGCAACCCCTTCTGTAACCTCTATGCCCAGTGAACGAAGGTGGTCTGCTACAAGACGTGCTGTTTTTACCTCTCGGTTGCCCAATTCGGGGTAACGGTGGATACGCTCTCTCCACTCGTTGGTCTTTTGTTGAATAGCGTCGGCCTTGGCAAAAGCCAGAGCCATAAGATCTGTAGGTTTCTGTGCCAGACAGGTGTAGGCGGCAAACAACAAGCAAATAATGGAGAGGGTTGTCTTCACGGGTAATATATTTAAATGTGAAAATACGGCAATCGGTCCTTTCGTATTTCACTAAACAGCATCGCTACCGTTGAAGCCCGAGGAATATTTTATATTTTTAAGGAACCATGCTGCTTCGACATCTTCCCTTTTTGCAAGCCGTGTTCTGGCATAGCATCACCGCTTTTGGCGGTCCGCAAGCTCATTTAGGGATGATGCTAAAAACCTTTGTGCAAAAGACCCCCTATGTAACCGAAGAGGAGCTGATGGAATACAATGCTTTTTGTCAACTGCTTCCGGGCGCCTCCTCTACACAAACCCTAGCGCTGATTGGATACAAAAGGGGTGGCGTGCTTTTAGCCTCATTTACCCTTTTAATTTGGATCTTGCCCGCCAGCGCCCTTATGGGAGCGCTTTCATTTTTATTAGTTGGACTCGAAGATCATCCGCAACAGACTGCCATATTTCGTTTTATCCCTCCCATGGCCGCCGGATTCTTGGGGTTTGCCATCCTGAGGATCTTTCCGCTTTCGATCAAAAATAGTATTACCTGGGTCATTATGCTAATAAGCGCCGTTGCTACCGGACTCCTTTTCGGTAGACCTTGGCTCGTGCCCTTATTGATCGTAGCAGGTGGAGTCGCCACCAATTTTAGCAAAAAAAGAATTCCGCAAGAGGCCGACAAGCCGAGGGCGGTTCGATGGTGGAATTTTTGGCTCTTTGGCATCATCTTTATCGCCGCGGGATTACTCAGCGAAGCAGCCAGAACAAATAATTGGCAGGGGCGTAAACCCATCAACCTCTTTGAGAACACCTACCGAATGGGAAGCTTTGTTTTCGGTGGAGGACAAGTGTTACTTCCGATGATGTACGAACAGTGGAGTGTTCGTCCAAACAATGTAAAAGAAAACAATCCCAATGCCATTAAAATCGATCAAGATAAATTGTATACGGGCATGGGGATTGTGCAAGCTGTACCTGGTCCGGTGTTTTCGTTTGCCTCCTTTACCGGAGGGTTGGCATTAAAAGACCAAGGGGCGTCTATGCAATTACTGGGATGCCTCATTGGAACTATTGCTATTTTTTTACCAAGCGCCCTATTGGTGCTTTTCTTTTTTCCCGTTTGGCACAATCTAAAAAAATATGCCGTTGTCTATCGTTCGCTCGAAGGAATCAACGCAGCTGTAGTAGGAATAATGATAGCCTCTACACTTTATATTTCGCGTGACATCTCTCTTGTCGATGGAAATGTTATCAGCAGTCTTAATTTAATTGTAATCGTCGCCACTATGTTGTTGTTGCGATTCACCAAGATTTTTTCGGCGTTGATCGTCGTACTCTGTCTGGCGTTGGGTTATTTCTTATAATACCCACCTCTTTCAATTTCTTCTATTACCGCTTCGGGTAACATATAGCGAATAGATTTTCCTTGCGCAATGCAAGCTCGTATATAGGTAGATGAGAGTTGAAGTAATGGTGCGTTGATCATCGTTGCTTTTGCTCCAAGCGGATTGGGGGTATCATATCCCAGCCTGGGATAGACCAGTATTTCATATTCTTCGATGAGAGTTTGATAGTTTTTCCAGCGAGATAGGTTTTGAAAACTATCCGCTCCCATAATAATGCGAAACTCGTGTTGCGGATATTTTTCTTTTAAATAGAGCAGGGTATCGATCGTGTACGAGGGCTTCGGCAGCGCAAACTCTATATCAGTTGGCTTGATGCGCGTATCGTGTTCGGTGGCTAGTGTGGCAAGGTGTAGTCGGTGGTATTCGTTGAGCAGCGTATTTTCTTTTTTCAGCGGATTTTGGGGAGAAACCACCAGCCAGACTTTTTCGAGATCCGTTTCGTTCAAAATATAATTTGCAACGATCAGGTGCCCGTTGTGAATGGGATTAAAGGACCCGAAATAAAGCCCGATTTTCATTATAATATATTGAAAATCAATTATTTAATTCGATAAGAATCGCATCTGCCTCATTTAATCGCAGGCTCAGATGGTAACCCGAAACCGATACAGAAAGCGGGTCTCCCAGTGGAGCTATCTGCTCTACCAAAATGGTTTCTCCGGGCACACAACCCATTTCCATCAGCTTTAAAAAAATCTCGTTGTTTTGAAACTCCTTTATTACACCCGCCTGGCCCGGTTTTAGCTCAGATAGACGAAGCACCATGTTCTACATATTATTTTGCAAAGCTACCCTTGTTAGGTGGTATTTCTTTACGATTTTTGAGAATGATCCGCTCAGAATCAAAAGTTTATTTCTTTTTCGAAAAAAGGGGTTTCTCTCTTGCAAACAGAGGAAAACTAAAGACCTTCATTGAATCCCTTTTTAGAAAAGAAAAAACGGCCCTGCAGAGCATCAACTATATATTTTGCTCAGATAAAAGACTTCTTGAGATCAACAAAACTTACCTAAAGCACGACTTTTATACAGATATCATCAGTTTTGATCTTTCGACCAGCCCCAAAAAGGTCGCTGAGATCTATATTAGTATAGATCGGGTTAGAGAAAATGCCCAAATCAATGGTGTTTCGCTAAAAAATGAGTTGCACAGGGTTATTTTTCATGGGGCGCTGCACATTTGTGGCTATAAGGATAAAAACAGAAAAGAACGGGATGTTATGCGCGCAAAGGAAAATACCTGTCTATCAGCTTTTGGGGTTTAAACGGTACCACACCCCCTGCGACCCCCTTTTTTGTTCCACGTGAAACCCAATAATCGATCAACAAGATGTCAAAACGTACTTTTTTCCAAATCTCGCTGCTGGTTAGGGACTATGATGAAGCTATTGATTTTTATACCAAAACATTAGATTTCAACCTTTTAGAAGACACCAAGCTAACAGACACTAAGCGTTGGGTGGTGGTTGCTCCCCCGGGTGATGCCGGAGGACAACTTTTGCTTGCAAAAGCCACTGGGGACGCCCAGATTGAACGGATTGGTGATCAAACTGGGGGTCGCGTATTTTTATTTATGTATACCGATAATTTGCAAGAAGATCATCTTCGTCTAAAGGAGCGGGGGGTAAAGATTGTAAGAGGGCCGCTAAAAGAGCCCTTCGGATTGGTCTTGGTCTTTGAAGACCTTTATGGAAACCGCTGGGACTTGATCGAGAAGCAACGCTCTTAAATCTGACAAAGGTCCTTTTTGTCTTTGTTTCACGTGGAACAGATCCTTTAACCTGCACTTTCTGCCTTTATCGCTGATAAATTCGCTCTCCCCTTAAAATCCCCCAGATTAGCCCCCCGCTATCTAAACTATAGCTATATCTTTGCAGCGCATGTTCAAAGAATATGATGTAATTGTTGTGGGTGCCGGCCATGCCGGATGCGAGGCGGCGGCTGCCGCAGCCAATATGGGCTCTTCTACCCTGCTGATTACCATGAATATGCAAACAATTGCCCAAATGAGCTGCAATCCCGCTATGGGGGGCATTGCCAAGGGGCAAATTGTACGAGAAATTGACGCTCTAGGCGGTTATTCCGGTATTGTTACAGACTTATCGACTATTCAATTCCGCATGCTGAACCGAAGCAAGGGTCCGGCCATGTGGAGTCCCCGGGCACAGAACGACCGCATGCTTTTTCACCTAAAATGGAGAGAGCTGCTCGAAAACACCCACGGCCTCGACTTTTACCAAGACATGGTGGTAGGTCTACTACTTAAAGATTCTGTTTGCTATGGCGTAAAAACAGGCCTTGGCCATGAAATAAAGGCCAAGTCGGTCGTGCTAACGAATGGGACCTTTTTAAATGGTATTGTACATATTGGAGAAAAGAATTTTGGGGGAGGTAGAATGGCCGAAAAGGCGGCCACTGGAATTACAGAACAGCTTGTAAATCAAGGTTTTGAGAGCGACAGGCTCAAGACAGGAACTCCTCCTCGTATTGATGGTAGAAGCCTGGATTATACCAAAATGGAGGAGCAGCCAGGAGACGATATTGTATCTGGTTTCTCCTATACCAACACTCCAAAACCAAGCCAACAGAGAAGTTGCTGGATCGCCTATACAAATAACGAGGTGCATGAAACGCTCAAGTCGGGTTTTGATCGAAGCCCTATGTTCGCTGGGCGGATTGATGGGGTCGGTCCCCGGTATTGCCCAAGTATAGAAGACAAAATCAATCGTTTTGCGGAAAGAGATCGCCATCAACTCTTTGTTGAGCCCGAGGGTTGGAATACAGTAGAAATATATGTAAATGGATTTTCGACATCTCTTCCTGAAGAAGTTCAATACGAAGCGCTTCGTAAAATAAATGGTTTTGAGAATGTTAAAATG
>Ga0315903_10009765_pt1 | contig 11558 bp, 14 predicted proteins | sample LakEriMetagenome_7_FD_203524 | JGI IMG/M metagenome (GOLD analysis project Ga0315903, IMG submission 203524) | Freshwater fungal communities from buoy surface, Lake Erie, Ohio, United States - Buoy 2 MA119 | ecosystem: Environmental > Aquatic > Freshwater > Lake | place: USA: Lake Erie, Ohio... | reverse complement strand
ATACCGTACTCACCCATCTTCTTTTTTTGGAGAGATTTGTTGTTCTGATAAAAGTTCAGACCACTAAGGTCACCAACCCACAGAAATGGGACGAGTGTATCTTGTTTGATAATTTTACCCCTTTCAGGGTCTTGGATAATTTTGTAAATCCTGTTGGTTTTGTAATCGTACTCAACCCCAACTATGTACTGCTCGGGGTCCCAACCATTTAAGAAGTTCTCGATAACTTCCTGAGAAATAACTTCTGACATATTCGTATATTTTAAGTTGACACATTGGCATACACCACCGTGGTGTAGTTTGTCTTACTAACAAATATACGTAAAAAAATGAAAATTAAAAAATTGTGATAAACAATTTCTCCTTAACAGGAAGAATAAGTTTTGTGGTTGGATTTAAATTGGTATCCAAGAACTGTACAGTGATTTTACCCTCATACTTACCAACATTGGCGGTTTGTGATTCTGTAAATCTATGGGTAATATAATACTCGTCTGTTGTTTGATTGTAATTCTTGTTGCGAGTTGTAATGTGACAATCTGAATTTAATACTTCAGGTTCCCCATCCTCAATTCTAAACATATCAAGAGTGATGTCACAGTTCTCCAATAAATCGTTAAAGGATGATTTATCGTTTTTACCATCATCAATTAATCTCATTTTTAATATTGGGTCACTTGCTCCCTGTCTTATAAAGAATTCCATATGTTATAAATATTATATTGTTGGTGTATTTGTCAAAGTAGGTGTAACGGTCGGTGTTGGTGTTGGAGTTGCGGGATTCGTTAATGAAACTCTTAAAATATCCGATGTGGTAAATCCTGTTGTAAATGTGTAAAATGAATTTTGTGATGATAGATTTTGAGTCTCTATTAAAATATTATTTTTATAATAATTAACCACAATCGGACCACTACCACTCAAAATAAGAGTAATGGTGTCACCACTTACAATACCACTATGTGTTGCATATCCCGTATTACCATTAGTAAGTGGGTAACTAAAATTCCATGTTGCGGAGAAACTTCCCGTATGTGTAACTATAGAAACACCCGTCGAGTTTTGGTTTTCAATTATAAAATTTGTTGAAGACGTTGAAGTAACTGTCGGTGTACTTGTTAACGTAGGTGTTGTTGTATTAGTTGCGGTTAAAGTTTGTGTACTTGTTAATGTCGGAGTACTCGTCGGTCCCGGAGTTTCATTAAATGTTGCAGTGAGATTTGGAGTACTCGTCACCGTAGGTGTTGGAGTGGGTGTATTTGTTGGTGCAACAACCTCCAATTCGTATGTATAATCATACAAAGGAATATAAATTTCATACGTTCCGTATAAATAATCGGCGACATAATTGAACGGGATGGTCTTAGACCCAATGTTTACCGTACCCCCCGTCAAAGGTAGGAAAGTAACGGTTGCCGTTTTTCCACTTAAATTGGTACTTGTTATTCTTACTCCAGTTGGCATCTATTTTAAATTTTTTCTTTATAAAAATTCATACTGTAAATCATTCTCAGGTATAAATAAATACTGTAAATCATTTTCTATTGGTGTTAATTTTCCTGTAACAGTATCAAGACAATCTACAACACACTCAATTACATTGTAATTCGGTTTAATTTCAGATAAATAGTGGTGTTTTACGTGTACAAAATCTAAAGGTTCATCAAAATATTTTATTCGTTTAAAATTAAAACAACCATTACCTGAATTATGGATACCACCAGAACCTGTAGTTCCCCTACCCCATGATTGAATAAATGGTTGAGTTCCTCTCTCTGATAAAATAATCTCCTCGAAATTTTCATATTTGTAAACAGGTCGACCGTTTAAATAAATTTTTAAAACACCTAAACGTCTGTGTTTTTCTAACGCCCATTTTTTATTTAACTCTTCTGCATCAGTATAAACCGATGTCTGTGTTGAGGTAACTGAACTACCACTTTCTGGCGTATACGGAATTGGTTTTATACCGCGTATAAGGTCATTCCAACCACCATCATTTTCCACATTACAATCGGTTAAGTGACGATACCTATCAAATGTTATAGTAATTTCAAAGTCTTCAGAAGTCCCACTAACACATAATTGTGGGGTTTGACCCGATAAAGTGTAATATGATTCTGTGTATCCCGAATTACCACAGTATCCTGAATAATGTATTGATTTCCATATTATTCTTCTGTCTGAAGTAAAAGAAAACGATAAGTTATTGTCAGCGTATTGGGTAATGTCTGTTGTTCCTCTTGTTCCGATATAATAAAATGTACCCCCACTACTCCATGGTAAGTCTTCCCTATTAAAAACTATATCGACCGTCCATCCTTTTTCGGGTCTTCTATCTATTTTAAAATCACAATTATTTGAACCTCCCCCATGATTTATTTGATATGCCCAAGGTTTGGCATTTAAAATTGGGTCGGTAGGACAACACGCATTTGCGTCTGAAAGTTTCACCAAACAATCCTCCATTTCACCTGTAAATCCTGTTACCGATAATGAAAAGGGATTTGATGGGGCAAAATTGTATCCTAAAATTCTGAAATAATGTTCTCTATTGTTTATATCTCTAAAGACATAGATATCGTTATCTAATTGTGTATCGGAATTATTTAATTGGGCTGTAAAAGTGTTATAAAATAGAATCCAAGTGAATCCCGAATATGGATATGTTGGGTCAACGGACCTGTTATCAACCTCAATCAATCTAATTGTACTTTTACCGCAATTAATATTCATCAACCCCGTGGTGTTGATTTTTAAAGAGGAATATGATATAGGAGTATCAAAATCCAAAACTTCCACATTATAGTCAGTTTCGGTCTTGGCTATCTCGTAATCATAAAATTCTGACGTATCGAGCTTTATGTCGAGTTTCGTCCCCCAAAATTTAAGTATGTTCTGACTATTCATATTATTATAAATATCTTTCCTTTCTTTTGATATTTATATAAAAACTAAAGTTAGATGGATAAATATGTAAAAAATATTATTGAAGAGACTTTTGCATCCAAAAAACAACAAAGGTACTTTTATGCTAAGGCGGGTGACAAGTCACTATCTAAGAAAGAAAGAAGTAAATGGTCTAAATGGGCTAAGGAATTTTCATCCAAAACCGATTTTGAAGAGATTCCCGATACCGCCGAATCTGAGGTAGATGAAATTGTTGATGATAAGGGTAACATCTCAAGAAAAAAAGTCGCGGTAAGTAAAGATAGTAAGGGTAACACCAAAAAAACTACCGACCAAGTTGTTAAAACGGGTGGTGGTTCTATGGGTATCCATGGTGTTCATGGTACACACACTTCTTTAAGATATTGGGCAGAAGCGGATATGAGTAAAGCTATTGGATTTGAAAAAACATTAGGTCAAGATGCCGACAAAGAAGACGCTGAGAGCTATTTTGAAAAAGAATTAGGAATGAGTGAACCAGAAGCAGATGAAAGACTATCGTCTTATGGATATGACGATAATCTTGAAGGAGATAAAGTTAGATTAATTGAAAATCCTAAAAAATACATCCAAGATTACGTTGAGAGTGTTTTATTAAAAAAATCAACCTCTGATGATTTGGTAAAAAAAGACCAAACTGAAGATATTGAAAAGAATTTAAACCCAATTGTTAAAAAACAATTATCCGCACTTAAAAATACATTAGTTAAGAATAATTTATCGGTTAAAGATATTCTTAATCTATTAGATAAAGACGATGAATAAAGATTTAAAAGGTAGAGTTTTCAGTGTACCCCAAGATATCTTGGATAAAATAAACCATACCATAACTGGTTTAAATGGTCAAAATGTGCTTGGTATTCAAAGAGCAAAAAAACTCCTACAAGATAAGTCGGTAAAATACGGACAATTAAAAAGAATCATTCACGACATCCAAAATATGGATAAGGTAAATGATAGAGTTAAGTTTGATTTGTGTGGTGGTGAATTAATGGAAAAATGGGCAATGACACACTTACAGGGTGAGAGAGACCTAATTAAGGGTAACAAACAATCAAGAAAAAACGCCGATGAAATGTCGGGTTTAACAGGAGAAAGAAAAAATAGTCACCTAAAATCACATTCAAAAAGATTTAGTTTTAAAATACCTACAAATCTTGTCAAAAGTAACTCACATAAAACCAGTATATCACCAATCACTTCTTTAGGATTATTTGAGGAAGTTGAAAAAATAAAGAAATTAATATCTTACTAATATGCCAACTCAATTAGAAATTATTGCAGACCAACAAAGACAGCAACATTTGGCAAGAAACGAATACAACTATAGTGATTTATATAGTTCAAATAATACAGGTGCGTTATCGGATGGAGATGAGAGAGGTAAAGGAGAACTAAATGGAAATGTTGGTTCTAAAACCGATATAACCGAAAGAAAATCATTAGTTGCTAAAAACATTTACAACCCTAATTTCACTTATGACACAAATAATCCTAACGCCATTTCTGATGGTGATATGAAAGGTAAGGGTGAGAACGGTACATCAATTGGTAGTTCAGTTGATATAAACGAAAGAACTACTCTCTTAGCAAAAAACATTTACAATCAGAATTTTGGTTATGGTGTTGTTAATCCAAACGCAATCTCTGATGGTGACGAAAAGGGTAAAGGTGAGAGTATCGGAGGAACAATTGGTTCTAAAACCGATATTGGTGAACGAACCACATTAATTGCTAAAAACATTTATACTCCTAATTTCGGGTATGATTCGAATCACCCCAACGCACTCTCAACAGGTGATGAAAAGGGTAAAGGAGAAAATGGTTCGGCTATTGGTGGTTTGACGGATATCAATACAAGGGTGACTTTGGTTGCTAAGAATATCTATGACCCAAATTTTGGATATGGAGTAACCAACCCTAATGCAATCTCTGACGGCGATGATAAAGGTAAAGGTGAAAATAATACAGGAAGTGTTGGTAGTGTTACCGATATTAATGAGAGAAATACTTTACTAGCAAAAAACATTTATGGTAACACATTCGAATATTCATCTGTTAACCCAAATGCGGTTTCTGATGGTGACGAAAAGGGTAGAGGTGAAAACAACACATCTGTTGGTACAAAAACCGATATTAACGAAAGAATCATATTAAAAGCAAAAAATAAATACGGAGACAACAAACAGTACCCCGATTTTTAATGGTAAATTTTGAAAAAATATTATCTATTCTTATAACCGAAGCTCCAATAGGAAGTAAAAGGGAAAGATTAATTCGTGCTATTAAAAGTCGTAATCCCGTTTCATTTTATTATAATGGACCAAGAGAGGAAGTTTTGGCGGGTAGAAGAATTAAATCAGAACTTGTTGCCATGGGAGTAACAAAAAAAGGTAATTTGGTTGTTAGAGGTTGGGTACAACCTCCGTCAGTCTCAAAGAAAGGTTTCGGTGAACATGGATGGAGATTATTCATCTTAGATAGAATGTCAGGTATTCAAGTTTATGAGGACGAAACATTTGACGCGAAAAGACCGGGTTTAAACCAAGACGGTGACAAAAGTTTAGATGTGGTTTACGCAACAAGTGATTGGGGAGTAGTTCCAAAAGTGGAGAAACCAAAACCACAACCAACACCTGTTAGAAAAGTAGAACCTACATCAACAGAACCTGAGTTACCACAACCAAAACCAGAGGAAAAACCAACAGCAACCCCACAACCTGAAGTTAATTTTGCTTCACAGGCATATGATGAACTTAAAAATAAAGTTCAAGATGTTAATGGACAAAAACAAGTTTCTCCTGAAGATTTTGCATCTTCATTGGATATATTACGTAAAAAGAAGATTACCGATTGGTCAAATAGACAAAAAGAGATTGGTAAGAACTCAATACCGGGTGAAGGTACTCGTAGAAGAATCGAAAAGGATGCTGAAGTTGAATTTTATAATGAATTGAAAAAGAATAATGTAATTGTTGCACAAACACCATTACAAGAATCATTAAATAGAATTAGAACTTTAATATTCTTCTAAAAATATTTATATTTTAAAAAACTATTAAAATGTCAGGAAAAGGAGTTATATCAGAAAACGGATTAATGCAGAAATTAGTCCAAGCAAAAAAAGTAATGAACAAAGTTGATGGCGGAAATTTTGAGAGGGGCCATGTAAATGAAACAATATTAAGGTCAAATCCTGAGGAAATCAATGTCTCAGAGATTGGACAAACCACACCTCAAAGGGCGGTACAACATAGTTCAAATAAGATTATGGAATCAAAATTACCCGATGCTATTAAAAGAGCCATGATTGAAAACCCAATTCCACAAATTAGTTTAAGCGATTCACTTGACATGGATTTTGTTAAAAACACTAAAAAATTAATGGAAGCCGAAGGTGTGTCGTCAAAACCAAGACAAACTCAAACCACAAAATCGGTTCCCACATCAAACATTGACATGAATGAAATCGCAATAATCATCGAAAACACTGTTCGAAAGGTTATGGATGAAAAATTAAGTCAAATTCTAACTGCACAACAAACCCTATCAATTAACGAAAACTTAGTGTTAAAGGTGGGGGATTCAATATTCAAAGGTAAAATCACGGGTGTAAATAAATCCAAGTAACGTTTGTTTTTTTGGAATTTTTTTCTTATTATTTAGACATACAAGTATTATTTGATGTCGAAAATTAGAATATTAGCAATTCCACCCGATACATTCGGTGTGGGTAAATACAGAATCTTGGACCCGTTCAAATACATCGGGGATAATCATGCGGACGAGTTCCATGTTGACATTTCAATGAACCCCGATGACAACGATGAGTTGTTTAAAAACTACGACATTGTTGTTTTCCATAGCTTTATACATCAAACATCCCACGAAACTAATCTCGAGAGAATTAATAAATTAAAATCTCAAGGTATTAAAGTCGTTATGGATATTGATGATTATTGGACTGTTGACCACAGACACCCAATGTATCATCAAATCAAAGCAAATGAGATACCAAGAAAAAAGGTTGAGTTAATGAGGGCTGCCGATTGGGTAACCTGCACAACCGAAGTCTTTGAAAAATCAATCAGAACAAAAATTGGGATTAAAAATGTCGTAGTATTCCCAAATGCAGTAAATCCTGATGAACCACAGTTTCAACCAAATCGAACCGAATCAGAATTTACCCGTTTTGGGTGGTTAGGAGGTTCTACTCACTTTCATGATTTGGAGTTAATGTCCTCAGGTATTTCAAGTACCCTAAGTCAAAATAAAAACACTCAGTTTGTTTTATGTGGGTTTGATTTAAGAGGTAACGTGACAGAAATAAATCCACAGACAGGACAACAACGAGTAAGACCAATCCAACCAATGGAAACGGTGTGGTATCGTTATGAAAAGTTATTCACCGACAATTACAAACACGTAGATGATGAATACAAAAAATATTTGTTAACTTTTAGTAATTCAGAATACGAAGATACAAGTAAAAGATATCGAAGAGTATGGACTCAACCCGTAGGTAAGTACGCATCAAACTACAATTTATTTGACGTTTCACTGGCACCGTTGGTCCCTACTGAGTTTAACGCTAATAAATCACAATTAAAGGTAATCGAAGCCGGATTCCACAAAAAAGCACTTATTGCTAGTGAAACTCTTCCATATACAATTGATTTAGTAAGTGCAATTGAATTTGGGGGTGGATTTAATAGTAAGGGTAACGCGTTATTAGTTTCTCCAAGTAAAAACCATAAACAATGGACTCAACATATGAAGAGATTAATAGATAATCCAAACATGATTGAAGATTTGGGTAATAAACTGTACGAAACAGTTAAAGACAAATATTCATTACCAAATGTTTGTAATAACAGAACACAATTTTTTAAATCAATAATCTAAAAACAACAAAAACATGCATTATTTAGTTACAGTTGGTTACGAGTTGGAGCAACTCGACCGAAACGGAAATCCAAGACTTCAAAAGGTAAAATACATCGTTGAAGCAGAATCAGTAGAAGAGGCAACAATCGTTGTTTCAAAATACAGAGCGGGAGATATGCGTTCAAGTGAAAGTTTGGCAATTGCTAAAATGGCCATTGAATGTATAATTGACAAAAACAACACACCTGAATACTACAATTAAAAAATATGCTGAACGCAGAACAATTAGAATCAAATAAAAACAAGTTTAAAGAGACAAATCAGAAGTACAATATCTTCACAGATTCTCTTGAACAATTTTTGGGTGATGATTTTTTTATCGCACCGGCAACAACTATGTTAGACATGTATGGTTGTTATCCGGGTGGACTCCTAAGTCATTGTTTTAAGGCGTGCAAGTACGCTGTAAAAACAAACGAACTACTACCTGAAAAGATGAGAGTTGATGTAAAGAGTATTCTTAAAACCATCTTCATCTCACAAATTGGAAAAGTGTTTTTATTTAAACCGAATTCAAATCAATGGCAACGAGATAATCAGGGTAAAATGTACGATTTTACCGATAATTTAGTTTCTATGAGGGTGGGTGAACGTTCTTTGTTCTACGCGGGAAAGTATGGTGTGGATTTAACCGAAGAGGAATGTCAAGCCATTTTAAATTCAGATAAAGATTCTGATGATAAAATGGCTAAGTTTCATTCAACAACTCTTTCACATGTAATAAAAATCGGATTTGAACTTTCAATTTTAGAAGAAAAAAATGGATAAGCAAGATATTGAAAATTACATAAGTAAATTACAAAACATTGAAAAAGAATTGATGTCTGATGATTCGGATTTCTCGGTTATTGGAGATTTGAATAAGTTACTATCCGCTTTAGATAATGACATTCAAAGGAATACTGAGGTTAAATTCAATTCTTTAGATGTTAAAATAAAAAAATTGAATTCTAATGCGGTCATCCCGTCATATTCAAAAGATGGAGATGCTGGTATGGATTTGGTTGCTACCGAAATAATCTCAGAGACGACTGACCAAGTAACCTATGGTACAGGTATTTCCATGGAGATACCTAAAGGTTATGTAGGGTTGGTATTTCCACGTTCATCAATAAGAAAATACGAATTAGAGTTAACCAACTCAGTCGGAGTTATTGATAGTGGATACAGAGGTGAAATTCAAGCAACATTTAATAAAGTACATCATAAATTAAACAAGTATAATGTGGGAGATAGAATTGTACAAATTATGATTATTCCATACCCACAAGTGTCGTTTATTGAAGTAGAAGAACTTTCATCAAGTGAAAGAGGTTTCGGTGGATTTGGTTCCACTGGCGCATAAGGTTGATAAATAAAATATAAAGATAATTGAAACGAGCAACATCCAAATCAGGGGTAACAAAAACAACATCGTTTGTTGAAGACAAGAAAACCAATAAGAAAGAAAGAATTCGACAAATAATTAAACAACCGAAAGAAAAATTCTTAACTAAGAATCAAGAAGAATATTGGAGAATTTTAGGCGATAATGAAATAACATTATGTTTTGGTCCGGCAGGAGTTGGTAAATCGTACATCGCAATGAAACGTGCGGTAGATTTATTGTGGGATGATAATAATAAATTTGAAAAAATCATTATTGTTCGTCCAGCGGTTGAAGCCGAGGAGAAACTTGGTTCGTTACCCGGTAACTTGGAAGAAAAACTTGACCCATACATTTATCCATCATATTACTTACTTAATAAAATTATTGGTAAGGACGCCAGAGAAAAACTTAAAGAAGAAGGTTTTATTGAGATTGCTGCACTTGCTTACATGAGGGGTTGGAATGTGGATAATACTATTCTTGTGTTTGAGGAAGCGCAGAATACCACTCCCGCACAAATGAAACTTCTTTTAACAAGAATTGGGTTTAATTCTAAATTCTTTATTTCCGGAGATTTGGAACAATCTGATAAATTTAAAGACAAAACAAAAACGGGTTTATATGATGCCAAAGTAAGACTTGGAGATATTAGAAACGTTGGTATTTTTGAATTTGATATGAAGGATATTGTAAGAAATCCTATAATTACGGAAATATTAAAAAGGTACGATTAAACCTTTACTTATAATATTTTTAAAATTATATTTCCTATTATGGAAGTATTCGTGAGCATTGACGGTGTATTAAGAAACACCATACAAAAATTTGATTATCACTACAGGGATTATTTCTTAAACACAGAATCTGAAACTGAAGAAGTTTTTGATTACAGTGTTACCGAACCCATATTAAATGATAATATATTATCATCATATAAATTCCAATCGTATGATGAATTTATCAAGTTTTTATATTTTGATTTTCCAATTGAAGTATTCGGTCACGCGGGGTTGAGTTACAACCAAGCCGCAACCGAATTAAACACTTTAATTTTTGAAAATACAAATATAAAATTCACAGTAATTGGTTTATTAGAAAAGGGTAAAGCCAAACCTTCATCTCTTTTCTTTTTATCACGAAATGGTATTATTTGCGACAATGTGAAATTCGCAACTCAAGAAGAGATAAAATCTCTTTGGAAAACCTGTGATTTATGGGTTACAGATGATAAACAAGTCATTGACTTGTGTCCACATAACAAAAAGGTCATCAAATTCAATACACCATTTAATAATCACTTTACAAATCAATTAGAAATTAATAAATTATCAGAAATAAAAAAAGAATGGTTGAAATATTCGGAAAGAACTATTACATCGACGTTGATGGGATTACTTCAAAGTGTCAAACAGGGAGTACTGTCAAAAACGAAGACGGCAGTGAAAGTTTAGAGATTAATCTCTTTAAGTATGAAACAATCAAACTATGTCTCGAAAGAGTTCTTAACGAGTATCAAGAAGTTGATGAACAAATGGGACCTTTCGCACAGAGTGAATTGTCAGTATCGTTTAAAATTGCTTTTAACACACTAATAAAATACCAAATATTAATAGAGGAAGAATGAACATTAAAGAAAACATAGAAAAATTAGAAAATTCATTGGGTAAATTGAACTCAAATGAATACACAATTTATTTCTTGACGTATGATACGAGAAATAACGCAAGAGCTTCGGTTAAGTACATTTATGATATGGCTTTAACACTAAAAGAAAACGGAAAAAACGTTAAAATTTTGGTTGAGGATAAGACATACACTGGAGTTCAAGGATGGTTAGGTGATAAGTACGACTCATTAGAAGTTGTAACCATCAAAGACGATAGAGTTGAAATTAAAATTGAAGATATCATTGTCGTCCCTGAGTACTATTCAAACGTATTAGAAAACTTGGCAAACATTAAGTGTGTTAAAGTTATGTTGGTACAACAAAAAGAGTATATTTTCGAGACATTACCAATTGGAAGTAAGTGGATTGATTTTGGATTTGATAAAGCAATCACAACAAGTGAATCAAATAAGAAATATATTACAGAATATTTTAAAGATTCTGTTGTATACATCGCACCCCCAATGATTGGTGATAATTTTAGTCCATCTGAAAAATCAGTTAAACCAACTATCGCAATTTCATGTAGAGATAGGTCGATTAATAAGAAACTTATTTCAGAATTCTACATTAAATATCCACAACTAAGATGGATTAATTTTAGAGACATGAATCAGATGACGTATG
>Ga0315903_10009763_pt1 | contig 11560 bp, 4 predicted proteins | sample LakEriMetagenome_7_FD_203524 | JGI IMG/M metagenome (GOLD analysis project Ga0315903, IMG submission 203524) | Freshwater fungal communities from buoy surface, Lake Erie, Ohio, United States - Buoy 2 MA119 | ecosystem: Environmental > Aquatic > Freshwater > Lake | place: USA: Lake Erie, Ohio... | reverse complement strand
CAATAGTATTGTTCGTATTTGCGGTATCTTGATTATAACCATCTAGCGTATCTGCATCTAGACCAGAACCAGCACCATCAACAGTTAAAAGTTTAGATAGAACATCTGCAGCTGTATAGGCAGAAGTCTCTAATTTATCGTTATTTAGATTAGTGAAGTTTGTATCCACCTCAGTGTTAGTGAGTGGACTACCCTTAACCGATCTTAGGACAAGTGTTGCCATTGTTTTTCCTTATTTTCCTCTAAGATTTATTTATAAGCCTGATTAACAACTCTTTAATCTCGCCGACTTCATTCTTTATGTTATTTATTTCTTTCGACTGTTTATCCAAATCTTCTCGTAGTTGTTTTGCAGCATTACGTTTTTTGAGATAATTTTCATACTCAGAGGCATTAGTATTTATAATCGCCCCAGAAGAGAGGTCTCTTACGAGACCATCTTTCCCCTCAACCTTTAAAAAACCTTCCATATTAAGCACACGCAATTACACGAAGATCTTTAATCTTTGGTACAGCCGATGTATTTGTAGACTTCATCACAAGTTTAATCTGAATAGACTCAAATGCTGTAATATTACCAGTTGAGAAGGTCATATCAGTAAATCTATCACTTCCCTGCTGTGCATAAACGATTGGAGCATCAGAACTTAATGCAGTCCAGTTCAGAGTGCTAAACTCAGCATTAGAACCAACTGCACCTACTTTATAGTAAACTTCAATTGCAGCGTCTGCAGGAATACTTGCAGCAAAACGAATTCTAGCAAAAGTAGAAGCATTTGCTAGGTTCACTTTCTTAGTGAGATATTTACTGTAAGTAGTGCTTCCTACAGGTGCAATCTCCGCAACAAACATCTCACGAAGTTTGATTGTTACAGAAGCACCAGCTGACTGTGTTGTTAGGTTAGTAGATAGAGTCACAGAAGTTGTAGTTCCATCATCAGAAACACCAGTCACTAGGAATGTTCCGTCATTTGTTCCAGAAGTTGTACCAGAAATCGTTACATACTTACCCACAGGAATAGTCTGTAGAATCTGACGAGCAGTGGCATTTGTAGAAGTGATAGCTTCTGTAGTACCATTAAATGCAATATTTGTATTACTCGATAGTAAAGTACTATCATCTAGATTTGCTACGTTTGTATTAGTCTCAGATGGGCTAGTTACCTTATTGCTGATAGCTACCAGAGAAGTTCTCTGAGTGTCTAGGATTGGTGATAGAGAATCATTAGAAGATTCCATTGTTACGTTAAATGTAACAGACTTATTACCACTTAGGCTATTTGTTTCGTTAACCTCAGAAGCGACCATTCTTGGAGTGAAGAACGGATTGTTTTCGTTTGCAAGAATATCGGCAAACGTACTATCAAGAGCATAAGGAGTCTGTGTTGTGCTGTCTACAGACTTACCAGATGTAGTCTTAATACCAAATGTAGTCATAGTTTCAGAGAATGTCTGAACTTGAACAAGTGGCTGCACTTCATCGTATTGAATATTACGAGTTGCACGAATAGTAGTACCACCAGCATATCCAGTCGCAGTAGCATTTGAAGCTACAGTAATGCAGTAAGAATCTAGATCTACATCACTGATAATATGAGTGGTGTAGAATTCTGGAGTTGGGATACCATTGATTGGTGCTGTATATTTAAACGCAGTTCCTGCCAATGCAACGATAGCATTAGCTGCAAGAGTTGCAGAAGTATTACTTGAAATAGAAGCAATCTTACCAACATAAGTTCCAGCATTATTAAATAGAGCAGAACCAACTACCAGTTGTGTAGTAAACGATGTTCCTACACCAGTTACGGTAGTGTTTGATGTAGAAGTAGTAATTGTTCCTGTTCCAGCTACACCAGTTAAACGAGTAGCATTCGAATCAGTAATTACAACACGTGAACTAGCAGGCATACCATGATTCTGTTGATATACACGAATCTTACTCACACCAGTTCTAGTTTCTACTGGATCAAAGTCTAAAGTCTGATATGGTAGAACATCATTCACAAACTCGATGTTACCAACAGTATTAGTTTCAAACTTAGCACGATAAATCGTAAACTTCAAATCTTGAGTTTGATCAGCAGTCCAAGTAGATGCGTTCTGTGATTTGAAGAATACACCCATATATGGCTGTTCAGAAATTGTACGAGAAGATCCTGGAATCTGATCTCCAATCTGAGAGATCCAAACTTTGTAGTTATTTGAGTCTGATGACAGAATAATCGCATACTCAGTGTTGTTTTGCACGTACACTGGACTTGGGAAGTTAAATGTAGTTGGAGTATCGTACTTTGGTACAGAAACACCATCAACCATAACTGTAGTAGCTGATAGATTTACTTGTTCTGGTTTAATTGATACTTTAGAGAATGGTAAAACTAATTTTCCTGGATATCCGTTTACAACCTCACGAATCTCTAGATTCACAGGAATAGCTGGATCTTTAGATGCAAAGAAGATATCAACTTTAGTTAAGAATGCACCACCCTTTTGCTCAACAAGGAATGTCTGTGCAAGTGGATCCCACCAACCAGTATCTGCAACAATACGATCAGAAGTCTGAACAATAACTCGATTGTCACGAATCTGTTCTTCAACAAGTTCGGCATTACGAACTGCATTAACAGTTTGCTGACGAGTTTCAAGGATACCCTGCGCACGATAGATACCACGACCACGAGAAGTAAACGCTCCAAGGGCTTGGTCTGTATCTACAAGTTTAAACTCACGTGCACCAGTACGGAAACGTAATGCCTCAGTGTTTGGAATATTAAACAATAGATTTAAATCACCGCTGAAGTTTGTAACTAGATTACCACCTACAGTGTTTGTGGTGATAGAAGTATATGCACCTGTCGCTCCAGATATCGAACCAACAAAAGTTTCACCCGCAGTAAATGTTCCTCTAATATTTGAAACAAATAGTGAATATACATCAGTATCTGGGTTATATTCTTTACCAACAATAACAGCAGTTGCACCAGAAGTTTGTCCAGTGACTACGTCACCACGATTTAAACATACCTGTGTATCACCAGCAATACGACGTGCTACATCAGTTGATAGACCACCGACATTTGTAGAGTCATCAAAAGAGTTGTGAGTAGTAAGTTTAGCAGCTGCGGTCGCACCAGTCGGATTGTAAACAATCTTTGAAGCTGGAGTTGACTGTGCAGTAACATCGATGTCGTCAAAGAATGGATAGAAACGTGTGTTTGGTTTTAATCCTTTAACTTGTACTAGAATATTTCTTGATCGAATGTATGGGATAGCTGCGGTAGAAAGAACACGATCTGCTACAACTTGACGATCAATTTTCTGAACTATAGATGTTCTAGTACCAGTACGAGTTTGACCAACTTGAGTTGCAGTCATATCAACTGTTACCTGTCGAGCATTCCAGTGAGCAGATCCTGGACCGCCAAATCGTGCTTGCATTTCACCGATGCCAATACGAACATTTCCTTGACCAGATGCCCAGTTATCACCAGCAGTAAATACTGTTCTAGTTGTAGTAGAAGCACCAGACCACTGAGTCTGCCATGCGTTCCACACTGTTCCAAGAACTCCAGATCTTTCAGCAATATTCTTCATCACATTGAAGTTACCTTCAACTTCGTTTACGATATCTGGACGACGATCAACTTCAAACCAATCATCTGTTGCTGGAGTCAGAGTTACGTTACCTAAGAATGTAAAAATAGCAAACGGATTGATGTTTTCTAAACGAGATGCATAATCTTGTTTAACTAATGGAACATGTTCAATCACTGGAAGTGTGATGACATCACCATATAATTGATAGTTACTTGCAGTGCGTTGAGTATTATTAGAATTTTTCTCAATAAGATTTACGTTCTGCATCGAATAGAATGGACGAAGTTCTGCCTTTTCCATATCAATAGAACAGAGATAATCTGCAGATGTAACATCACCAGTATTATGTCCTGTAAAACCATCTACAATAAAACCATTCTTAAATCTTGACTCACCTGTAGAGTCAACAATGTCTAATGATTCTGTTTGTTGTTCCAGTAAAGAAAGAGAAGTATAGTACTCTAGGTTATCGATTCGTTTTTCAAGTTTACCAATATCACGCATCGTGTAACGCTTATTGTCATGAGAGTTAATAACAACATTATTACTTGCAGTACCGAATGTGTATGGTTCTAACGATAGATCATAAAGAATCATACCAAGAGATGGATCTAATGGCTCTCCAGGAATTAGAGAAGGAACACCATCAATTGCAAAAAATTGACCATTAAAGTCGATAGCAATCTTAGTCTTACGTGCCAAGTAGTATTGGAAGTCAGCACGAATATCAATACCACGTTTTGGAACTAAAGAGATTGAAGAGCCAGAGCTGGCAAAATCTACACCATCATCAGAAATACGTGGTCTAAAGTCAATAAAATCTCTTAGAGAAATTCCTTGGTAAATTGGAATGCTTCCATATGCTACATTTGCTGGGTATGAGTTTACAGTAAAGTAATCTCCAGTAGAATGCTGGAAGTACTCATAAACAACTTGAACAGGAGCACTAGGTGCAGCGTAAGAGGATCTTAAAACTAATCTTGCGACATCGTAATGGGTAGATCTTTGTCCAGAATCAAAATCGTAACGATCTAAAATATCTACAGAATAAGATCCAGATGGAGAGGCAAATGTTCCAGTATCCATCTTAACACTAATCAATCTATAACCATCTGCTTTACCTAAAAGTAATTCACTCTTAGTTGCAGCAGCTTGTGTGCTAAATGTGACTGTTGTAGTTGTTAAAGTTTTGGATTTCTCAGTTAGTGTTGCGCCAGTCTTATTAACAGCACCGATAATAATAAAGTTAGTAGAAGCATATGTATCTGGTAAAACAAATTGAACAGTTGATCCAGATACAGTGATGCTATTTGGTGCTACAATAGCACCACCTGAAGTAGAATCATTATTAACTAAAATATAGTTGTCAGTTTCTGCTGCAGAGGCAAATGTTCCACTTGATGTTGTAGCGGTTAATGTGCAAGTACCACCAGAACCTGAAGATGTAGTTCCTGCAAATCTTTCATAAACTGTGTATGCAGTATCGTTTGTACCAAGTGCACTTCTTACAGATTTAATAGCATAGTATGGGAATTGATATAATAAAGAAACATTTTCTGGTTCACGAACAGTAGTTATTACTCTATCAATAGTTGCACCAGTAACAGTTACGTTAGCATCAACTGTAATAGATGTTTGTGAATTAACTGCTGTAACTCTACGAATGTCAGTACCTAGACGAACATAGTCACCAACTACAAGATCAGTCTGGAAAGAAGTTCCTGCACCTGTTACGTTTTGCACACCAGCAGCAGTAACTGCACCGATTAAACGATTGTATTCTGGTTCAATATCTGCAGTAAAATTAAGATTAGCGTCTCCATTATCAAAAAAGAATGATTTAATCTTACGAGTAGTTGCACCAGCATTTAATTGAACATCAAACAAACCTAGTTTGTAAATCGCTGCATTCGTACCAATTGTACCATTATGCCATTCGATAAAACGAACACGTGCTGTACCAACTGCAGTTCCAGCAGAAGAACCACGACCACCTGAGCCAGTCAAACGATCATAAAGTGTAACTCTACCAAATGTATTTACAGGTGGAAGATTATTTACGTTTGTGATAAGAATGTAGTTACCAACAGTCGCAGGGATAATTGCATTATCAACCTGTACGAATGTTCTTGATTTATCTACTGGAACATACTCAGTAGAAATCTTTTCAATTTCATAACCCTGCACATATGCTTTTCCTGGTTCTAAACCAACAGCAAGTTTTGCTTCATCTCCACCATCTTCTGGTGTATAGATACCACGATTGTAATATGGGTTTTGATTATATTCCCACTGAACACCAGTAGATCCTGGACCATCATAAGCAGAACCAGATGTATGAACTGGAGCGATGTTAATTGATGTTGCTGAATTTTTTGCAACATATGTGATTGGGTTGCCTGCTGAATTAGTCCCACTAGTTACAACGTCTCCGATGAGATAAGCAGTGTTATCATCCCACGCACCACGATTATTATTGCGATGTTCACGAATATCAATAGGGAAACTACGAACAGTGTAATTACCAGACTCATCAAATGTACGACGAGCCAAAGTTTTTTCTATTTGAGAGTATTCTGTTCTAGTTACGTGACGCTTGATTTGTCCTTCATCTACACGAAGTAACTCAACGAAGTCTACATCATCAGTAGCATTAATACCTTTTTTAGATAAGATTAAGTCAATATAGTATCGATGCGCACCTGGAGCAGCAAAGTTATAGCTGTTCTGTGCATTGTCCAGAAGCATTTCATAACCTGAATCTTCTGGAGTAATTAGTTTTTCTTCTACAGTTAATCCAACACGATATGTTGGAGTGTTTGAATATTTGTCTAGTGTAATAGTTTGATTATCAACTAAAACAAAATGACCATTGATATAGTATACACCACGTTCAACTGTTGCAGTTGAACCAGTTCCTATTGCACCTGAAGAAATTGCCTGTACAGTATATGCAGAAAGTAAAGCATCCTGTGGAGTAATAATCTCATCATCAGCAAAAGTCTTTGTTGTATTATTGTCACCAGAGTTAGTGTAACGAACATAAAGAGTTGCAAAATCTGCACCTGAAGCATTTTCTACTTTAATAACTTGCGCAGTTAGACCACTTTGACCAACAACAGTCAATCCTTCTAATTCATTAACATATGTTTCAACTACCGCACCAGCGTATGTTGATTGCAATTTAACATAGTGCACTTCTGAATCAATAGAAACCTGTCCTGGAATAACCATTGCACCTTGTTTAAAGATGTGGTCTCCATGATACTTAACTTGATTCTGAAGAATCGTTTGCATCTGTGTAAGTTCTCTAGCTTGCACAGCGAAACTTGGTCGAAATAAGATTCGATAGAATTTATTATTCTCGTCAAAATCGTCATTATATGGTTCTGTGTTGAAGTCTATCATTCTTTAACTCTTTGTCCTAATGGTTGTCGCTTTTATTTATTCTTAAAAACGGAGAATAGTTCTCAATGTAACAGACTGGTCGATAGTTGGAGTAAAACCTTGTCTATTGTCTATAAACAAAAGATCTCCAGAATATTTATCTATCGTAGGTAGGGTAACTGCGTTTGCCACAAAAGTGAAGTTCCCATCATTAACAAAAGTTGTACCAATCTGTGGTACAAAGTTATCTAATGATTGAACGAGTGCAGCCGATCCTGTGTTTGTGACTACTCTAAATCTTCTTGATGTTACTGATTCTCTAATAATAGAGTCAGCTGGGAAAAATGTGGTGCTAATATTACCAGAAATAACAAAACATGCTGAACCTGAAATTGCTACAGCGTTTGTAGTGCTATTATACTGTCTTGGGTTTTTAACAATTCCAAGTTGACGATAATCGTTATTTACAACAAAACCTTGATTCTTATCACCAGAGATATTAGTATAAAACATCAATGTTCTAGCAAATAGACCATTGATAGCATATTTACCGTGTCCACCAAATGGTGTGATTACAGGTCGTGCTTTTGCTCCATAACCATTACCAGAAATTACTGCTCTAGCCCAACGATAGTTTTGTCCATAAGCAACCATATTTATTTTCTTAATGGTTCCATTTTCAATTACAGCAGTTGCTGTTGCACCAGTACCATCACCTTCAATTGTGACTGTCGCTGCAGCATAACCCCATCCACCAGAAACAATCGGTATTGACATAATTCTACCATCAATTGTCAACAATTCAATGTTTGCCTGTAGTGAGTTAATATCACCAGGGGATAGTAAGGCAGAAATTTCTGCACCCGAACCATTACCATTAACTGTTAAGTTAACATAACTGTATCCGATACCACCATCATCGATCTGCACATCTACTAATTGTCCAGCATCAAAAATTGGAATCAACTTCGCTTCAGATTTAACAGAGGAAAATGTAACAGTGGCTCCAGAAGATCCAGTATTACCAACAATAGTTGCTGTTGGGACAGCAGAATAACCTGCTCCATATTTTAAAGATGCTGTTGCAGTTGCAGGAGAGCCAACATAGGTTAAAATCACATCACCATTAACAGCTGTTCCAGAAATATGAGATGGAGCTACAGTTCCCAGTTTAGATAAAAGTAAATTTTGAAACTGATAAACAGTATCTCCATTGGTACCAACTACATAGAAAAACTGATTAGAAGGATGTAAAAATATTCCTGTAGGAGTTGCTTCTGAGCCACCTACAAAAAATGAAGTTGTATATAGTGCGGTTGCTATTGAATTAGCTGTACCCAAAGTATATTGATAAATGATATCAGTACTAGAATCTACTACTAACATATATTTACCATCAGCACTAAAACAAATATCACCAGCACTAGTAGTTTGAGTAGCTACGTTAAAAGAAGTAGTAAAAGATGCAGTAGAAACACTCCATGGAGTTGATAGTGTATATTCATAAACAGCATCACCTGTTGAACCAACCACCCACATTTTATTTCCTGTTGAACTAAATGCTAATCCACCAGAAGTAGTATCTTGTGATAGTATTGAAAAAGATGCTGCTGCAGTAAGAGCACTAGTTGAAATTGTCCATGGGGTAGCTAATGTATATTCTTGTACAGAATCTCCTACTGTTCCAACAACATACATCTTTAAACCATCAGAAGAGAATGCTATTCCTGTAGGAGCAGTTTCAGTTTGTAATGCGCCAGATTCGTAAGAAAACCCTGCAGTAGAAACATCCCAAGCTGTAGAAAGATTATATACTACAACATTATTCCCAGTATCACCCAACACAAACATTTTTGTACCATCAGCTGAAAATGTAATACCTGAAGGTGCAGTATCTCTCGCATTGACGGATACTGATTTACCAGTATATGATGCTCTAGAAATATTTAATTGTGGAGTAGCAGAGGTTACGGTGTATAATCTATTACTTGAAAAAATTTGATCACTTAAAGAAACTTCTGCTTGTGATGCCCAAGGTGTTCCGAAAGTGATCGTTGGAGCAGAAGTAAATCCGTCTCCATTATTTGTAACAATAACCTGAATGACACTACCATTTTGTAAAACTGCTGCAGCATGAGAACCTGTTCCACTACCACCAGTAATATTAACAACTGGAGCAGAAGTATATCCAGAACCATTACTAATAATCTGAATGTCACGAATCATACCAGAAAGATTAATAGCTGTGACATTACTACCAGTAAGTGTAACTGTTCCAGTAATAGTAGTACCAACATATTTTAGTGCAGATGTTCCATTTGCTACAATATCATAGCGATGAATTGGTCCAACAGTCCCTGTAGTACCAGAAACAGAAACCTCGTAAATATTACTATTGTAAGAAAGTTTCTGTCCTTGAATAACTAAAGTGCTTGGCAACCACGCAGAGACGTTTGAGAATGGTGGTGTTACTGTTAATGTAGCTGATGAGTATCCAGTTCCCTGATTTGAGATAGTTCCAGCAGTAATATAAATTGGATCTTGTTCAAGATATCCATCACCCTGTACAGTAATTGTTCCAGTTGTATATCCTGATCCAGCCTGATCAATTCTAATAGCTTGTAGATTACCACTTGAATAAAATTGATTCTTTAGTGCTGTGACTACAGGCATATAGTCATTTGTCAAAAATTTAGTTCTTAAAGCAATAGGAATATTATACAAAAATTTCCACATGTAACCATCTGGGAAAGTGATCGGATCAACTCCTGTTCCAATAGGTTTATATAAAGACTGTGCATTGTTATTGTTGTCTAGACATTTGTATACGTTAAACTCATCTGTCACAACATAAAAACGTGCGTCTTCTAATTTTTGAACACCAGATGGAGCAATGTTAACTACCGCTCTTGCGATGCCACCAGAACCTTGTCCACCAGCAATATGTACTGATGGTGCAGAAGTATAATTAATACCTCTTTCTACTAAAATTACATCTATAACTTTACCATCTAGAATAACTGCTTGCGCAGAAGCACCTGAACCATTACCATCAGTAACAACTACATGAGTAAACAAAACTGAACCATTTGTAACACTACCCTCAGTATGAGTTGGGGCTGTAGTTCCAGTTGTTCCACCAGTCGCTGCAACATAGTAACGAAATCCTCCATTACCATTCGTTACTCTGATAAACGCACCTTGCAATATTACTGTGTTAGCAGTCCATGTGACTGATCCAGCTGATCCAACCCAAACGTATGGAGCAGAACTATATCCAATACCACCAGAGATTAAATTATATCCTTGAACTTCTTTACTGTATTGATCGTCATACATATCATATACAGTATTCAGTTGCCAACTATGTCTTGGAATCACAAACGCAACATCAGTTGGTTTGATTTCCTTGAAGGTAATCATCTCAGTTCTTGTTTGCATTTCATAATTGAAACTATCAATAGGAAATGGAGGAGTATCTTCGTTGTTCCAGACTAAAGTTTTTCCAAGGAAATAATAGTACCTAGCAGTTCTATTTGTAATTTCGTGGTATATCCCCTCCGCAATCGAATTGTGCATGTATGATTTTAGAAGGGAAGAAGGTGCGATAGTCATTTAGTTTTAGCTTACTGTGATTACCCAAGTGATAGCGATAGAATCGCCAGCTGCTTTATTAACAACTGGGAAAGTAGTACGACAAAGCATAGTACCGCCAGTAGATGAGTTGTTAAAAATACCTGCTTCAGTGATAGCACCAGTCGCTGTACCTGCTGGGAAAGTAGCAGTCGCAGTAACAGCATTTGAACTTGCAGTAAATGTTGATAGTGCAACACGACCACCTTCAGTGCCAAGAGCACTATCACCCACTGCTGGAGTTCCTGTACCAGTACCAATCGCCATACCGTTCATAACTGTAGAAGAAGTACCGACCATACGAGATGCGATATAGTTCTTACCAGTTGTAACGACTAAGTTAGGTACATCTAATGTTTGTTTCACATTGCCGATTTCGTCACGAACGACAATATTTAATTTACCTGTAATTTTCATTGTTTCTTGTAGATTCATAGAATTCTCCTGTTGATTATCCTGTAAAGGCTGTTTCGCCTATTGTGTAGTTACCAGCATCGTTTGCAAAATACGCATTAGATTCTGGAAATGGGTTATCATATGGTTGGTGCCAAATATTTCCACCACTGCCAACTACTGAAGTAGATTCACTGATATATTTATCTGTTGTTAATACGGTGCTATCAGATTGTGTAAAACTAGTTGATAATGCCTTTGAAAAATCTTTAGCAGTAATTTCTTCTGTTGGAATAGCAGAATGTGCAAGAGATTTTCCTACATCTCGTGTGAGAGTTTCAGAAAACCCTGTTGTGGAAGAACTTAAAAGTTTTGAGAAGTCTCTTAAAACCGCATCGTCTGATAATGAAAAACTATGCGCCAGTGGTTTGTTTAGTGAATATGTTAATTGATCTGAGGTTGTAAATGGTGTTTCAAGTAGTTTTGATACAACAAACTCAATTAAAGTATTATCATTAACAAATACTTCATCTTGGAAAGCAAGAACCAA
>Ga0315903_10009758_pt1 | contig 11562 bp, 7 predicted proteins | sample LakEriMetagenome_7_FD_203524 | JGI IMG/M metagenome (GOLD analysis project Ga0315903, IMG submission 203524) | Freshwater fungal communities from buoy surface, Lake Erie, Ohio, United States - Buoy 2 MA119 | ecosystem: Environmental > Aquatic > Freshwater > Lake | place: USA: Lake Erie, Ohio... | reverse complement strand
AATAACACCTCTGCCAGTGCACGAGTGGCCGGCGTACACCAAATCTTTCCTCTAAAGCCCTCCGCGACCAGACGCGGAAGCAATCCGCAATGATCGATGTGCGCATGACTAAGCAACAGCACATCTACCGAGGCGGGATCAAAACCAAACTGGCGGTTAAGCCGATCGGTATCCTTTCCCATACCCTGAAATAGCCCGCAGTCAAGCAGAATTTTTCGACGATCGGGTAACTCGACCAAATGTTTTGAACCGGTAACGGTACGGGCTGCCCCATGAAAACTAATCTTCATTTAACCTGCTTTACACCTAAGTAAGTTACTTATTTTTTCGCTTAAAAGACCATGTAAAATAGAACTGCGCCACTAATTCGCCCAGCTTGTTAGTACCATTAGCAGTAGCTGTTAGTGTAGTGGATTCTTCGCTATCCATTGCTTTTTGTATGGCCGCTTCGAATAAAGATCCATCCTGACAACTAAAGTAGATAGTACCAGTAGCCTTTTTAAAGAATTTTGCCTCCATCGAAACGACCAGCATCGAAACAGCAGGTTTTTTTTTATAGATACGCGCCATGGCGAGTAAACCGGTACTCATTTCGGCAGCCATAGCCAAAGATGCAAAGTAAATTGAGCGAAAAGGATTTTGAGAAAGCCAGTGAAATGAGAGGCAAACGGTCGTTGCTTCGAGGGTAGCTTTTTTTACACGCAATCCCGACAAAAAAGCAGCAGGCAACTTCAACAACATGTAAAAGCGAAACCGGAGAGGATCATTGGCAATTTTTAGAAATTCGTTTTGCATACTACATCATAATTTGCAGTGTCAGCAGATCGTCAAAACTCTCTCTTCTTCTTATTATTTGTTGCTGCCCATTTATGCACAACACCTCTGCTGGACGAACTCTTGCATTGTAAGAGGATGCCATTTCAAAACCATAGGCCCCTGCATTATGAAAGGCAAGCAGGTCTCCTTCGCGCACCTCAGGAATCTCACGCGCCAGGGCAAAATCATCGGTCTCACAAATATTACCAGTTACCTGATAGCAATGTAGGGCGCCCGCTGAATTTGTTAGGTTACTAATATGATGATAGGCCTCGTAGAACATGGGGCGAATCAGATGATTTAACCCGCTGTTGACCCCCACAAAGCAGATGGTATCGGTGGGCTTAATGACAGTTACAGTAGTCAGCAGGTAACCCGCTTGTGCTACCAGATATTTACCCGGCTCGAACCAGACCTGAAGTTGCCTTCCGGTCTTGTGAGTAAAATCAGCAAAAGCCTTTGCTACCGGCTGCGCTATGGCAACAAGATCGGTTTCCTTTTCGTTGGGCCGGTATGGTACTTTGAATCCACCACCCAGGTCAATGACCGATACGGTAGGAAAAATATTCGCTAGCTCGAGGAGCAACTCCACCCCTCGCACAAATACCGATGCCTCAGAAATTTCACTACCGGTATGAATATGTAAGGTGCGCAGCTGCATCCCATAGGTAGTCACTAGCTGTTGAAGCGATTCAACCCGCTCTATTGGAATACCAAACTTACTGCCCGCATGCCCAGTAGAGATCTTTGTGTTGCCACCCGCCATGATGTTAGGTCGAATCCTGACCCCTACTGGGTAATGGCCTCCATAAGCGATCGCAAATTTTTCTAGGTTAGACAAACTATCAATCGTAACCGAGACACCGAGCGTTACCGCCTCTTGAATTTCAGAAAATGCAACACTGTTAGAAGTGTAAAGTATTTGATCGGGGGCAAAGCCAGCATGGAGAGCCAGTTTTACCTCGTTGATAGAGCTACAATCAATAGAGCAGCCAATAGACCGAATATGCTTAAGGATAGAGAGATTAGTCAGCGCCTTGGCCGCATAGAAAAATCGCGCATCAAGTGCAGCAAAAGCATCCGCCAGTTTATGATACTGCCCAGTAATAGACTCTGCATGGTACACGTAGAGAGGTGTACCAAAAGTGGCTGCAGCGCGAATCAGTTCTTCTCTAGAAACGGACATGGAACGAAGATAATAAGATCAGGCTTCTTGTTCGGGAAGAGTGTCTTTGATAGTAGTTGGCTCAACTAATTGCTCTGCCAATACCTCCTTGATAGTGGGAAGATCTTCGGAAGAGTTGATGCCGAAGTAGTCCATAAAATTGCGCGAGGTAGCATATACAAGAGGATGTCCAGGCAGTTTTTCATTTCTCCCTGCAATTACGATCAACTCCTTTTCCAGCAACTTCTGCACTGCATAATCAGAGCTTACGCCCCGGATAGATTCAATCTCGCCTTTAGTTACCGGCTGCTTGTAAGCAATGATAGCCAGTGTCTCTAAAGAGGCAGGGGAAAGACGCTTTAGAAACTTATCACCATTAAGTTGAGCGATAGTTTTATGAAACTCTTTTTTTGTCAAAAATTGCCATCCTCCTCCACTTTGTACTACTTCAAAAGAATAAAACTCGCTGGCATATTTTTCTGTAATCGCCTGTATAGCAGCCTCGGTTTGCTCTGTAGCCACCCGGTCTTCGAGAAAGCCCATGGCATTATTGACAAAATCAGTAAGCTCGGCGGTAGAAAGAGGCTTATCGCTGGCAAAAATCAGCGCTTCAATATGAGGAACGATGGAGGAAACGTCAGGCATGGTTAAATAAGTTCGACAAAATACTAATTACTGCGCACTGGTCATGAAAAGTTCTTCACACCCGGAACAACAAGTGACCCGGCTGGCTTATCCCTGCAGGGCAGCAGCACCACTTACAATCTCTGTAAGCTCGGTGGTGATGGTGGCCTGACGAGCACGATTGTAAGAGATCTTTAAGTTGCGGAGCATCTCATTTGCGTTCTCACTGGCTTTGTCCATCGCCGTCATCCGGGCCCCGTGCTCGGAGGCATTGGAATCTAGCACGGCTTTAAAGAGTTGGGTATTGAGGATCTTGGGCATTAGCTCAGCAACCAGCACGCTCTTATCGGGGTCGTATATGAAATCAGATTGCACCATTCCCTCTTTTTTTTCTACCCGAGGAATGGGCAAATAGCGCTCCACAACAAAACGCTGCGTGGCGGCATTTTTAAACTGGCTATACACAATTTCAACAACGTCAAATTCCTTGTTAAGAAAAGAAGTCATGGCAGCAGCCGCCGCCTCCTGCACCTTTTCAAAACTCAATTGCAAGAAAATATCTTTGAAACGAGCATCGGTCTTAAAGGCGCCTTTACTCAAATTTTCGTAGGCCTTTTTACCAATGTTCCAGATGGTCACATTTCCCTTGCTAAACGGAGCAGCATATTTTTCGGCGATGGTGGCCTTAGCCAGTTTGATTACGTTGGCGTTAAAGGCACCAGCCAGACCGCGATCACTGCTAATAACGATTAAAAGCACCTTTTCGACAGGGCGTTCCGCAGCCAGGGCCATTTCGGATCCGGCTTCGCTATTGCTCACGATATTACTGAGCATATCCTGCAGTTTTTGGGCATAAGGCCTCATCTGGATGATGGCTTCTTGCGCGCGTCTGAGTTTGGCGGCGCTGACCATCTTCATTGCCTTGGTAATCTGCTGGGTGCTCTGTACCGACTTAATACGGTTTCTAACCTCCTTTAACTGACCTGCCATGAATGCTTATTTGGGGGGCAAAGTTATGGGTTTTTTTTGGCTTATCTTTGCCCACTTATGCTAGGTTACCTGTCAAAAATATTCGGCGGCAGCAAGTCAGAAAAGGACGTGCGCAAAATTGAGCCCCTGGTGGGTCAGATCAATCAGTTTTTTACTCGTTTTCAACAACTGAGCCATGATGAGCTAAGGGCAAAGACCACCGAATTTAGAAACCGTATAAAAGATCACCTGCAAGCCATTGATCGGGAGATCGCCGATAAAACCCTAACAGCGGAACAACTTCCATTCGAGGACTTGATGGGCAAAGATGCTATTTATCAAGAAGTAGATCGCCTTAAAAAAGAGAGAAACCAGCAAATTGAACAAATTCTCAACGAATTGTTACCCGAGGCTTTTGCCGTGGTAAAAGAGGCGGCCCGACGATTTAAAGAAAACACAACTCTGATCTCGACTGCAACAGATCTTGACCGCGACCTGAGTGTTAAAAGAAATTACATTACCATAGAGGGAGATAAGGCCATCTTTCAAAATACCTGGACTGCCGCCGGCGCCACCATTACCTGGAATATGGTGCACTACGATGTGCAATTGATAGGAGGTATCGTACTACATCAGGGAAAGATCTCTGAAATGGCCACAGGAGAGGGAAAGACCTTGGTCTCTACCCTTCCGGCCTATCTGAATGCCTTGCCCGGCGAAGGTGTCCACTTGGTAACCGTCAATGACTACCTTGCTCGACGTGACCAGGAATGGAATGGAACCTTATTCGAATGGCTGGGTATTACCGTTGATTGTATCGACAAGCATCAACCCAATAGCGAAGAGAGAAGAAAAGCCTATCTGGCCGACATCACCTATGGCACGAACAATGAATTTGGCTTCGATTATTTGCGCGACAATATGGTGCACAACCCGCAAGAGATGGTGCAACGCAAGCATCATTTTGCCATGGTCGACGAAGTAGACTCGGTTCTGATTGATGATGCAAGAACACCGCTTATCATCTCCGGACCAGTACCAAAAGGAGAGGACCAGCAGTATCATATTCACAAACCCCGTATTCAGCAACTGGTCGTTGAACAAGAAAAAATAGTACGCAATTGCCTCAACGAAGCCAAGCGATTAATTGCCGAAGGAAAGGATGATCCCAAAGAAGGAGGACTGTTTTTATACCGTGCGCACCGTGGATTGCCCAAGTACGGTCCTGTCATAAAATACCTGAGCGAACCCGGCATTAGGGTCAAGATGCAAAAGGCCGAAAACTATTACTTACAAGACCAACAGCGACTGATGCATCTGGTCGACGAGGATCTGCTATTTCATATCGACGAAAAGAATAACTCGGTAGAGCTTAGCGACAAGGGGCTTGCAGCCATTACACGCAGTGGAGAGGATCCTGAATTCTTTGTACTGCCCGATATTGGCGTTAAGCTCGCCGAAGTAGAAAAAAGCGGGGCCGCGACCGAAGAGTTGCTACAACAAAAAGAAGCGTTGCTCAATGAGTATTCACAAAAGGCAGACCGCATTCATACGGTGCAACAATTACTTAAAGCCTATACTCTTTTTGCCAAAGATGTGGAGTACGTGATCATCGACGGTGCCATCAAGATAGTAGATGAGCAAACCGGCCGTATTATGGAGGGTCGTCGCTATAGCGATGGCCTGCACCAGGCACTGGAGGCCAAAGAAAATGTAAAGATCGAAGCGGCCACGCAAACCTATGCTACCATTACGCTACAGAACTATTTTAGAATGTATCACAAGCTGGGTGGTATGACCGGTACGGCAGAGACCGAGGCCGCCGAGCTCTGGAGTATTTACAAGTTAGACGTGGTAAGTATCCCCACTCATCTTACCATGGTGCGCCAAGACCGCGATGATCTGGTCTACAAAACAAAGCGAGAAAAATATAAAGCTGTTATTGACGAGATCGAATTGCTGCGCAATGCCGGAAGACCTTGTCTAGTGGGTACTACCTCTGTAGAGGTGAGTGAATTACTAAGCCGGATGCTGCAACAAAAAAAGATCCCCCACAACGTACTTAACGCCAAACAACACGCCCGCGAGGCGCAGGTGGTAACAGAAGCAGGTCTGGCCGGTGCCGTAACCATTGCTACCAATATGGCCGGCCGTGGTACCGACATTAAACTAGGCCCTGGTGTTAAAGAAGCTGGAGGGCTGGCTATTATTGGAACGGAGCGTCACGAGAGCCGCCGGGTAGACAGGCAGTTGCGTGGCCGTGCCGGTCGTCAGGGCGATCCGGGTAGCAGTCAGTTCTATGTATCGCTCGAAGACGATCTGATGCGCATGTTCGGCAGTGAGCGAATTGCCGGACTAATGGACAAGCTGGGCTATCAAGAAGGGGATGTTATCCAGCACAGCATGATCAGCAATAGCATTCAGCGCGCACAAAAGAAGGTAGAAGAAAACAACTTTGGCATTCGAAAGCGGCTGCTGGAATATGATGATGTGATGAACATGCAACGCAACGCGGTGTACAAGAGACGCAACCATGCCCTTTTTGGAGAAAGACTAGCCTTAGATATCGATACTGCATTTGCGACGGTGGCCGAAGGATTGGTGGGCTCTTTCCGTGAGCAGGACGACTATGAGGGTTTTAAGATGGCTTGCATTTTGAATTTTGGCCTGGAGACTTCTATAAGCAGTCATAGTTTTTCAAAAGAAGATGCCGGTAAAGTAGCCGATCAGTTATATCGCGAAGCAAGCCGACGCTACACAGAACACAAAAAGGTACTTCAACTACAATCTGTTCCCGTCTTCAAAAATATTCGGCTTACACAAGGCCAGCAGATAGAGAACGTGGTAGTACCTTTTACCGATGGCCGCAAGGGCTATAACGTACTGGTCAACCTGAATAAAAATATTCAAAGCGAAGGAGGTGAACTGGGGCAGTCACTCGAAAAAACGATTACGCTGTCCGTCATCGACGAGGCATGGAAAGAGCATCTGCGTGCCATGGATGACCTAAAGCAAAGTGTGCAGACCGCTTATCTGGAGCAAAAAGATCCGCTAGTCATTTATAAAATGGAGGCCTACCAGTTGTTCCGGAACATGACAGCAGAACTCAATAAAAACATCGTAGACTTCTTATGTCATGCATCACTTCCTGTGCAGACCACTGAGGCACCGTTACGGGAAGGCAGAGAACAACGCACCGACATGAGTCGTATGAGGGCTAACAAAGAAGAGGTAGACCGGGCGAGCCAAGATTACGCTGCTAACGAAAACGACAGAGCCGTTCCCGTATCTGCCGGGCCGCGTATTGGTCGCAATGACCCTTGTCCTTGCGGTAGCGGCAAGAAATACAAGCAATGTCACGGAAGAGAGTAACGATCAGAATCCCTTCTTTCCCTTAATCTCGTATTTCTGTTCGAAGCGCTCATTAAGCAGCTTGTGCTTATCGGTGAGATCAATTTTGCGCCCTTGTATGTAGGCAGCCGTTACATTACTACTGCGCATATCGAGCAAGTCCCCATTACTAACCACTATATTGGCATCTTTTCCTACTTCGATACTTCCGGTCTTGTCGGCTACCCCCATAATGCGGGCCGCATTAAGGGTGATGGCAGCAAGTGCCTCCTCTTTACCCAGTCCGTAGGCTGCGGCTGTACCAGCATTAAAGGCCAGGTTGCGACCTCTTGTTTGCGAATCATCGTCTGATATAGCAAATAATACACCGGCTTTTTGCAATTGCGCTGCGGTCTTGTAGGGCTGATCGACATCATCGTCAGTGGCCGTGGGCAGGCTATGGGGTTGCTGTAAAATAACAGACACCTTATGCTCACGTAGCAGGTCAGCCACTTGATAACTTTCACTACCCCCCACGATCACCATATCAAATCCAAACTCTTTTACAAAGTCAAGTGCTACCAAGATCTGTCTGACCGTATTGGCGTGCACATACAGGCGTTGTTTTTTATTGAATAAAGCACGCACGGCTTCGAACTTCAGGTTCGTTTTTTCAGTAACCGTAAGTTGATGATAGACCTGGGCCTCTCTGAAAAAAGTCTTGAGCCCTTCGACCTTTTCCAATCCTTCTTTTACAGGATCGGCACCACCCTGACCACCGCCCATTCCGCCAAAACCACCCCCTCTACCACCAAAAGACGGGCGAGGCAACAATGATGGCATGTAGACATGCATACCCGCATCGGTACTATAGGCCGCGTCTTCCCAATTCCAGGCATCTAACTGCACTACAGTGGAACTACCTGCCACGAAATTTCCTTGGGGCACCACATTGGCTAGCAAAATGCCATTAGATCGCAGCGTATTGATAACTTTTGAATCGGAGTTATAGGCCACAATAGAACGAACACTTGGATTCAACTCACCTATCTCTCTAACGTCTTGGGTGGCACGAACAGCACTAATCTCTACCAAACCCAAACTACTATTGGGTAAGATCAGACCTGGATAGAGATCTTGACCCTGCAGATCGGTAACCGGAACATCGGCCGATATCGAAATGTTATTTCCGACCGCCTCGATCTTTCCGTTGGTTACTTTAATAGTTCCTTTGGTAATGACCTGCCCGTTACCCACATGAATGGTGGCATTGGTCAGGTAATAAGAACCTTTCTGTTCCTTGGCGGGTAATACGGTCTCTTGCGCCTGCGAGATCGTAGCTAAAAATGAAAAGCTGATGAATAAGAATATCTTTTGCATGGGAATCAGTTTTAGTCGTTGAGGTTTTCATCGTTATCAATGACCAGCAGACCATGGCTGTGCCCATGATCATGACAGGTATGCATTAGCTGATAACTGGGCTGCGCAGGAACGGTGGGTGCTCCGGCGCGTTTTTCGCCATTCATCTTTCTTACAAGGCGCAAGCGTTCGGCATCTACTTGCTTTTGCTGTTGCTCGTCGCGTGTCCTATCAAAGTATACAGTGCCATCGACAATTGTGTAAAGTGATTTGGCATAGATGCTAAGCGGATGATCGCTCCAGAGTACTACGTCGGCATCTTTTCCTACTCGGAGACTTCCTACCTTATCTTCGACATGAAGCATAATAGCCGGATTGAGTGTGACCATTTTCAGGGCTTCTTCTTCGGTTACGCCTCCGTATTTAACGATCTTGGCCGCTTCTTGGTTAAGGCGACGAGCCATCTCGGCATCATCACTGTTGATGGCAACGGTGAGTCCGACTTTTTGCATGATGGCGGCATTGTAAGGGATCGCATCTTCTACCTCCATTTTATAGGCCCACCAATCGGAGAAGGTAGAGGCGAAAGAGCCGTGCTCCTTCATTTTATCAGCCACTTTATATCCCTCTAAGATGTGAGTAAATGTATTGACGGTGTAGCCCATACGATTGGCCACTTCCATGGCAGCGTTGATCTCGCTTTGCACATAAGAGTGACAAGTGATAAATCTTTTCTTCTCGAGAATCTCTACCAGGGCATCAAGTTCTAGGTCGCGACGGGGAGCTACAGGTGCAGTCAACCCTTTTTTACTCTTGGCGTTTTCATAGGTCTTTTTATCGTTTTCGTAAGCGGCCCAAATACGCTGATAGTCTTTGGCGCGGGTAAAGGCATCTACCAAGATCTGCTCCACGCCCATGCGGGTGTCGGGATAACGGTTATTGCCCAGCGGCGAAGAAGAACGCTTTACATTCTCGCCTAGTGCAAATTTTATTTGTCCCGGCCAGCCTTTGAATTTCAAGTCTTCGTCGCCTGCGCCCCAACGTAATTTGATCAATTGAGTTTGCCCGCCAATAGTGTTGGCCGAACCATGTAAGATGTGTGAGGTAGTAACGCCTCCGCTCAATTGTCTATATATATTGATATCGTCGGGATTTAGATTGTCGGCAATGCGCACTTCGGATGTCACGGACTGACCGCCTTCGTTGATAGAAGCGGCAGCAATATGAGAGTGCTCATCAATAATACCAGGAGTTACATGCTTACCCGTTCCATCAATTACTCTAGCGCCAGGATCGGACAGGTTTTTTCCCACTGCGGCGATCTTTCCATTCTTTAGTAATACATCGGTTTCCTTTAGAACACCTTCTTTCTCGTTGGTCCATACCGTTGCATTTTTGATGAGCAGGGCTTCAGTCTTAGGCTGACTTCCTTCTTCCCAACCAAAGGGCACAAATGGATAGATTACTTTGCCTAGTTGTGGCATTTCTTTTTTCTTGACCGAATCGTTTTGGATGGGCGCGCTCAATTTCACGAGCGTAGCTGTCCACGTTAACGGATTACCCAACGAATCGGTACCTACTCCATTCCACTCGGTGCCATTGGCAATACCGCTAAGTCGGGTAGCCGAGGCGGGCAGGGGCTGTTCGGTAGCTCCCATAAAGCGAGCACCCGGACTTCCGGCTCCAAAACTTCTGCGCGTGCTGTCAGCTCCACCAGCAGGACGCTGGCGAACGGGAGCGGGTGCAAAACCGATCTTGACCTGCTTGCCATCAAAACTAAATTTTGACAGTAGCGTGTCTTTGGTATAGATGGTGGCGCTGCTAACGGACTTCATCTCTAGCTGATAAATCTCTTTTCCAGTAGCCGTGTTGACCGTAAGCTGATAGAGCCCATTGGCGGCTGCAGCATCTTCTCGTATGGTGTATTTTATTCCCTGAATCCAATTCTGCAATAACAAGGTTTTTTCACTAAATACAGGACCATTCATAATTAAAAAATTAGCCAGCTTACCCACTTCAAGACTTCCAACTTTATCGTCCATGCCAATGAGTTTGGCGGGGGTGCGGGTAAGAGCCTCCAAAGCAGCTGCATCACTCAATCCGTATTCTCTAGCCTTTTGCAAATTGCGGGCAAAGGAGCCTACGCTGCCAAGATCGGCTGTTGAAAAACAAAAAGGAATGCCGGCCTTTTCAAAGGCGGCCGGCTGTGTTGGGGCTAGCTCCCAATGCTTCATGTCATTGAGGGCCACAAAGCGAGCTTCGGCAGGATCTTCGACATCTTGCGCTAATGGAAAATTAAGTGGTAAGATAAAGGCCGCATTAGTGGCTTTCATGTCGGCCACTCGCTGGTATTCGGTCTGTCCGGCCTTGATAATGTACTGTACTCCGAACTCATCTCCAATTCGATCGGCACGCAATGCATTCCACTTATCGCCAGCATCAAAGATCTGCGGTAACGATTGTGTTTCGTTCCACGACTTCAGCGTAAGATTAACTCCTTCTTCGGCAGGTTGTGTCTTGTACCACTGCGCATCGAGAAAAGTTTGGCGAAGTAATGCGATTGATCCCATCATAGAGCTGGGGTAACTCTGCTGTGAACTACCCTTATTAAATGAATAATGCGCCGATGCCTTATCTTTTATAATTACTAGATTCTCTTTTTCATTAGCAAGTGTAACAGCAACACCGGTTCCTCTTGCAATACCATCCCGCACATGAGAAAGTACCGTACCAAATCCTAATTCACGTAGCGACTTTGCCTTAGCATCATCGGTAGCAAACTGAGTGTGAGCCTGCACATCGCTTCGAAGGGCCTGGTTCCATCCGTAGGGACCTTTTTGAGTTGACTCCAACTGTGAGGGACGCAGAAAATCAAAACCGCCTCCACCAGCGCCGCGGGTTGTAGTGGCAGATGGAATACCATAATCAGTATAGATGTCTATAAAAGAGGGGTAGATATATCTCCCTTTACAATCGATCGCTACAGCACCGGCAGGCACTGGCAAGCCAGTACCAATAGCTACGATACGACCATCTTTAATAACTAGTGTTGCGTCGGTCAGCGTAGTGCCGGCATCTTTTACCAAGGTGGCATGTGTAAATGCATAATGACCCAGTCTGGGGTCGGCCACTCCATTTTCGGGAAAGGTGGCTTGTGCCATCAACACCTGGCTACTTAGCAAAAGCAGCAAGGCGCAAAGAGATCTGTTAAAGGCCATGGTTGGATTTTTAGGAAAGTTAGCAGAATCGGGCAACAATGATAACTAATTAGTTTTATTTTTAGCCAACAAAGATGCCCA
>Ga0315903_10009755_pt1 | contig 11564 bp, 7 predicted proteins | sample LakEriMetagenome_7_FD_203524 | JGI IMG/M metagenome (GOLD analysis project Ga0315903, IMG submission 203524) | Freshwater fungal communities from buoy surface, Lake Erie, Ohio, United States - Buoy 2 MA119 | ecosystem: Environmental > Aquatic > Freshwater > Lake | place: USA: Lake Erie, Ohio... | reverse complement strand
CGGGGACGCACGAACACCGGAGTATAGCCCACGTCGATCCCGGAGGTCAGCGGACGGCCGCCCCGGCCGGAGCCGCGGCCGACGACTGCAGATCCTCGAGGACGTACTTGTAGCCGAAGGGCGTCATGGGCTTGGCAAAATCCCGGATCATGTCGAGCCCCTTGTCGATCAGGTTGGTCCGCTGGTCGAACTGGTAGACGTCGCGATCCTGGCCGCCAGGCTTGTAGATCTGAATCGCGAAGGGCATCAGGTCGCGCTGGAGGATGAGCTCCACCTTCGAAAAGTTCGCCGCGTCGCGCTGCTCGCGGGGCAGCGCCTCGAGCCAGATCTGGTCGCGGACGTCCGGCGGGGTGATGATCCGCATCCAGTAGCGATTCTTGAGCGTCGCGGCCTTCGCGCCGAACACGAACGGCAGTGGGCCTTCGCTGATCGCCATGCCTCGCATGTCGGGAGGCAGTTTCGTCTCACGGAGCTGACGCTCCGCGTGCCGGAACTCGTAGATGCTCTCGCCGTTGCAGACCCAGTGCTCGCCCGCCTCGCTGCCACGAGACTCGAGGCGACGCGCCTCGGGGTTCCACTGCTTCACCTCCTTCACCCGGAACAGTCCCTTGTCGGGTGCGGCATACTTCAGCTCGCCGCTGCTCTCAGCGAAGGCCTGCCGCTCACCCCTGGCGTCCACGGGACTCCAGGCGTTGTACTCCCACTTGTGGAAGGTGCACGACCAGGTTCGCACCGCGGCGTTCCGCGTCTCCCAGGCCGCCAGGAGCTGGTCGAGGGCAGCCTGCTGCTCAGGCGTGAGTTGGGGAGGCTGCTGGGCGGGCGGCGGTGCGGCGGGGGCTTGGGCCGCCGCGGGTGATGCCCCGGGTTGCTGTGCCTCGGCCACAAGCCCGAGGCTGACGAGCAGGGCGGTCGCGAGGAACGCGGTACGGCCGCGGCACGCGGGCGAGTGGCGACGAATCATGGAACGACTCCGCTGGGCAAGCCGGGTAGGCGGCGGACTCTAGCAGGCGCCGAGCGTCCGGGCGAGGCCGATTCGGCGGCCATCCGGGCCTCGCCGGCGACCCGTCAGGCCTCCGCCGCGACGGCGGCTTTCAGTTCCGCGAGCTCGCGGGCATACCCTCCCGAGAGGATCGGAAACCGGCACCAGGTCTTGGGGTCGAGGTTCTCGTCGTCGAGGTGAAACGACGGCGCATACCGCTCCCGCTTCCACTGATTGCGGCACCAGAGCACGAAAAACCGTTCGGTCCACGCGGCGAGGCTCGCGGGGGCGTGGTGGGGAAACTCGCTTCTCAGCCGCCGCCAGGCCTCGAGGGGCGTCTGCTTGTCGCGGATGGCGGACCGCTCGATCGCATCGAGCACGTCGTACGGCATCAGGTCCGCCTCGTCTGTCTGGCCGGCCGCGGCGGGCCGAAGTTCCGCGGTCGGCGCCTGCACGTTCACCGCCGCCAGCGCCGCAATCGGCCCGAGCCCCTCGGGACCGGATCGCTCCAGCCACACGAGCCACCGCCGGAGATACGCCTTGTCGATCCCCGCCAGCGGCGCGATGCCTCCGGACGTATCGCCGTCCATCGTGGCGTAGCCGACGGCGGCCTCGGACCGGTTGCTCGTGGAGACGAGCAGCGCCCCGCGGATGTTGGCCAGCATCCACACGCCCGGCGAACGGACCCGCGCCTGGATGTTCTGGAGGGCCACGTCGTCGCTGTCCCACGAGAGCGGCCGGTGCACCGCGCCGGCGACGAGGGCCTCGTAGGCCCGCACGATCGCCTCCACGTCGAACTCGTGGAAGGCCGCGCCGAGTTCGTCGGCGAGCCCGCGGGCGGCGGACCGCGTGACGTCGCCGGAGTTGGCGGTCGACTGGTAGACGCAGGTGAGGGTCGCCGCCACGAGCCGCCGCACGGTGGCGGGCCCCGCTTCGGACACCGATGCGCCGAGCCGCCGAGCCGCCTCCACCGCGCCGAGTTCCCCGGCCGCGAGCCGCACGGCGAGGGCGACGAGGCAGGCGACCGCGGACGAGTCGGCGCCACCGCTGGCCGACACCACGAAGCCGCGCGAGCGGCTCTTGCGGGCGTAGTCGAACAGGCCGAGGGCGACGGCCCTCGTGAACTCCTCCTCCTTGGCGTGAGGGCCGCGCTCCCACTCGTCGCGGCCGTCGCCGCCCGCGGACGGGCCCGCCGGCGGTGCGGACGGCGGCGTGAACGGCACGTGGATCCGGTCGCCCTCCGTCGAGTCGGCCACGGGCTCGACCGCCAGCCTGCCCTGCGCGAGCCGCAGGGAGTCGAGGTCGACGTCGCCGACCGTCAGGGCCTGGTCACGGAAGCAGAATCGTCGCCCTGCGGCGAGCATCCTCCCGGCCGCCGCGACGAGCACACCGCCGTCGTAGATGGCGCGGCCCGCCTCGTTGCCCACGAGGTTGGCGTACACGTAGGCCGCCGCGAAGGCACGCGACCCATCCTGCACGAACCGGCGGCGAATCTCGTCCTTGCCGAAGGCGAAGTGGCTCGCCGACGGGTTGAGGATGAGGTCGATGCCCCGTGCCGTGAGCGCGGCGCCGGGCCGGTCGGCCACCCAGGCATCCTCGCAGATCTCGAAGCCGATCCGTACACCGTCGCAGTCGAACCGCAGGTCGCCGATCGGCACCTCCCGGCCAAGGATCGTCACCGTGCCGCGGCGGCCGCGGAGCCATGGCCGGAACCACCGGGGCTCGTAGTGGATGCCGTCGCCGGCGAGGTTCTGCTTGCAGACCAGCCCGGCCACGCGGCCGTCGACCACCAGCGCGGCGGCGTCGTAGAGGCCGCTTTCGAACCGCAGCGGCAGTCCCAGCGCCACGGCGATGCCGCGGGTCTCCGGGGCGATCTCACCGAGCACGTCGATCGCCGTCCGCTGCACGCCCGGCGACCAGAAGGCGTCGTCGCAGCCATAGCCGGTGATCGCGAGCTCCGGAAGGCAGAGCACGGCGGCCCCCGCCGCCCGGGCGGCTGTGATCGCGGCCACGATCCGCTCGCGATTGCCGTCCCAGTCGAGCGGCGTCTGGTTGAGTGCGGCGCCGGCGACTCGGATCAGGTGCATCGTATAGCTCACCGGGACGAGCCCGCGGACGCAAGCCGCGGAACTCCGCCACCGCTCAGCCCGGTTCCTCGAGGTAGGTGTAGCCGCCGAGCCCCTCTTCGTAGAACTTGAGGAATCGCCCGGCCTGACCGTCGCAGATCCGGCCTTCCCGAACCGCCTGCTCGATCGAATCACGGAGCCGCTGCACGAGCTGGTTGGAATCGAACTCCACGTAGTCGAGCACCTCCCGCACGGTGTCTCCCTTGATCACGGCGTCGACCACGACCTCGCCGCGTTCGTCGGTGCTCACGTGCACCGCATTGGTGTCGCCGAACAGGTTATGAAGATCGCCCAGGATCTCCTGGTAGGCGCCGATCAGGAAGGCACCGAGGTAGTAGGGCTCGTTCTGCCAGGCGTGCAGCGGAAGCGTCCGCTTCACGTCGCGGCGATCGATGAACTGGTCGATCTTGCCGTCGGAGTCGCAGGTCACGTCGCCGAGCACGGCGGCCCGCGCCGGACGCTCGCCGAGGCGGTGGATGGGCATCACGGGAAACAGCTGCTTGATCGCCCAGCTGTCGGGAATCGACTGGAACAGCGAAAAGTTGCAGAAGTAGGTGTCGGAGAGCGTGGCCTGCAGGCCTTCGAGCTCCTCGGGCATGTAGTCGAGCGTCCGCGCCAGCTTGGAGATCCGCCGGCAACTCGCCCAGTACAGGTTTTCGACGGCCGACCTCTGGTCGAGCGGCAGGTAGCCGCTGGCGAACAGGTTCATCGCCGTGTCGAGAGACTGCTGCGCGTCGTGAAAACTCTCGAGGAGGTTGCGGACGTTGATCCCCTGGTAGGTCTCCCAGAGGTCGTGGAGCGGCTGCTCGGCCTCGGCCGCGGGCTCGGTCACCTCAGCCGTGCCCCCCTGCTCCGAGACGCCCAGCACTCCGAAGATCAGCATGCTGTGATAGGCCACCACGGCCCGGCCGCTCTCCGACACGATCGTCGGATGGGGCACGCCGGCCTCGTCGCACGCATTCTGAACGTGGGCCACCACGTCGTTGGCGTACTCCTGGAGGCTGTAGTTCACGCTCGATTCGAAGTTGGTCTGCGAGCCGTCGTAATCGACGCCGAGCCCGCCGCCCACGTCGAGATACCGCAGGCCGGCCCCCCGCTTCGCGAGCTCGGTGTAGATCCGCGAGGCCTCGTTGAGCGCCGCCTTGATGTGGCGAATGTTGGTGATCTGGCTGCCCTGGTGGAAGTGCAGCAGCTGCAGGCAGTCTTCCATCCCGCGCGCTGCCAGCACCTCCAGCCCCTTGAGGATCTCGCTCGCGGTGAGCCCGAACTTGCTGCGGAATCCACCCGACGACTGCCAGCGGCCGCTGCCGCGGGCCGCCAGCTTGACCCGCATGCCGATCCGGGGACGCACGCCGAGCTTCTCGGCGTAGTCGAGGACGAGCTGCAGCTCCGAGAACCGCTCGACGACCGGAATGATGCGGCGGCCGATCTTCTGGGCCAGCATCGCCGTCTCGATGAACTCCGCATCCTTGAAGCCGTTGCAGATGATCGGCGTGTCGTTGTCGGCCAGCGCGATCACGGCCAGCAGCTCGGGCTTGCTGCCCGCCTCGAGGCCGAAGTGGTAGGGCTTGCCGAACCGGAGCACCTCCTCGACCACCTGCCGCTGCTGGTTGACCTTCACCGGATAGACGCAGCAGTAGTCGCCCCGGTATCCGCTTTCCTTCATCGCGGTGGCGAACACGCCGTGAAGCTCGCCGAGGCGGTGCTGCAGGATCTCGGCGAACCGCAGGAGGATCGGGAGGTCGATCCCGCGGACCTGAAGCCGATCGACGAGCTGCTTGAGGTCGATGCTCTTCGTCGGATCCTTGTCGGGATGCACGAGCAGGTGCCCGTTCGGACCGACCGAAAAATAGCCGTTGCCCCAGCGGGCGACCTCGTAGAGGTCGGCGGCGTCGGCGGTGCTCCAGTGTTCGAGTTCGAGGTCGGCTGCGGCCATCGAGGACCCTCTGTCCGGTGACGAATGGGGCAGCGGCGCGAGGCGGCCCGAAAATCGCCCGGGAGAGTGTATCGTCGCCGCGGATCGCGGCCATGCCAATCCCCGGTTGCCGGCCGACCGTCTCAGACGCGGACGCGCGTCCAGCCGCCGCGGAGGAAGATCGCGAGCATCGCGAGCCCCCGCACGGTGAGGTCCACGGCCATCGCGATCCACGCTCCGCGAGCCCCCATCCCGAACCCCTCGACGGCGCCGAGGCCCCCGGGCAGCGGCACCGCGTCCCACGACAGCAGCACGGCCAGGGGGAGGCGCAGGCACGCCAGGCCGACGAGGTTGACGAGCATGGGCGGCCGGGTCGCCCCGCCCCCGCGGAGGCCGCCGGAAATCACCATCAGGAGTGCCAGTGGCGGCTGGGCGAAGGCCACGATCCGGACCAGGTCCGCGGCCAGGTCGGCCACGGCCGGCTGTGCCGCCACCCCGCCCACGAACCATCCCGCCAGGGGCTCGGCGTACCACGCGAACGTCAGGCCGGCGACGGTCATCAGCCCCATGCACGCCATCGCCGACAGCCCGACGCTCGCCCGGGCCCGCCGGACGTCACCCGCCCCCAGGAACTGGCCTGCCAGGGTCGCCGACGCCACCTGGAAGGCACTTCCCGGCAGGAAGGCCAGCGACTCGATCGTGACGGCGACCGAGTGCGCCGCGGCATCGACATCCCCGAGCCGGTTCACGATCGACAGAAACGTCAGATGAAACGCCGCGTTGCAGATGGCGTCGATGCCCGCGGGCAGGCCGACCCCGAGGATGCGCCGCTGAAACCGCCGGTCGGGCCGCCAGTCGACACGCCGGGGCCTGAGCCCCCGATCACGGCGGGCCAGCAGCACGACCACGCACACCGCTCCGCTCACGTAGCCCGCCAGCGTGCCCCAGGCCAGGCCATCCCACCCCAGTCGGGGCAGTCCAAGCCCTCCGGTGGCCAGCAGGTAGCTCGCGGCGGCATTGACGCCGTTGACCACGGTCATCGCGAGCAGTCCGCCCACCATGTCGCCGGCTCCCCGCAGCGAAGCCACGCCGACGGCGATCAGCATCATCGCGGGGAGGGCCGGCACGACGATCGCGAGGTACCGGACGGCAAGGCCTCCGCTGCCAGCTGGCAGGCCGAGGAGCGACACGACCGTCTCCCCCTGCCAGATGGCCAGCGCGACAACGGCAGCCGCCAGGCCGCCGGCAAGCAGCGAGCACTGGGCGACGGCCCGACGGACTCCTGCCGCATCGCCCGCGCCGACGCTGCGGGCCACGAGCGCCGTCGCGGCCGTGGCGGGAAGCGTGAACGCCACCGGCAGAAACGCCAGGCAGTAGGCGACCAGCCCGACGGCCGCCAGCGGCTCCGCATCCGTGAACAGGTTGCCCGCGAGCCACTTGTCCACAAATCCCACCGAGAGCCCGAGCAGCTGCTCGGCCAGCACCGGGAGCACGAGCCTCAGAACGGGGCGGAGCGTTCCGGGGATGGCGGTCACCGAGGCCGTGGCGACCTCCGTCACCGCAGCGCCGCGCGGACCTTCGGCGGTCAGGCGAACAGTTCCTTGATGACCTTGCCGGAGTTGGCGATCTTCATGGGCCGCCCGTTCTTGGCGGTGAACGTCGTCTCGAGCCCGATACCGAGGGCCTTGAGAACGCTCGCCATCAGGTCCTGGGAGGAGTACGGCTCCGACACGACCTCCTTGCCGTCCGAGCTCGTCTCCCCGACCACGACGCCCCGCTTGAACCCGCCGCCGCCGACGACGACGCTCCAACTGCGGGCCCAATGATCACGACCGGCACCGCCGTTGATGTTGGGAGTGCGGCTGAACTCCCCCATCCACATCACGACCGTGTCGTCGAGCATGCCCCGATCGGCGAGGTCGGCCACCAGGGCGCTCATCGCCTGATCGAGCACGGGCAGCTTCTGGTTCTGGAGCGTCGGAAAGATGTTGGCGTGGTTGTCCCAGCCGCCCAGATCGACCTCCACGAACGGCACGCCCATCTCCACGAGTCGCCGGGCCATAAGGCAGCCCTTGCCGAACCCGTTGTTGCCGTATCGCTCCTGGACCTCCTTGGGCTCCTTCGCGACCTTGAAGGCCTCCATCTGCTTGCTGGTCATCAGCTTGACCGTCTTGTCGAGCACCTTGGCGTGGTCGTCGGCGGATGCACCACGCCGCTCACCGATGAATCGGCTCTCGATCGTGTCGAGCATCGCCAACCGCTGCTCGAGCCGGGCGCCGTCGATGCCCATGTCGAGGTTGCGGACGTTGCCGTTCGAATCGACGACAAACGGCGACCACGTCATGCCGAGGAACCCGGGGCCGACGCTGCCGCCGCCCACCGACACGAACGGCGGAATCTCCAGGTGGGGCACCTGGTCGGCGAGCTCGTGGGCGATCACCGCGCCGTAGCTGGGATGCTCGACGTTGGGATTGGGCACGTAGCCCGTGTGCATGTAGTACCGCCCCCGCATGTGGTCCGCCTCGCGGGTGCTCATCGAGCGGACGATGGCCATGTGGTGCATCTGCTTCGCCATTTCCGGCATGTGCTCGCAGATCTGCACGCCGTCGGCCGTGGTGGCGATCGGCTTGAACGGCCCGCCGGTCGGCGCACCGGGCTTGAGGTCCCAGATGTCCATGCTGCTGGGGCCGCCCCCCATCCACAGCAGGATCGCGGCCTTGTGCCGCTTCCGCATGTCGGTCGCGTTGGCGAGGATGGAGTTGGTGAAAGCCGTCGCGGGCGCGGCGAGGGCGGCGGCGCCCGCCATGTGGTTGATGAAGTGGCGACGGCTCATGCCGGCCGGCAGATCGATGAGTCGCGACATCGCATGGCTCCCCGGGGAATCGCGGAATCGGGCGTCACCCACTCGTTCGCCCCTTCAGTATCTCTTATTCCCGGGCCAGCCGCCAGTTCGTGGAGGGGCTTCCCGACGGGGACGGCCGTGCCCTCCATTCCCAGGATGCACCGGCCACGAGGGCGGTGCAGCCGCATGTTCAGTGCTTGATGATGAACTCGTTCGAGTTCAGCACCGCCCACCACACGTCCTGCAGGGCCCCGATCACGTCGCCCTTCCGCGCCGCCACCATCTTGTTCGCCACCGACACTTCGGGGCCGGACGGCTTCCGGGCGAGGGCCGCGAGATAGAGGGTCTCGATCTTCGCCGCGTTGCTCATGGGGCTGCTGGCGACTCGATCGAGGAAGCCGCCCTTTCCCGTGGAGACGGCGTCCTTGATCATGTCGCCGTTGAACATCATCAGCACCTGCGGAATCGACCCGTTGAAGGTCGTGGCGTCGTCACCCTCGTCGGTGCCGAAGGCGATCACGAACTGCGAGAGCCATGCGTCCTTCTTCTTGGCAGCCTCCTCGCCCCGCGCCGCCTGATCGGCCTCCGTCGCGGTGAGCAGCGACTCGTACAACTCCTCGGCATGCATCTGCCGCAGATAGAACCGCGTGAACTTCGGCATTTCGCCCAGCGCCGGGTCGTCCCGGACGTTCGCCGTCGTCGATCGGCTCGAGAGCGCATAGGGCTTCGAGAGCACGATCCACCTCGCGAGCTCCTTGAGGTCGAAGCTCTGCGCCCGAAACCGCTCCGCGAGGCCGTCGAGCAGCTCCGGATGAGACGGTGAATTATGCTCGCCGAGATCGTCGACCGGCTTGGTGAATCCGTATCCGAGAAAGTGACTCCACATCCGGTTGACGACCGCCTTCGGAAAGGACGGGCTGGCCTTGATCAGGGCGGCGAGCTCCCGGCGGCGATTCACGCCGTACTCCTTCCCGTCGGCATCCTTCGCCGGCAGAAACCCGCTCCGCGAGATCTCGGTGCCATCGACGAACACGGGATAGGCCACCTTCATCACGCCGTTCCGGAGTTCGTAGTAGAGTTCTGCCTCCTCCGGATTGCCGCCTTCACCGGCGAAATCCTCGTCCACCAGCTCGACCCACTGCACATCGTCGGTGCCTCCCCGCTTTCGCAGGGCCCGGGTCTGGCGGAAGAAGGCGTTCAACTCCCAGAACTGGTTCTGCTTTCCCTTGTTGAAGGGATGGATGTGGCACTGCGTGCACTGCACCTGCAGGCCGAGGAACACCTGGGCCGTCTTGGCCGTGGCCTGCACCCCGTTCTCGACACCCATCTCCTCCATCTTCCCGCTGAGAAAGTTCACCGCGCCGTTGAAGCCGTCGACGTCCTTGCGGTTCGCATTCGCGCCGGTCGCGGTGACGAGTTCCTCCATGAACCGGTCGTAGGGAATGTTTTTCGAGAGAGCGCGGCGAAGGTACTGCCGCATCCCCGGGCGATTCACCCGTTCGTTGGTCACGTCCCGGCCGATCAGCACCGTCGTCCAGACGTCGGTCCAGTGCCGTGAATAGTCGTCCTCGTACTCCTCGCCAAGCAACCGCGACACGAGATCCGATCGCTTCGTGCCCGACTTGTCACCGACGAACGCTTTGAGCTCGTCCACCGTCGGAATGCGGCCGATCAGATCGAGATAGACGCGGCGGCACCACTCGCCATCGGTCGCATCCAAAGATGGCCGCAGTTCCGACTCCGCCCACGAGGCGGCGATCTGCTCGTTGATGTACTTCACCTGAGGGATGCCGTAGTGCTCGGCGTCCGGGGCACTCTCCTCGCCCCGCGTCATCCCGGCAGCCGACATCAGCAGCACCGCGGCGATCATGCATTTCGACGGCATCGTCTGCACCTCCGCGGCACGACCGGAACCCTCGAACTGCGGCCGGACGCCCGCCCATGCCGAGTGCGGAGCCGACCGCCACTCCACTGAGTTTATTCGGCTGCGGGCCCTTAGCCTATTCCCGCGGCGGCGCCGTCCGCGCAGCCGGTTCAGGTGGCGACCGGGATGGTCAGGTGGCGACCGGGATGGTCAGGTGGCGACCGGGCGGGCCGACTCGACCCGGGGCCGCTGGGGCTTCCCGGCCGATGCCTCGGGCCCCACAAACTCGAGGATGGCCCGGGGGCCGGCATCGCCGAGCCTCGGCGTGGCCAGCTTCAGAATCCTCGTGTAGCCACCCGGACGATCGACGAACCGGGGGGCGATCTCCTCGAACACGATCCTCGCGGCCTGCTTGTCGCCGAGCAGCTGCACCACCCGCCTCCGGGCCTTCACGGCGGGGGCCATGGCCGCCACCCACTGCTTCCACTGATCGCCCGTCCGCCACTGCTTCCACGCGGCGGAGTCACGGGCCGCCGTGGTGCCGTGTGCCGATGCCCGCTTCGCCGCCACGAGGCCGTGCTTGGCGATCGTCACGCATCGCTCCACGAGCGGACGCACTTCCTTGGCCTTGGCGAGCGTGGTCACGATCCGACCGGGAACCTTCGCCGCCCCGGCCTCGTCGGGGTCGGCCTTTCGAGCAGTCAGCATCAGGGCCGAGGCGAGGTTCCGCAGCAGGGCGCGCTGGTGCGCCGGACTCCTTCCGAGCACCCGGCCTTTGCGACGATGACGCATGGTGATGATTCTCCGACAGTGTCAGTCTGTGTGGTCTGGCGGCGCCCGCCGGCACCGCGACGATCAGGCACCGGCCCCGGCCGGCACTTCCATTCCGAGCCGCAGGCCAAGCTCCGTGAGCTTCTCCTCGATCTCCTGGAGGGTCGTGTCGCCGAAGTTGCGGACCTCCAGCAGCTCCTCGCGAGAGCGGGTCACGAGGTCGCGGAGCGTCTTCACGCCCTCCTCGTGCAGGCAGTTGCTCGCCCGCAGCGAGAGCCGCAGGTCCGACACGAGCATGCCGAGACGACTCTCGAGCGGAGCCTCGACCCCGGCGAACAAGCTTGCGATGCTCGGCAACGCCACCGCCGCACCTGGCTTGGTGTAGCCGACGAACGGGTTGAGGTGCTTGCGGAGGATCTTCGCGGCCTCGACGAGCGCCATCTCTGGCGTCACGGTGCCGTTGGTCCAGATCTCCATCGTGAGCTTGTCGTAGTTCGTCTTCTGGCCAACACGGGTCTCCTCGACCTCGTACTTCACTCGGGTCACGGGGCTGAACACCGCATCGACCGGAATGATGCCGATTTCCTGCGACTCCTGCCCCTGCTCGCTCGACGGCACGTAGCCGCGGCCATTCTCCACCACCATCTCCAGCTCGAACGGAACGTCGTCGGTGAGCGTGGCGAGCACGAGATCCTTGTTGATCACCTCGACGGCCTCGTCGGTCTGGATGTCGGCGCCGGTGACCGGCCCCTTGGTGCTCTTCTCAACACGCAGAACGCGGGTCGACTCGCTGTGGTTTTTGACCACCAGGCTCTTCACCGCCAGCACGATGTCGGTGACGTCCTCGAGCACGCCCTTGATCGTGGTGAACTCGTGGAGCGAACCGGACAGCTTGATCTGCGTGACGGCGCTCCCCTCGAGGCTGGATAGCAGCACCCGGCGCAGGCTGTTGCCCACGGTGGTGCCGAAGCCGCGCTCGAACGGCTCGGCCGTGAACTTGCCGTACGTCGGCGACAGGGACTTGGGGTCGGCCGTGACCGCACCGGGCAGCTCAAGACCACGCCAGC
>Ga0315903_10009748_pt1 | contig 11570 bp, 8 predicted proteins | sample LakEriMetagenome_7_FD_203524 | JGI IMG/M metagenome (GOLD analysis project Ga0315903, IMG submission 203524) | Freshwater fungal communities from buoy surface, Lake Erie, Ohio, United States - Buoy 2 MA119 | ecosystem: Environmental > Aquatic > Freshwater > Lake | place: USA: Lake Erie, Ohio... | reverse complement strand
GGCTCCACCACATCGGTGCGAATCCGCAGGCCGCTCCCCTCCTCCAGGGCCGTGAGGGTGAGCATCGGCACTGGTTTCTCCTCGCCGCTGCCGAACAAGGGCAGATCGGCCGAGGCCGCCAATTGCAGACCCCGAGAAGCGCCCTGCAGCAGCGGCAGGCGGGCGTCGTGCTCCGCCCAGCCCTCCGCATCCACCACCAGCAGGTTGAGGGCATCGCTGCGCAGCCACCCCTCCAGCTCCGCCCCAATCCGATCGCGTTGAGCCCGATCGCCATTGCGCTTGGCCAGCAGCCCCAGGCTCTCCGCCGCCCGCCGCCGCAGCGCCACCGGCGCCTTCGTGTCGGCCAGGCAATCCCGCAACGGCTGCTCGGCGCCGATCAGCGCCAGCACCAGGGCCGCGTCCTGGCGGTCAGCCTCCGGGGCTGCCGCGGCAGCCAGCAGCTGCTGCAGCGGTTCATGCCCCTCCTTGCGCACCGCGCGCTCTTCGCTGCCGCCAGCCGCCGCCAGCGCCGCCAATTGCTCCAGGGCCTGGCGCCGCAAGCGCTCCGGCGATTCGGGGGTGAGGTCGGCCCCGAGCCGCTTGACGCGCAGGCCTTGCAGGCGCTCCACCTTGCTCTCCTCAATCCACCGCACCAGCGGCTCCCAGGTGCGCAGCAGCGCCTCATGGGCGATCTCCACGCTGCCCTCCTTCAACACCAACAGGCGGTCATCCACCAGCCGCCGCACGATCGCCAGGCTGGCGGGCGGCAGGTCCTCAAGTCGCGCCGCCCGTTTGGCCTCCTGGCCGTCGCCGCTGACACTCACGAGATGGTCCAGAAACGCCTCCCGCAGCGCCGCATGCTCCTCTTTACCGCTGGTTTTCGGATCCCAGCACTCCTTGGCGCGGGTGCTCACCGCCCCCGCCACGCCGCCCAAGTGCTTGTAGTCATCAAGCGTCAGGTCCCACTGTTCACCGGGCCGCGTTCCCGCGACGGCGACACCCCGCCGCTCCCTGGCCCTCCACAACTTCTCCAAGGTGAAGGCCAGCAGAGGCAACGCATCTCGCCCGCCGCTCTCCTGCACCAGCCGCTGCTTCAATCCAGGCTCCAGGGTCAGCTTCGAGCGATCCGCCGGGCCGGTGATCAGCTCACCGAGGTCTTCTGGTTCGATCGGCTCCAGGGGGAGGCTCTTCGCCATGCCCGTCAGCGCCGGCCAGCGCGTTTGCAGCGGCGCCAGAAAATCCGTTCGCATCGTTGCCAGCACCAGCAGCCCGGCCTTGGGAACACGCAGCAGGTTCCGCAGGAACGTCTGAAACCTCTCAGCCTCGTCCGCCTGGCCGTCGTCGTTCGGGCCAGCACTCAGCAGCTCCTCGAACTGATCGATCACCACCAGCAGCCGAGTGTTGCGCTGGCGCTGCAGCTCCCGCAGGCTGCTGAGCGGGTCGGCGGCGTCAAACACGCCACCAGCGTTCAGCACCGCTCGCTCCAATTCCTTGAAGGGCTGATCGCCTGGCGTGAACGGCGGCAACACCGTCCAACTCCCTTCGCCGTCGCCCTTCAGCCGCGGCACCACCCCCGCGCGCACCAGCGACGACTTGCCATAACCCGACGCCCCCAGCAGCAGCAAGAACGCCTGCGGGCGCAACGCCAAGGCACCAAGGCGTTCCACCACGGCCTCGATCGCCACGTCACGCCCGAAGAACACCGGCGCCTGCCACTCCTCGAACGCCGGCAGTCCCGGATAGGGCGCCAGGGTGGCGTCCCAGGTTTGCAGATCCCGCCATTTGAGCTTGCGCTGCAGGGTTTGGCGCAAACGCTGCTGCACATCCGCCAGCCGCTCGGGGCTGGGGTTCACGGCATCAGGCACCTGGATCCGCCTGGTTGGCCTGCAGAAGCAGCGGCAACGGCTCGCTTCTCAGCTTCTCAGATGTCTTTGCCAACTGGATCGGGATCACGGTCTTGCCGTCCTTCACCGCGATCGCCACCTCCCCCACGCACCAGGGCGAACTCTCGTACTGCTCGCTGCAGAGGCACACCATCACCCTCGCCTCGTCCAGCTCGCGATACAGCGTCTGGCGCCAATCATCACCAGGCTTCACGCCACGGCTGTGATCCTTGTCGCGGAAGTAGCCGTACTTCCACTCCTGGAACCATTCCGCCAGCAGGTCTGCCCAGGCGTCGCCCTCAGCGTCGCGGCCGGTGTAGCTGATGAAGATCGCACCCATGAGGAAGGGGCCAGAGTTGCTTCAGGCCAATCTAGGGGCCGCTGCTGGCTGGACTTGGTGCGGTCGTCTGCAAGCGTTGTGATTTGCCCAACGCTGCCCCTGAGTGCAGGCAGGGTGCATGGGGTGGCGAAGCAGAGTGATGGTGGTGGCCTATCCACTCGAGGGGCTTGTTAGGCATCTCAAGGGATATAGTGCTATTAAAGTGTATATCAGCCAGGCAAACCAAGGTTCAACTGTTCGGTTGCGCATCCGGGGACTAACTCAAACCGTGTCATCTCAGTAATCTGTTGCGGCTGTCTTCCGGGCCTAAGGCGGCCTGTTATACGTATGTATGCTCCGTTAGTCATGTGCGCTCGGTCAGCAACTGCGTATTCATCTGCATTGAGAGCTGTTCGGGCACGGACAGTTTCGCCTTCGCCTGGAAGCAATAGAGCCAACAGTACAGTACCGGACCGCTGCCCGTCAGGTGACATTTCGCCGTCCAGGCGTTCAACGGTTCCTATGAAAGTCTCAACATCGTTGACCTCCATAGACCGTAGCTCCCTCCGAACTTCATCGATCCTTGAAAAGTAGTCCCGTTGAAGCCTTATCAGAGGCTTGGCTTCAGCATTCGTCGACGGTCGCAACGCAGACCAACTGAAGGTAACATCCAAGGAATTATCAATCTCGTCATCGTGCATTCCAACAAGAGCATCACATAGATTTGAAGATATCAAAGGCCTTGTCGAGGCTCGAAGGTCCTCAACAAAAGCATCAAGTGTGTCCATTTCAATAGCGGCCACGAGTTTCGTAAGGGCGCAACTCAGCGTCTGCGTGACCATTCTAACGAATGGCTCGTGCCCATCTGGGTCGAGTGCGCCTTGTGCTTCCACTCCGTTAAGCTTGCAAGCAACCTGAATAATGTAGCTTCCAGATTCAGTTTGGCCGAATCTAGCCTTATCCACGAACTGAGCCGCTTCTGTAAGTGACAAACGTGGGTGGTGTGTGCGCGGGCGGAGTACCGTGCAAGCTGATGAGCGCAATAACTTTTCGGTGCTACAAACAAGAGTTGAGGCGAAACAAAGTGGCAAGGTAGAACTTGTATTGCCAGAATGCACGCGTAAGCGCACCACATCGTCTTTAAAGAAGTTGATTCTTGGAAGCAGGTCAGTGATAGAACTGCCGCTTAGATCGGAAACCTTTTGCAGGACACTTTGCACAGAGTCTGCATAGTCTGGTGCCGACACATCCATTGGAAATACCAGCTGCCTTCGGGGAAAAGCTTTGCTCTCCAATACATACATTCGATCGGAAATTGCTTGCTCTAGCAAAGACCAGCCCTGCGTCTTAAGGAAGTCGCGAAGATCTGTAGGGGGCGGTAGTGTGGAGATCCCGCTCATATTGGAGGAGGTTGATAATGGGGGGCCTCTTGTCGTGAGATCATGGAAAACAAATTACGCAAACCCCCTACATCAAATCGTTGTGATTGAGGCAAGTAGATAGTCTGCCCACTTTTATTTGGTGACTCTGGAGCCCCCCTAAGGCTAGCCCAGTAAGCGCATTTATGCAAAGAGAGGGCGTCATTTGTATGCGTAATCCAATCGCATTCACTGGTACCAGGCAGGAAGAGTACAACTAGTATCCGTGGAGTGGATACAGCATCAGAGCGTAGGTCATTATATCGGGAAACTCCTTTTAGGTTATAGGATAGGCACCCTGAGAAAATCGCTGGGGTAGCCGCCGTAGCTTTTAGTTGGACCTTCAAGTCCACTTCCTGCCGATATCCGCCATTAGGGAACGGACCCCAGCCTACGATTTTTGCGTCAACCCCTGCATTGTCTTCGTGCCTGCCAGTCCACGAGCACGATGCGGCAGCCGCTGAAGCCACCGCGTGCAAGTACGCGTAGCTGAGCTCTGACTCGACGTCGTTGAGGCTGAGGGGTTTCATCTTGCAACTATACATCGCCTAGCAACTGCCGAGATGCCTCTGATGTTAACCAATGGCAACCACTCGTGTTTCGGAAAGCCGCCTGGAATGTGCTAATGCACTTCTAGAGGCTCGATAGAGAAGCAGCACTGCTCACTCCAGAACCGAGCTTCTGGGCTGCCTACCACCTAGCTTGGGCTTGCAGTCGACCTGGCATGCCCTCAGCTTTTTCAGGAGTCCCAAAATATTGAGGTCCGTTTAATCGCAAAGTCGTAGCACAAGAGAAATCAGGGGTTTCCAGCATCAGCAGCAACAATCATCCTTTCCCCATGGAATATTATTGCCAACTCTAGGGCTGAGTGGATCAACGCAATCAAACTTCTTAATACTTCCATCTTCCAGAAGTCCTACTTCTGGCCCCCACTCGTAGCCAGTCCAGAATTTAACCAATGCTACGTTGTGACAGGATGAAATTATGTCTTTTGTGATCTTCTCCATGAACTTTGGTGATTTCTCGACATTAGCAGCTCCCGTCTCCCCAACAGAAATCGCTACAAAGCTATCCCTTGTTCCTCTCCATGGATTCTTCCTGCCGTTCATGATATAGTCATTCTGCTGATTAAAGCCCTCCAATTCAATTGTTGATGGCGTTAGGCCATTTCGAACGTTTCTCCGCCCACCCCATGCTCTGATTCTTTTAAGCTCCAAAACAGTCCTATCAAGCGATGCCTGACAGTCAGGAAAGATAGGAGTACCTCTAGCCATGGAGATTCGGGGCATATATAGTGAGCCCAACAAAAATAATAGAAAGAGAATGTTTTGCTGAATTAAATTGCATTGTCTTGCATGGACTAATCCGAAGGCATCGCTGTAATGTTTTGCGATAGAATGAATGATAGATCTCATGATGGTCAGGCCAGAACTTATCGGTAGAACTACTGGATTATACATCTTAAGGGTCGCCCACTCGGATGCCTAACGCTCAGCATCAGCGGCGGCGCGAAGCACCGACCGCTGTATGCTGTTGTTAGGCCGTCATGTCTAATTCAAAAACTTAGCAAGCGTTCTCGTGCGTCGTTGCGAAAGAGCGCCGATCATGGACAGAACTGCCATTCGTGCTGAAATCTATCGGTCGAGGCGAACACGTAGCCGCCGGGCGCGCTCACGAAAAGCGGCTTCGCCGCCTTCAAGGATGTCGCAGACAGCCTTACGGATTGATGCATTTTCGAGCCCGCCTGCCACATACTTGATTAGCGGCAGGCCACCTGATGGATGCGGGCCTGCTTCGGCAACGATAATCTGATCCGCGTCGGTATTGATCACTAGGTTAGCGTTGTGGGTAACCATGATCACCTGGCGCTTTGCCTTCGCCTCAATGAAGATCGTGACCAGCTCGTCGAAAACGGACTTTGGATCAAGATTCTCTTCCGGCTGGTCGATGATAAGCGGACGATCATCGGTATCATCGAGCGCTAGATATAACAACAACAGTACGATGCCGCGAGTGCCCGGCGAGAGCTTGCGGATGTCGACGCCGTCATAGGAGATCTCGTACCGGACAGTTATGTGGTCGGTGCTGAAGAGCCAGTGCGCGAACTTCTTCGTCCATGCCCGGTATTCTGCTTGCTGTGTTGGCGCGTAAGTTGCATGGGACAGTAGGTCCTGTGAGTACTTCGCTATGAAATCCGTCATGGCGGCTTGGACCTCGGCCGCCGATCCGGTCTCCCACGCTGGCTTTAGGGCCTCCGTGGCGGCGGCAATCAGAGAACCGCGCCCGTAGAAGGGGCCGGCTCTGCGTCGGTCGAGAAGCTCTTCCTCAGCGAAGGTGCCCCAGGACTGGACGTCGGCGATCCGGCGGACTGAGAAGCTGAGCTTCTTCAGCGTTCCCGAGGCGGCCGCAAGGCGCGCCATCAATGGCGCGTAAAGCCCAGCCAGCGCATCCTGCCCCTTGATGATCGCCTCGAAAACGCGCCCGTAGCTGTCGTCACGCTCGTTCTGCAGGTCCTTGCGTCGAGCCGCGGCGCCTTCGGCATCCGCAAGGCGAGTCTGCAGGGTTTGAAGCGCCGCACTTTCCTGCGCGATGCGTTTAGTGAGCGCCGTATATTGATCGCGCACTAGCTTGTCCGCACTGAACAATGCTTCCAGCCGCGTCATCTCGGCGGAGATCGGCGCTAGCGGCAGTGTTGAGACATCAGCCGCATCGGGGATGAGCGCGACATTGGGATCGCCGGGTGGCGGCGGGACTCCCTGAAGTTTGCGGATCTCTCCATCTGCCCAGGTTATATAGGCTGTCAGGCTCTTGTCGACGTCGCCCTTGTAGATCAGCAGGAACTCGTCCCATTGCGTGGTACTGAGCCCGCTATTGGCGTGACGCCCCTTCGCCTGCCGCAGCATCTCCGGCGCGCCGGTTATCCGCATAGAGCGGACCTCGTCCTGTATTGCGACGAAGGTGCGGCGCTGATTCCCGAAATTCTGAATGGTACTGCGGAGCTTCTGAGCGGCTTCGCTAAGCTGCGTATGTCGGGCTATCTGAGCTTCGGTGCCCCTGACGACTAGCTTGGCGCGATCGGCAGTATAATCATTGAGGAGTTTCTTCTTCTCCCCGACCTGCTTGGTCAGCGAGGCGACGAGGCGATCCTTTTCGAACTCGGTTGCGAAGCGATCCGAGATGTCCGTAATCGCCTTGGCCTCACGCTCGCGCGCTTGCTGGAAGCGCACAGTTCGCTGCTCGCGCAGCTCTGCAAAATCGAGGGCCCATTCTCGATCGTCCTGCGAATGTGATTCGAAGATCACGCGTTCGATCTCGTCGACCAGGCCGTCACAGACTCCTTTGGCCGAGCACAGCTCCTCGACAAACTGCTGGGACAGATAACGTGCGCGCGGAAACGACATATGGCCGTTGGCATCGCTGCCATCGAGCGCGCGCGTGACCGTAGCGCCTCCGCCCCAGGTCAGCGTCGTGGTTGCGTTACCGATTAGCCGGCGCGCACGCGCAAGAAATGACGGGCTGATGTTCTCATCCGCGTCCCATCCGGAGGGCGCGATCGCATCGCAACCTGAAGCGATAACGTCGGCTAGGGCGGTCTTTCCCGAACCCCGAGCGCCAATGATGGCGACGAGGCCTGGGTTGAGCGGGATGTCCGGTGTGCTTGCCCAATCCGCATTTTCGATCTTGATATGCGATATAACCTGAGACGGCATCGCCGAGCGCGGCGGCTGCTCGCCGACATAAGCGCGGCCTTCTGGGTCGATACAGGCCTGCCGGAGAGCATCGAACTCCAAGGCGCCCTTGATCCACGAAAAGCGGTTATCGACGGGCTGGCCCACCGATTTCTGGTCATGGGAATCGCTGCCATGAAGGCAAGGCTTGCAGCCGTCGTAGCGCGAACGGAGCCCCTCAATCGTTACTTCGCGTTGCCCAAGCCAGAATTCACGTTGCGCAGGACTGCTTGAAAAGATTATGTGCGCAAACTTCTCGATTTCCTGGCGGATCGTTGCGTCGGCAGCCTGTCGCAGGCCAGACGTGCCGTCGCCGGCTGCGCCGGCGACGGCGATCAGGATGTTCTTCTTGGCCCATTCGCTGTCGTGAATGACCTTACGCAGTTGGTCGAAGTTGACCTTGAACTGGGTCGCTCCGTGCCGGAGCGCCGCGCCATCGTCGACGTTCGTGCGGTCGGACCGCTTCCCGAGCCTAATCAGCTCTTCGCGCGAGCAGTCGAAGCAGTCGTTATGCGCCCCGAATTGTAGGCGCTTGAGGATGCGTTTCAACTCCGAAAGATGATCGGGATCTTCGGGGCTGACAAGCAGATGGACGTTCACGAAGCCAGTCTTAGCCGCGACGTCGAGGCGAAGCTCGATGTTCGGGAAGAGCAGCGAAACGCCGGGCAGTCGGCCGTCAGCCTTGTGCTTGAGGAGTTTCTCGTAGGTGTCCGTGACATAGTAGTCGGTAACGGCGATGGCCTCAATCTGAGGCGTCAAACCTTCAAGCGTCGTGAGGTAGACGTCCCAGGGCTCGGTAGCACCGAACTGATTGTTGAGAATGGTGCCGGGCGCATGGATATGCGGCTCCCATCGATGCCATTCAGAACCGCGTCTGCTCACTTCAGTCTCCAGAATGTGGTTTATTCTCGGCCACTAGGTGCCGCTCCAATAAGAACGTTGCATAGGCCTAACTTCTGTTTGGGCGGATCCGCCCAAGTCGCACCGAAGCCCCCGGCTGTCAGCCTAAGTCGCAGCGTTCGCCCGGCTGCAAGGCGACAGAAGCACTGCGGCACAACGGATCTCACGGCTGAAGGCCCGACGCTGGTGCATCTTAGGCGGATCCGCATAAAATGTGTTCATCACGTTACAAAAGTGCTGGGAGCCACTGAGGGGGCAGTAAGGGATTCTCCGCATGATTTGCCCTCTTTGTCAAGCGAGCTAGACAGTTTGCGGCTTGACCGACATTCAAAGCTCGCGAAGACTGCTCTGTCAATACAGCAAATATCGCTCAGCCGCGATCCTTCAAGCTCCGATCTAGTGGATCCGCCCAAGTTGCCCCCCCAGCCCTTCTGCAGTGCACTAAGGCCGCAGGGTCAAGGGACAGAATGGCGCTCATCTGTGGCGGATCCAGCTAGACAGTCGAAAAAGGATTAGAAAGTGTCGGCTGGACTGCTGATGCCGAACGCGCCACAGTTCAGCACATGAGTACAGATCATGGAAGTTCGGATCGCGTAGTGGCTTAACAGTTCCTGAATCGTGCGGAGGTTATCGCCACGCTCGGGTCAGCGGTGGCACGATCTGGCCGCAGGCCAGCGTGGCGGAGCCGATGGGAACAACGAAAGCTGTGTGACGTGCCGGCCTTCCTGATCTTTGCCTCGATCACGGTGCGCCGAATCGCTTTTTGCACCAGGCTCGGATCGAGATGTTACCGCCCTTGCTCTCGTGTTGGCTCATCGCGCCAGCGCTTGTGCTGGGGGAAGACCCACTGCAAGTTCCACTGCTTGTTCGCATTGCGGTATTTGCGGCGGAGCGCTCCAGCGCGTTGCACGCTTCCGTACGCCTCAGCAAGGTCTTGCTCGTGCAGGCGTCGCAGCTTCCATAGCTGGACTCGCAACCGCTGTCCTACCCCCAAAGCAAGCATCCTCCGCCACTCCTTGCGGTCCTCCCCATCGCGCATAGCCAGTTCTCGGCGCTCGAACTCCAAATCCCTTACCCGAAGCTGCAGCGCTACCGTCGCATATCCCTGCCTCGCATCAACATCTCCAGGTCCAGATCTCTCTCCAGTAGCTCCCGATACAGAAACAGCAACGCCGGCAAGGCCTGGTTCTGGGTGGAGGCGCTCACCTGGCCCTCCACCGCCAGGTGGGTGAGAAAGGCGTTCACCTCCTCACTGCCCATCTCCCGGGGATGGCGCAGCTGATGAAACCGCAAGAATCGCCGCAGCCACTGCTCATCCGTCTCCACGGTGCGGCGGGCATAGTGGCGGGCCTGCAGCTCCTCCCGATAGCGCTGGATCAGGCCCGGTGGACGGGGGCCACCCGGCGGGGTCGCGGATGGGGCCATGGCAGTCCCTTCGTGGTGTTCTTCCTCTCCTGTGGATGGAGGAGATTTTGAAACCATCGAAGCGACGAAATGCAGCCAAAGCACTACAGAATGGGGCGACACCATGTCGTTATTTCGCCGAAACGCATCGCCAATGGTGCTCTTCAGCCAAGGCATCAACCAGCTCGATCCGTCTAAGCCGTTCCACCTCTCTTTCGCAATGTTGTTGACCTTTTAAGGCTTGAGATTGGAAATGTCGTGTTTACCGTCGAGCTCGCGCCGGCAAGTTGCTGGCAACCGGGACTCTCCCCCCTTCAAGCCGCCACCGGTTGGGGCGGATGCTCAGCCAGCACCTTGCGCAGGTAGCGGCCCGTATGGCTGGTGGGGTGATCGGCAACCTGCTCGGGTGTGCCGCAGACCACGATCTCGCCTCCTTTGTCTCCGCCTTCGGGTCCGAGATCGATCAGCCAATCGGCGCAGCGGATCACATCGAGGTTGTGCTCGATCACCAGGATCGAGTTGCCCTTGTCGACCAGCCGTTGCATCACCTCCATCAGCTTGTGCACGTCGTAGAAGCTCAAGCCGGTGGTGGGTTCATCGATCAGGTAGAGGGTCTTGCCGGTGGCCCGCTTCGAGAGTTCGGTGGCCAGCTTCACCCGCTGGGCCTCTCCACCGGAAAGGGTGGGGGCCGGCTGGCCGAGCTTGATGTAGCCCAGGCCCACATCCACCAGGGTGCGCAGCCGCTCGGCCGCTTGAGGAATGGCATTGAACTCCTCGCAGGCCTGCTCCACGGTCATCTCCAGCACATCGGCAATCGTGTGGCCGCGATAGGTGACCTGCAGGGTTTCGCGGTTGTAGCGGGCTCCCTTGCAGACATCACATTGCACATATACATCCGGCAGGAAGTTCATCTCGATCACATTCACTCCCTGGCCGCTGCAGGCCTCGCAGCGCCCCCCTTTGACATTGAAGCTGAACTGGCCCACCTGATAACCCCGGGCCTTGGCCTCCACCGTGGCCGCGAACACCTGGCGAATCGGATCGAAGGCGCCGGTGTAGGTGGCGGGGTTGGAGCGGGGCGTGCGGCCGATCGGGCTTTGGTCGATCACGATCACCTTGTCCACCGCCTTGACGCCACGGAGTTCCTCCAGGCCGGCGGGGAACGGCACCTTCAGCCCGAGGCGATGCTCAAGCGCCGGATGCAATAACTCATTCACCAACGTGCTCTTGCCGCTACCGCTCACCCCGGTGACACAGACGAGCCGGCCCAGGGGGATCTCCACCTCGAGGCCTTGCAGGTTGTTGCGGCAGCAGTTCACCATCGTCAGCCGGCGGCTGCCGGGATCGCGCCGTTCCGCCGGCGTGGGAATCGCCCGGCGGCCACTCAAATAGGCGCCGGTCAGCGACTCGCTGGACGCCAGCAGATCCTGCAGCGAACCCTCAGCCACCACCCGTCCGCCGTGGATGCCGGCCCCGGGGCCGATGTCCACCAAGTGGTCGGCGGCGCGGATCGTGTCCTCGTCATGCTCCACCACGATCAGGGTGTTGCCCAGATCCCGCAGCTTCAACAGCGTGGCCAGCAAGCGATCGTTATCGCGTTGATGCAGGCCGATGCTGGGTTCATCCAGCACATACAACACGCCGGTAAGGCCGGCGCCGATCTGGGTGGCGAGGCGGATGCGCTGGGCTTCGCCGCCGGAGAGCGTCATCGCTGGCCGATCGAGGCTGAGGTAATCGAGGCCCACATCCAGCAGGAAGCGCAAGCGCATGCGGATCTCCCGCAGCACCAGCTCTCCGATCTGGATCTGGCGGGGCGTGAGCAGCGGCCCTTGCGCCTCGCATTCACCCACGCCCATCAGCGCTTCGATGCGGCTGAGGGTTTCAGACACGCTGACGCTGGTGAGTTCGTGGATGGCGTAGGGGCCAACCCTCACGGCCA
>Ga0315903_10009747_pt1 | contig 11570 bp, 10 predicted proteins | sample LakEriMetagenome_7_FD_203524 | JGI IMG/M metagenome (GOLD analysis project Ga0315903, IMG submission 203524) | Freshwater fungal communities from buoy surface, Lake Erie, Ohio, United States - Buoy 2 MA119 | ecosystem: Environmental > Aquatic > Freshwater > Lake | place: USA: Lake Erie, Ohio... | reverse complement strand
GCGCCACCCCTTCGATCGTGAGCCAGGCCGCAGACTCCACGCTTGCCCACGCATCGCAACTCGCGGTGCGCCTCGGCATCCCTGCGGGCGCTGAGGAGCTCATTGGGCTCGCCCTCACGCACCCATCACGGCGTCATCAGTCTGGTGCGCATGAAGACAACGAGCGACTGGAATTTCTCGGAGACGCCCTCCTAGGGGCCGTGGTGAGTGCCGCGCTGTATCACGCAGATCCGAGCGCCAGCGAAGGTGATCTCTCGGAGCGTCGCGCATCCATTGTGAGTCGGATTGGACTTGCAGATGTGGCCCAACGGATGCGCCTTGACGATGCACTCCTCCTCGGCGAAGGCGAAGCACAGCGCGGTGGCGCCCAACGTCCAGCCGCGCTCGCCGCAGCACTCGAAGCGATCATCGGGGCTGTCTACCTTTCGCACGGGTACCAGGAGGCAGAGCGGTTCGTGCTGACACACCTCGCGCAAGAGATCGCAACACCTCGCGCCTCCATTGGTAAAGGGATCAAGACCATGCTTCAAGAGTGGACGCAGGCGAAAAATGGATCGCTCCCGCGTTACGACATCATTGGGACCAGCGGCCCAGAGCATGAGCGCGTCTATGAGTGCGCGGTGCGAATCGATGGGAACGAGATTGCACGGGGGAGCGGGCCGAGCCGAAGGGCGGCAGAGGCCGCTGCTGCCGAAGCGGCGATTGATCTTCTCGGTGTCACGAGGGAGGCCGTTCGATGAGCCGACTGCGCCTGCGAGAGGTTCGGCTCAGCGGCTTCAAAACCTTTGCTGATAAGACCACGATCGCATTTACTCCGGGGATTACCGCCATCGTGGGGCCAAACGGCAGTGGGAAGTCAAACATCGTGGATGCACTGCGCTGGGCACTCGGTGAAGCGGGGCGCGGAATTCGTTCCAAGCGCGTTGATGAGGTGATCTTTGCCGGATCGGAGAAGCGTCGCCAACTCGGACTCGCCGAGGTATCGCTCAGCATCTCCAACGACGATGGGCTCTTTGACCTTCCCTTTACGGAGATTGAGATTGCACGCCGCGCTGATCGTGGCGGAGGTCAGGAGTACCTGCTGAACCGAGAGCGCATCCGGCTTCGCGATCTCAACGAGCTCCTTGATGGCGCGGGCCTCGCCGAGAACGGTCTCCTCTTCATTGGGCAAGGCGCCGTTGACCAGGCACTTAGCCTCCGCGCTGAAGAGCGTCGGGCGCTCGTTGAAGAGTTCGCAGGGACGGCACGGCATGAGCGCCGCCGCTCACGTGCGGAAGGAGAGATGAAAGAGGCAACCGAGAATCGCGCGCGCGTGGAAGAGATCCTTGCCGCGCTGCGACCACAAGAGCGGCGCCTTGCAGCACTGGCGCGTCAAGAGGCGGGTCGAGATGAGCTTCTCGCCGAAGCGGTTGATCGCATTGCAACGCTCGGTGCCACACGCGCCAGCTGGTTCGCATCACGACGTGGAGCGAGTGGCAGCCGACTCACTGAGGTGCGCGCTGAGCTCGGCACCGTGCGCGAATCACTCCGCACTGCCGACAGCGAGGCGAACGCTCGTCGCCTCCGCCTCGCTGAGGCGCGTGCCGCACTTGAGGCGGCGCGAGGAGAACTTGAGTCCGCTCGCACTGCCCGCGAAACTGCAGAGCGCAATCGAGCGCGATCAGATGCTGAGGCGGCGGCGATCGCCCGTGACACGGAACGCCTCAATGCAGAGGTAGCGGAGGCGGAGCGCGAGGTCCTTGCCGTCGAACAGATCCGGGCAACGGCAGCTCCAGCGGCTGATGCCGAAGCGGCCGCGGCACTCGAGTTGCTTGACGCAGATCTTGCGAGCGCACGTCGCGAACTTCGCGCACTGCAGAGCGACCAGGGCGCCGCTGGTGGCGGTGAGTCATTCGCTCGTGCAGAGCGGGCGCGATCGTCAGAGTTGGCGGAGGCGGAGGCTCGAATTTCGCGCATAGTCGCTGAGGTTGAAGCTCTCCGAGCCGATAGTGCTGCTGAAGAACTTGTCGCAGCCACTGCCCGGCGAGATGCCGCACTTGCAACGTATCGCCAGGCGAGCGACGCGGCTACGCGTGCCGCTGAGGAGGCGAGCGCTTCAGAAGCTGCAGAGGCAACCCTGCGAGCGGTTGTCGGCGATCGCGAGCGCGCCGCACGCGCCGCTGAGGCTGAGTGCGCATCCATTGAAGGTCGACTCCGCGCGCTTGAGGCACGACGTACCGCGCTGCAGGAGCGTGCTCTTGCGCGCTCCGCGCGTGCGATTGGCGGCAGGAGCCTCTTAGCGGGCGTTGAAATCCGTGAGGAGGGGCGCAGCGCCGTGCTCGCCGCGCTGGGTGCGCTCGCGCGCGGCTTCATTGTCAACCGGAGCGGGGCGTCGCTTCTTGATGATGAACAGGGTGCGCTCCTTATTGAAGGATCGGCGGGAAGACTTGCTGCTGAACATCCAACGCTTCCAGCGCTGAGTGCTGAGGTTGTCAGCGACCCTGATGGGGTGTTAGCTCGGGTTTTGAGCGGCGTGGCGGTGGCTCCATCGGTGGCCGCAGCTCTCGATGCGCTCGCTGACCTACCAGTCGGCGGTTTGATCGTGACACGTGGCGGTGCGGTGATTCGTGCCGGAGGTGTGGTAACCCGCGAGACTGAGCCAGAGGATGCGCTCCTTGACGCCGAAATCTCACAGCTCGGACGCGAGATTGAGCGACGAACTGCTGCCGCCGCGACCCTGCGCAGCGAAGCATCTGCAGAGCAGACCGCGTTGGCCGCCGCCACGGCGCTCGCCGTCAGTCGCCGCTCTGCAGATCTCTCCGCGCGAAGTGCGTTGCGGAGTGCTACAGATCTTCGAGCAGAGAGTGAACGTGAGCTGATCGCGGCAGCCCGCACGGCCGCAGACCGAGACTCACGACTGCAAAAGCTCGAGGAGACGCTCAGCGATCTTTCTGCGAGACGAGATGAGCTTCAAGCAAGTGCACACACAGGGACGGGCTCTGGGAGTGCTGCGCAAGAGTGGCAGGAGAGGATCCGAGAGCTGACCGCACGGCGATCAACGATCTCCGAGGCGGTTGAAGCTGATCGACAGTCGCTCCGCGCATGGGAGCTCGCACGTGCTCGCGGAGATGCCAGTATTGCCGCCGCATCAGCGCGTATCGCACGAGCTGCCGAAGAGCGTGGCGCGATGGAGTCGCGAAGCGCAGCGCTCCAGGCAGACCGCGTTGAACTCCTTGGACGCTCCGATGCTGCCCAGCTCGCGGTCGCTGAGCGCGAGGCGTTGGTCCAGCGACTTGCTGAGCAGCAGGAGGCGATTGAGCGCGAGAGCGCGGCTGACGACGAGCGGAAGCGATCGCTTCGCCAGCGCGAATCGGATCTTGAAGAGGCGCTTCGACCGCTCGAACGCGACGCACAAGGCCTTGAGTTTGAGTACGAGCGCCTGATTGAAGAGCTAGCGGGCGACCTTGTGGCATTCGGGCGGAGGCTCGCAACAGATCCGCGAATCGCCAAGGGCCTCCCAGATGAGTTGCGTTCGGCCCGAGCTGAGGGTGCACCTGAAGGCGAGTTCGAAGAGGTGTCGAGTGAGGAGCGTTCGGCACAAGATGCGGTTGCGCGCGCACAGGCGGCGGCGCTTCTTGATCACTGGGGTTCCGAAGGACTCCGACCTGGAACTCCCGCTGTGCCCGCGGATCCAGAGCAGGTGCGCGCGCTTGAGCGGTTGCGCCGAAAGATCGGACCGCTCGATGCTGCCGGGGCGAGTGTTGCGATTGAACATCGCGAACTTCGCGAACGACTTGAGAGCCTTGAAGCGCAGACTCGCGATCTTGATGGTGCCATTGCCAAGGCCTCCGCACTCATGGCTGAACTCGACACGCTCGTTGAGAGCACCTTCACGGAACAGTTCACCGCACTGCAAACAACGTTTGCCGCAAACTTCCAGCTCCTTTTTGGTGGCGGCGATGCTCAGCTCCGACTGACGTCAGAGGAGGGGGTGCGCCGACCTGGCGTTGAGATTGATGCCCGACCGCCGCTTAAGCGACGACAACAGCTCTCACTCCTTTCAGGCGGTGAGCGCGCACTTACCGGTGTAGCGCTGCTGCTCGGAATGCTTGCCGTGCGCCCACTGCCATTTGTGGTCCTGGACGAAGTTGACGCCGCCCTCGATGAGGCGAACGTCACTCGATTTGGTGACGCGATCCGTGAGCTCAGTGAGCGCACACAGGTGGTTGTGATTACGCACAACCGCGGCACGGTCGAGGTTGCCGACAGCCTCTGGGGCGTGACCGCCGGAGAGGATGCTACAAGTCGCGTCTTTGGCCTGCGTCTTGACGAGGCGAAGCGGATCGCTGACGCCGCACGAGCGGAGCGCGAGGCGGCACGTTGAAACTCGCCTTCTGGCGAAAGAGCACCACCGAAGAGAAGGCGAGCATCAGTGCCGCTGCCGCGCCTTCAGGCGGTGGAATCTTGCAGGCCTTACGCAGATCACTCGCACCCGAACCCGATTGGATTGAACTAGAGCGCGCCCTCATCCAAAGTGATGCTGGAACGGGCGTCGCAGCAGGGCTGATCAGCGCCGCGCGTGAGGTTCAGGGTGGCACGGGTCGTGAGCGGTTGCGCACGGCGCTTCTCGACCTAATGCGCGAGGAGTTGCCGAGTGATGCACCACGTACAGCGAGCAGCCAGCAGGTCATCCTCCTGGTCGGCGTGAATGGAGCTGGGAAGACAACGTCAGCGGCCAAGCTCGCGGCACGTGCAAAGGCTGCGTCGCTGCAGCCCGTCCTTGTCGCCGCGGATACGTTCCGTGCAGCGGCAATTGATCAGTTGCGTCTCCTCGCCACTCGAGAGGGGGTGCCGATTGCTGAAGGGAAGCCGGGCGGTGACCCTGCGGCCGCGATTCACGACGCGTTGACGCAGGCGAGCGCGAAAGGTCTGCACCCGGTGATCATTGATACCGCAGGTCGTATGCAAACCAAGACTGGCCTCATGGATGAGCTCACCAAGATGCGCCGAGTGATTCAGAAGCTTGCACCAGACGCTGACGTTGAAGTGCTCCTTGTCATTGACGCAACGGCTGGTCAGAACGGGCTCGCGCAGGCGAGCGGGTTCAATCGCGCAGCAGGAGTAGATGGCGTGATCCTCACGAAGCTAGACGCTGGTGCGCGTGGTGGCGTTGCGCTGGCTGTGCGTCGCGAACTCGGCCTCCCAGTTCGCTGGGTGGGTGTGGGGGAGCGAGGGAGCGATCTCCTCCCGTTTGATGCAGACGCCTTTGTGGACGGGCTCTTAGGCGACGCGGTCTAGTGCTCGAGGGAGCTCGCTGATTCTCTGGACGCGTCCTAGTTTAGTTATCCCAATCACGACACCGGCGAGAATGGATGCAGCTGCGCCGAGGTAGAGCGCCGCACCGCTTCCAGCGAGAGAGCCGCCGATCAACCCGCCGGCAACGATGCCCGTCAGTCGCCCGAGAAGGCTCACCCCTTCAAACGCAGCGTTGGCGCGTCCCTGCAGTGCGTCAGGGAGGACACGGCCGCGAATCGCACCCTGATTCGCCTCCCAGACGGTTTCAAAGCCATCGCTGAGGAACTGGTGTGCAACAAGAAGGACGATGCCGGTAAGCGAAGCGCCTGGTGCGAGTGGGACGAGCGCAAGTCCGATCCCTACGACCACCAAACTCACGCTGATCGCACGACCCGTGCCGAGGGCGAGTGAGATTCGTTCCGTCAGCAGCCCGCCCGCGAATGACGCGATCCCGCCGCTTGCGATGATAAAGCCGACCACTTCGGGGCTGAGACCGAGCGTTCGAACGACATAGATCATGTACGCCGAGCGGAAGAGACCGAAATAGATACCGATCGCTGCACTTGAAGCGATCAGGGGTCGCAAGATCGGGATCGCCCACGTGCGTCGAAGGCCCTCTTCTGCCTCCATCAGAAAGCTTTGGCGCGTTGTAGCCTTCGGCAGGCGCGGCTCTCTGACGCGGAGTGCGGTCAGCATAATCGCGGAGGCAACATATGTGAGCGCATCCACGCCGATGGCGGCTGGGCCTCCAATACTGCCGACCAGGAGACCCGCGGCCCCGAAACCGAAGAACTCTGCGGCGCCTCGTATTCCGAGCACCTTGGCGAGCACGGAGCGCAAATCAGGCGTGGGGACAAGTCCAGCAAGGTAGCTTCGCTCGGCAATATCAAAGGCTGTACTGCACGCCCCACTTGCAGCGCTCACGAGAACGAGATGGAAGAGCGACACGCCCCCTGTCATGAACGCAGCGAGCGGGATGCTTGCAAGGAGCAGTGCGCGGAGAAGATCGGCGGCGATCATGACTGGTCGACGGGGGAGGCGATCAATCCAGACCCCGGCAATCTGGCTCGCCAGCGTGGCAGCGATAAGGTCCACCCCTGCGATGATGGCCGCCTCTTCGGCAGAGATTCCGAGTCCGATGATTGCGAGCAGCGGGAGGGCTGCACGCGTAATGAACGACCCGAACGTGGAGGCGGATTGCGCCGCCATCAGGATGCGGACATCACGGCGAACGGCGGTGCTAACCCCTGCACGCTGCACGGCGACCCCACCCCTCTTCTTCATTCTTGCAGCGTACACTCCTCATATGTTCGATGCGCTTGGAAGCAGGCTCCGCGCTTCACTGCAACGGCTTGGCGGAAGGGGCCGCATCAGTGAGGCTGATCTCGAGGCGGGTCTGGCGGAGATCCGTACTGCGCTCATTGATGCGGACGTTGCGCTATCCGTTACCGATTCGCTCATTGCATCAATGCGCACCCGCGCACACGACGAAAAGGTGGTCGGCGGCATAGGGAGTGGAGATCGTTTAGTTGCGATCGTGCATGCAGCGCTGACCGAGGCGCTCGGCGGCTCAGGTCGAGAGCTTGACCTGCGCGAGCGAACGGCCAGCATCCTACTCCTCGGCCTTCAAGGCGCAGGGAAGACCACAACCGCCGCGAAACTAGCACTGCGACTCCTTCGCGATGGGCGACGCCCGCTTCTCGTTGCGGCAGATCCGCGGAGGCCCGCAGCGGCTGAGCAGCTTGCGCTGCTGGGTGCAGCGATCGGCGTCCCTGTCCACCGCGAACCGATCGGTACCCCAGTGGCAGAGATCGGTCGCCGTGCGCTGGAATCGGCGAAGAAGCTTGGACGCGACCTCCTCATCATTGACTCGTCGGGACGGACCACACTTGACGAGGAGTTGATGCGCGAGCTCGCTGACTTGCGCGCAGCGGTGAACCCGCGCGAGCGCATCCTTGTGTTGGACGCCGCAACTGGACAACAGGCGCTTCGTGTTGCTGAGGGGTTCAAGGAGGCGGCGGATCCTACCGGTCTCATCTTGGCGAAGTTAGACGGCGACGCTCGTGGCGGCGCAGCTCTCTCGGTTGCGGGAGGCGCTGGTATCCCCGTCCTTTATCTCGGGACCGGTGAGCGCCCTGAAGCCCTTGAGCGCTTCCATCCCGATCGCATCGCTGGCCGCATCCTCGAGATGGGAGATCTCGCAACGCTTGCAGAGATCGTGCGCGATGCTGGCGGTGATCCACGCGCACCCGTTGCGACAAAGAGCGGGAGTGGCGCACCGAAGGGCGAGATGACCTTCTCCGATCTGCTCGAACAGTTGCGACAGATGTCGTCAATGGGCCCGATCGGACAGATCGTAAAGATGATTCCGGGTATGGGGGGTGTAGCTGCCCAGGCCGAAGAGGCGGTGGCGGCGGGGGAGTTGAAGCGGGCGGAGGCGATCATCCTCTCCATGACGCCGACCGAACGCGAGAACCCATCGCTACTCTCCATCCCTCGACGTCGCCGCATCGCTGCAGGGGCCGGACGAGCGATTGAAGAGGTGAACCGTCTGGTCAAGCGCCTGGACGAGATGCGGCTCCTGATCCGAAGAACGGGGGGGATTGACCCGGCCCGACTCGCTGGTGGGGGTGGAGGGCTTCCAGGGAAGCATGCTGGCGGGTATATCCGCCCGAAGGAGGATCGGAAGGCGAAGAAGGCCCGTCGCAAGGGGGGCAGGCGGTAGGCCGCGGCGCCCCTGATGCGCAGGTCACCTTGAGCGGCTACTATCCCCAGACACACACCCCACCGCTTCGGGGTTACTCGCCTGGCGACCGCCAGGCCCACGGAGGAAGATGCACGGATGAGCGTTCGAATCAGGTTGACACGAGTAGGGGCAACAGGACAGCCGTCGTATCGAGTTGTCGCGACCGATCGGCGCCGCGCGCGCGATGGGCGTTCGCTGGAAACCCTCGGGCACTACAACCCCCGCACTGAGCCAATGACGCTCATCCTTGATCTACCGAAGGTGGATGCATGGATTTCAAAAGGTGCGCAGCCATCTGAAGTTGTCGGCAAGTTGATTGCCAAGGCACGCGCTGGCGGAGCATCTGCTGGCGGAAAGACAGGGCCGAAGGCCGCAGAGAAGGGCTATACCGCCCCAGGCACTCGACCGGTGGTTGAAGAGCCAACGGTTGTTGTTGAAGCAGCACCAGAAGCACCAACGGAGCTCGCCGCAGAAGCGGCGGCAGAGGTCGCCACTGAAGAGGCAGCGGATGCAGTTGCAGATGCGACTCCAGTAGCAGAAGCACCAGCAGAGGAGGTGTAAGTGCCAGCAGCAGAGCTTGTCGCCTACGTCGCGAAGTCACTTGCAGATAATCCCGATGGGGTGAGCGTTGAGGTGGAAGAGGATGGCGACGCCGTCGTCCTCCGCCTAATTGTTGATGAAGACGACATGGGTCGCGTCATTGGCCGAAACGGCAGCATCGCCAAGGCAATGCGCAGCCTGCTCAAGGTGATCTCCAATCGGACCGGAGAGAACTACGTCCTCGAAATCGGCTGACGCCGTTCGCGATCTGCGCGTTGCGCAGGTTCGTGGAACGCGCGGGCTTGACGGCACACTCCGCCTTGAGATCCTTACCGATCACCCTGACGAGCGCTTTGTCGTGGGGAATAAACTTCGTGTTGAAAAGAGCGATCGAGAACTTACGCTCACCGAGTGGAACCCCGCCTCGCCTGGCGCGTTCGCACGATTCGCTGAGATTCCAGATCGTGGTACCGCACAGATTCTTATTGGGAGTTATCTCTCGCTCCCTCTCGCTGCAGACCCCGGTGAGCCCGGACGCGTGTATTGGGACGAGGTGATCGGCGTCCAAGTGAGCGACAGAGATGGTGCGGTGATCGGAACTGTGATCGATTGCTACCGAGCTGGTGGGGCAGAGGTATACATCCTTCGCACGCCAGACGGTGGGGAGCTCGACCTACCAGCCGTTGCCTCAATCATCGTTAGCTTCAAACCGCGTGAGGGCGTAATCATTGCTGATCTAACCGGCTCAGACCTCACTCCACGAGCCCCGAAGCGAGTCAAGCAATCTCGCCCGGCGAAACCGGTGCGAACGCCATGAGGCGAACGCCATGAGCGAACAAACACCAGCCCTCCGCATTGATGTGGTCTCACTATTCCCTGAGACGGTCCGCGCCGCCCTGTCGGCAAGCATCCCTGCGCGTGCCCTTGAACGTGGCCTCGCGTCGCTACGCATCCATGACCTCCGCGAGTGGGGGATTGGCAAGCATCGCGCGGTAGACGACGAACCGTACGGGGGCGGAGCTGGGATGCTGATGCGCCCTGAACCGCTGGTTGACGCGATTGAAGCCCTGCGGACCGAAGGGAGCACGGTAGTTCTCTTGGACGCTGGCGGGGAGCGGCTCCAGCAGTCACGCGTGCGCTCCCTTGCACATTCGGGCCACTTGATCATTCTCTGTGGTCGCTACGAAGGGGTTGACCAGCGCGTGCGAGCCTACGTTGATCTTGAGCTGAGCATTGGCGACTTTGTCCTCTCCGGCGGCGAGCCGGCCGCCATCGTCCTCTGTGACGCGCTCCTCCGCCTTGTCCCAGGTGCAATCGATGCCGCATCGCTCGCTGAAGAGTCGTTCTCAACGAACATGCTTGAGTACCCGCAGTACACGCGCCCAGCCGAATACCGCGGGGTGGCGGTCCCTGAGATCCTCCTCTCGGGTAATCACGCTGCTGTAGCGGCTTGGAGGGGCGAGCAGGCACGCCAGCGGACGGCTGCCCGCCGCCCTGACCTCCTTGAAGGCGCACCGCCGCCCAGGAAGGGCGAGTAGCGGAGGGGTTCGCCCCCCTGTGCTATCCTCCCGCTCCGCACCAGCAGGATCCTGCTGAGCCAACACGGAGAACCCATGGATTTGATCCGAACGATCACGAACGAGCAGATGAAGCGCGATCTGCCTCCGATCAAGACCGGCGACACCGTCAAGGTGTCGGCGAAGGTGGTCGAGGGGAATCGAGAGCGCATCCAGGTGTTTGAGGGGACGGTCATGCGCCTTCGCGGCGGCGGACTCGGACTCACGATCACCGTTCGACGCATCGCTTCGGGCGTAGGGGTCGAACGAACCTTCAAGGTGCACAGCCCTCGCATTGAGAAGATTGAGATCGTTCGCCACGGAGTATCGCACCGTGCGCAGCTCTACTTCCTTCGCGATCGCGTCGGCAAGCAGTCATCACTCCGCGAAAAGCGCGCAGAGGTTGGCGAGATCCTCAACCCTGTCTACGTTGAGCCCGTAGCAGAACACGTCGTTGAGCCGGTCGTTGAGGCCGCTGTCGAAGAAGTAGCTGTTGCCGAAGCTGCATCAGCAAACGTAGAGGCTGCGGTCGCCGCTGAAGAGCCGGTCGCACCTGCTGTAGAAGCGGCAGCACCAGAGGCTGAACCTGTTGTGGCTGCGGAGATCGCACCCGCCGCTGAGGAGACGCCTGCAGAAGAGACGCCTGTAGAAGAGCCAGCGGTAGCCGCGGCAGACGATTCGGAGCAGGCGAAGGCGTGACCTCTCCCCGGCCAAGCAGTGGCCGCGGACAAACAACACGCGAGCGAGAGATTCATCACGGCTCACCTGCACGTGCCGTTATTGGCATTGACGAAGTTGGGCTCGCCCCACTCGCCGGGCCTGTCGTTGCGTGTGCAATCCTCATGCCAGAAGGCGAGCTCATTAGCGGCGTACGTGACTCTAAAGCGCTGTCGCGCAACCAACGTGAGCACCTTGATCCGATCATTCGGCACGCAGCGGTTGCCTATGGGCTGGGCGCCGCTTCGGCGAGAGAGGTTGAACGTTTCAATCCACGTGCTGCATCCCACCTTGCCATGCAACGGGCGGTCCACGCGCTTGAACGGCGCCTCGGTCGACGAGTTGAGTTCGCGCTTGTCGACGGATCACCGGCGCACGAACTGAGTGCGCTCATCGGCCCACACGAGACCGTCATCAAGGGAGACACCAGCGTCTATTCGATTGCCTGCGCGTCCATTGTTGCAAAGGTGCTTCGAGATCAGTTGATGGTGCGGCTCGCCAAGCGATATCCAGGCTATGGATGGGACGCCAATTCTGGATATCCCGCACCGCTCCATCTTGCCGCTCTTGATCAGCTCGGCGTAACGCCACATCACCGACGAACGTATGCCCCAGTTGCGGCGCAAATCATCCGAAGTGGCGGAGGCCCCGCCTAGCCAAAACGCGGACGGTACGCCCAACCGCTGAGTCTCTCCCTGTGTCGAACCATCGGGCGGAAATCGGAGCAGCCGCAGAGC